>OGYY01000342.1_pt1 | contig 48549 bp, 37 predicted proteins | sample 1576671 | NCBI WGS metagenome assembly OGYY01 (sample SAMEA3541593, study PRJEB24748) | human gut metagenome | biome: human gut; feature: human-associated habitat; material: faeces | place: China | collected 2012 | reverse complement strand
GCGACCGCCACGGTCGCCGCCACGGCCACCGCGCTCGTCACGGCCGCCGCGAGGACCGCGGTCCTCGTCCAGGCCCATGGCGACGAGCGGAGCGATAACCTTATCGAGAGCGGCCATCAGCTCGGTAGCCTCCTCGTAAGAAAGCTCGGGCAGGAGCTTCTCCTTCTTGTTGGCAAGCTCGACCAGGCCCTCAGCGGCATCCTCGGCAGCGAAGACAACGATCTTGCGCATATCGCCCTCGGCGTCGTCGATGCGGCCGACCAGATCGGCAGCCTCGGCCTCGGCCATCAGGCCATCGAGCTCACGAAGGCGCATGCCCAGCAGGTCGGACATTTCCTTCTGCTCCATCTTGGGCTTGAGGTCAAGAAGCTTGATGGCGCGCTCGATGTTCGCCATGCGCTCGGCCTTGGCCTCCTCCTCCTTGGAAATAGCAAAGCGACGGCTGCGCAGCAGGCGGGCGGCCTTCTGCATCTTGTCCATCAGCTCTTCGTCATCGTAATCAGCGGCGGCCTCGACAACCTCGGCCTCCTCGGCGGAAACCTCGTCAGCAGCCTCAACCTCGGCAGCTTCGGTCTCCACAGTCTCGACTGCCTCAACCTCGGCAGCCATGGTCTCGTTCTCGGTCTCGTTCATGATCTCTTCGTTCTCAGACATGAGACTCCTTCTTGGCCCTCTCGGGCATCATCGCCCCATTCGCGGGGCCCGTCGCGCACTCTTTGCGCTTTAAACATTCATGCCTCTCGGCAAATCGTCCATTAGTTTATGGTGTCGTCACCCAATCTAACTGCAGAATCTATGTGCACACATTAATGCGACATGTGCGACTCGCGGCGAGCGTACACCAGCGACACCGCGAACCCGACAACGGCAATCACGGCCGCCACGCGCACGGCGGCTGCAAATCCTATCGCCTGGGCAACGTCCGACGCAACGCCTGCGGCGCCAGCAGCCACCGCAGAACTCGAAAGCAGGCCGATAAACAGCGACGGACCAAACGACGCGGCAATCATGTTCCACGTGTTAAGCAATGCCGTTCCGTGAGGATGCTCAGCGGCGGGGAGCGTCTCCAAACCGGCGGTCTGCGAGGGGCTCAGTACCAAACCGACGCCGGCATACACCACAACGGTCAGCAGCACGACAACGCCGATGTTCATGCTTGCCGCGGTCATCGAGATTGCCGTCTGCCCCACAGCGATCAGGGCAAAGCCGACCGGCAGCAGCGGCCACGCACCACGGGCATCCATCACGCGTCCGCCCACAATCGAGGTCACGGCGTTGCAGGCGATCGCCGGCAAAATGAGCAAACCCGCGACAAGTGCGGTCATGCCGTATGCGCCCTCAAAATAGAGCGGCAACAAAACGCTCATCGAGAACGTCGTCATCATCGACACCACCACAAGCAGGCATGCAGGCCAAAAACGAACGCTCGCCATGGGACGCACGTTAAGCACCGGATGCTCGAGCTTGAGCTGACGAACCGCAAACAGGCCGAGCACCACAACAGCGACGAAAAGCGCCACGATACCGGCCATCACATTGGTCGAGAACTCGCCTACGGAATACACGAACGCCGTAATGCCGGCAGCGAGCAAAACAACCGACAGAATATCAAGCGTGGTGTTCGAGCGCTCTCCGACATTCCGAACGAGCTTTGCTGCCGCCGCGGCGACCACGACACCGCCCACCAGCGGCACTACGAACACCGCCCTCCAGCCAAACAACGTGCACATAAGACCACTAATCACGGGCCCAAACGCCGGCCCTAGCGTAATGCAGGCACCGCCCAGGCTCAGATACAGACCGAGCTTCTCGCGCGGAACACAAGATAGCACCACATTCATCATGAGCGGAAACAAGATGCCCGATCCCGCAGCCTGCAAAATACGACTTGGCAGCAAAACGGTAAACGACGGGGCGACCAGGCACAGAACTTCTCCGGCGACCATGCATCCGCATGCGAAAAACAGCAGCTTGCGCGTCGAGAAACGACCGGACAGAAAGGCCATGATGGCCGTAAAGATCGACGTCACGATCATGTATCCCGAAACGAGCCACTGCGCCGTGGTGGCACTCACCGAAAAGGCCGCCATGATATCGTGCAGTGCCACGTTAATGATGTTCTCGTTAAACGCGGCGACAAAGGCTGCAATATACATTACGACGAGAAACGCCGAAGTGGCCGATGGCGTTGCTTGAACTTGTTGCTGAGATTTGCTCCCCATGCATTTCCTTCCTCTTGGAACGACAGTCGCATCGCCCCAGAGGAACAGTCCAGGGCGAGCATGAGCCCTAGACTTACGTCAGACGCCGCACGCGACGGATCCGACAACATGGTCCAACGTTGAAAGATTGTAACGCTGACGCGCAGCTTTCCTTCCGCGCTATTATTAAAAGTCCACGAAAGCACGAGACATGAGGAGCCCGCCATGATTAAGCCCATCATGAAATCCGAGTTCTTTTTGCGCCTGCCTTCCGAAGACGCGGGACCCGACGATGCCGCGACCGGGCAGGACCTCCTGGATACGCTCCATGAGCATGAGCACGAGTGCGTGGGCCTTGCCGCCAACATGATTGGCGTGCGCAAACGCATCATCTGCGTAAAGGACGGCAACAGGGCGCTGCTGATGTACAACCCTCAAATTCTTGAGCAGGTCAATTCCTATCAGACGAGCGAAGGATGTCTCTCGCTTTCCGGCGAGCGCCCCTGTACTCGCTATTGCCGCATTAAGGTTGAGTATTTGGACGAGAATTTCGTCCACCGCATCAAAAACTTCTCGGGCTACACCGCCGAGATCATCCAACACGAAATCGACCACTGTTGCGGAATCGTTATTTAGTTCCGCCGATTCAAGAAAGCTCCCTGCAGCAAAACAACTGCAGGGAGCTTTTCATAGTGCGGAACTTCTATCCCACTAGCTCTGGCGGTAATGATCGAAGAAGTCGGCGAGATCTTCGAGGGACTCTTTGAGCACTTCCATGCGCGGCAGGTACACGATACGGAAGTGGTCGGGCTCAGCCCAGTTGAAGCCGCCGCCGCGCGTGATCAGAATCTTCTTCTCGTGCAGCAGGTCAAGGGCGAACTGCTCGTCATCGGTAATGTTGAACTTCTTCACATCCATCTTGGGGAAGATGTAGAACGCCGCACGCGGCTTAACCACCGAGATGCCGTCAATCTTGTTGAGCGCCTCATACACAAAGTTGCGCTGCTCGTAGACACGGCCGCCGGGGCGGATGTAGTCGTTGACGGACTGATGGCCACCGAGCGCCGTCTGAACGATCGACTGAGCCGGCACGTTGGAGCACAGGCGCATGTTGGAGAGCATGTTGATGCCCATGATGAAGTCGCTCATGCAGCGCTGGTTGCCCGAAAGCACCATCCAGCCAATACGATAGCCCGCGATCATGTGCGACTTGGACAGACCGCTAAAGGTGACGCAGGGCAGATCGGGAGCGAGCGAGGCAATCGAGACGTGCTCGTAGCCGTCCATGCACAGGCGGTCGTAGATCTCATCAGCAAAGATCATCAGCTGATGCCTGCGTGCAACCTCGACGATGCCCTCGAGCACCTCGCGCGGGTAGACCGAGCCCGTGGGGTTGTTGGGGTTGATGATAACGAGGGCTTTGGTCGCGCTCGTGATCTTGGACTCCATATCCTCCAGGTCGGGATACCAATCCGCCTGCTCATCGCACAGATAGTGCACAGGATGACCGCCGGCAAGGGTTGCGCACGCCGTCCAGAGCGGATAGTCGGGGCTGGGGATCAGAATCTCGTCGCCATTGTCGAGCAGCGCGTTCATCGAAAGCTGAATGAGCTCGGACACGCCGTTGCCCGTGTAGATATGCTCCATCTGAACGTTGGGCAAGCCCTTGATCTGCGAATACTGCATGATCGCCTTGCGCGCGGAGAACAGGCCACGCGAGTTGGAATAGCCTTCGCAGTCGGGCAGCTGCTGGCGCATGTCCTTGATGACCTCATCGGGCGTGCGGAAACCGAAGGGCGCCGGGTTGCCGATATTGAGCTTGAGGATGCGCTCGCCCTCGTCCTCCATACGGGCAGCCTCGTCGACGACGGGACCGCGCACGTCATACAGGACGTTATCGAGCTTGGTGGATTTAGAAAAAGTACGCATGGTGGTGCTCCTTGCAATTTGGGCTGAGGGATGGGGTTCGGGCTTGGAATCGTTGCGGGGTGATGATGCCTCGCCTTGATCGGCGTCGCCGGCAAGCAGCCAGGTAACATCGACCTCCAAAATACGGGCGAGCAGCTCAGCCACATCGCGCCGCGGGATCGTCTTGCCGCTCACATATTGGCTCATCTGACTCTTGCCGAGTTTTTTGCCGAGCATCTCCGATGCGCGGATTACGTCCGACTGGCGAACGTCGCGATCGGACATAGTCTGTCGCAGGCGATCGCTAAACGTCTCTTGGACCACTAGAACCTCCTTGCTGGCAAAGTTCAATTTATAGAATACGAATTGAACCAAGGTTCAATTTAGGCAGCAGTATAACGCGGCACCTCATTCGAAAGTTCAATTTCATAAGAAAATGCACCAGACTCTGAGATTTGCCCAAAGTGGGCAATGACGCGCACACGTTTAGAGGTATTCGAGGAAACGGGCGGCGGCAAGCGAAACATCGGCCGTTCGATATATCGCATTGATCTGCCGATGAGGATGTCCCTCGAGCGGACGCACAGCAACATCGAACTGACAGCGACGCAAGATGAGCGCGGGAAGAATGCTAACGCCCAGGCCGTCCTCGACCATAGCCATAATCGCATAGTCATCCCAGGTCGACAGCTTAGAGCGCACCGCCAGGCCCGCGCGGCGAAACAGCGGCGTAATCTCGTCCTCGCTACCGCGTTCCAGCAGGATAAACTGCTCGTTGGCCAAATCGGCAAGGGAAACGACCTCCGCGGTGGCAAGCGAGGAGTCCGCTGGCACCACGGCCATCAGCTCGTCTTGCACCAACGGTCGCGACGCCATGCCGGCGCCGCGTGGCTCGCGCGGAATAAAGCCCAGGTCGCAGCGACCTTCCGCCACCCATTGTTCAATCTCTGAGTAATCGCCCATCAGCAACTCATAATCGACGTCCGGATGATCGGCGCGAAAGCGCGCAATCACCGGCGGCAGCACGTGGGTCGCCACACTCGAAAACGTACCGATGCAGATTTTGCCGCGCATGAGTCCACGCATCTCATCCACCCGTCGCTGCAAGCGAGTGAATTCCTCGCAGAGCGCCTCGACAGCCGGCATGACCTGCCGCCCGTCGGCAGAAAGAGCCACGCCCTCGCGACTGCGGTCGAGCACCTTAAAACCCCAGTCGGCCTCAAGATCGGCCACCATACGGCTCACGCCCGACTGCGAATAGCTCAGGCGCTCGGCAGCACGCGTAAAGCTTCCGGCGCGCACCGTCTCCAGCAGCACCTGCATCTTTTGGATATTGGTCTCCACGGCACGTCCTCACCCTTGCATGAGTTTTTGTCATGTTTTCCATGCATTATATTCGCTTTTCTTCTAAAGCCAGTTCACCCATAGTGAACATGTTCGGATATAGAGGGGATGTCAGCGCATGAACAACGGACTGTTTACATACTTAGCAGCATTACTGTTGTTTGGCTCTAACGGCATCATCGCCGCAGCTATCGCACTGCCGAGCTCCGATATCGTGCTGCTGCGCACTTTTCTGGGAGCCCTCTCGCTTATAACCATCCTCGCCACTACCCAACACCATAAGTTGCAGGCGCCATCTCGTCCCCGCGAAGCCGCGGCCCTCCTCCTCTCGGGAGCTGCGCTGGGCGCCAGCTGGATTTTTCTGTTCCGCGCCTACCAGACGATCGGCGTCGGCGTATCCTCGCTGCTGTACTACTGCGGCCCCATCATTGTCATGGCGCTCTCCCCGCTCATCTTTGGCGAAAAGCTGACCGGCGGCAAAATCGCCGGCTTTGTCGCCGTCGCCTGCGGTGCTTTTCTCATTGCAGCGCAAGGTCTAGGCGGCAATATGCCCATTGCGGGCATCGTCTGTGGAATCGCCTCGGCCTTCTGCTATGCATTGATGGTCATCGCTAGCAAGGGTGCGCCGCACATCGAGGGCCTCGAGAACTCCACGCTCCAGGTGTGCGCCGCCTTTGTGACCGCACTGGTCCTCACGCTCATCACGCAGGGCGCTCCCTCATTCCTGTCCGCCGGTATCGCCGCCAGTATTGATTGGCGCGCCGTCGCTATGCTCGGCGTCGTCAACACCGGCATCGGTTGCCTGCTCTACTTTAGCGCCGTCGCCAAGCTGCCCGTCCAGACCGTCGCTGTCGTCGGCTACCTCGAGCCGCTTTCGGCGGTCGTGTTCTCGGCCGCCCTTTTGGGTGAAGCCATAACACCGGTCCGCCTGATGGGCGCCGCGCTTATCATCGGCGGCGCGATTTTTTGCGAACTCGCCGGCAAACGCGCAAACGCCAAGGCTGGCATCGCCCAGACAGCACGTGCTTAAAAGCCCCTGCTTTGAAATGCTACCTGCGTAGATAAATAATCCCCAGCTGAGGATTATTGTCTAAAATAACCCGATGTGCCAAACTGCTCTTATATGTATAAAGATGGCATAAAGGTCTACTGCTCTTGGCAGAGGCCGGATGTCCAAGGGAGTCCACGTGGCACACAACAAACTGGAGGCAAACCTCCAAGACCAGCGCGGGCAAGGCGGGCACGGAGCCATCCCCCTCTCCGCTGGCATGCTGCTCGTAACGCTCGGCGTCGTCTATGGCGACATCGGCACGAGCCCCATGTACACCATGAAATCAATCGTCGCCAACAACGGCGGCATCGGTACCGTCAGCGAGGACATGATCCTGGGCGCGCTTTCGCTCGTCATCTGGACCATGACGCTCGTGACCACGGTCAAGTACGTGGTAATCGCCATGAAGGCCGACAACCACAACGAAGGCGGCATCTTCGCCCTGTTCAGCCTCGTACGCAAGGTGGCACCATGGCTGATTCTGCCCGCCATGATCGGCGGTGCGGCACTGCTTGCCGACGGCATCCTCACCCCCGCCGTCACGGTCACCACAGCCATCGAGGGTCTGCGCACCATCGAATGGGGCCATGCGCTGCTGGGCGACGGCCAGACCAACGTCATCATCATCACCATCATCATTATCTGCGGCCTATTTGCCATGCAGCGCGCCGGCACCTCGTCAATCGGCAAGCTGTTCGGCCCGCTCATGACGCTGTGGTTCCTGTTCCTGGCAGGCGCCGGTCTGTTCAACATGCTCGGCAACCTGTCCATCTTGCGCGCGCTCAACCCCATCCGCGGCATTATGTTCCTGTTCTCGCCCATCAACCATTCGGGCATCATGGTGCTCGGCTTTGTCTTCCTGTCGACAACCGGTGCCGAGGCACTCTACTCGGACATGGGCCACGTGGGCAAGGCAAACATCTATGCATCCTGGCCATTTGTTAAGGCGGCCCTTATCCTCAACTATCTGGGTCAGGGAGCTTGGCTACTCGCCAATAACTCCAACCCCCAGATGCTCGCGATGGATATCGTCAACCCGTTCTATATGATGCTCCCCGAGCCCCTACGCCCCTTTGCCATCGTGCTTTCGGCCGTGGCGGCCATCATCGCCTCACAGGCGCTCATCACCGGCTCGTTCTCGCTGGTATCCGAGGCAACGCGCCTCAACCTTATGCCGCACCTGCGCATCCACTACCCCAGCGACACCAAGGGCCAGCTCTATATTCCGCTCGTCAATAACATCATGTGGGTCGGCTGCATCTTCATCGTGCTGCTGTTCCAAAACTCCGAGCGCATGGAGAGTGCCTACGGCCTCGCCATTACCGTGACCATGCTTATGACCACCACGCTTTTGACGAGCTATATCGCCGGCATTCTCAAGCACAAGCTGGGCGCCTGCGTCTTCGCCCTGCTCTTCGGCGCCATTGAGCTGTGCTTTTTCGTCTCGTGCCTCACCATGTTCTTTGACGGCGGCTATGTGATGATCTTCTTGGCCGCACTGCTGTTTGGCCTTATGTATGTGTGGCGTCGCGGCACCGCCATCGAGCGCACGCAGACGATCCTGCTGCCCGTCTCCAAGTACATTGACCAGCTCAACCGCCTGCGCAACGACGAGACCTACCCCGTGCTCGCCGACAATCTGGTGTTCCTCACCAACAGCCCCGACCCGCTCACGCTCGACCGCGACGTGCTCTATTCCATCTTGGATAAGCATCCCAAGCGCGCCAAGGCATACTGGTTCATCAACGTGCACGTTACCGACGAGCCCTATACGCACGAGTATTCCGTCGAGACCTTTGGCACGGACTTTTTGTTCCGCGTGCGCCTGGACTTGGGCTTTAAGGTCAACCAGCGCGTTAATGCCTACCTGCGCCAAATCGTTGGCGACTTGATGGCATCGGGTGAGCTGCCGCCGCAGCATCACACCTACTCCATCTACGAGACGCGCGGCAACGTGGGCGACTTCCGTTTTTGTATGCTGCGCAAGATGCTCGCCCCCGAAACGGACATCAACCGCAATGACCACCGCGTGATGGCCATCAAGTACGCCGTCCGCCGCGCCTGCGGAAGCCCGGCACGCTGGTACGGTCTCGAGAACTCGGCCATCATCATTGAGTACGTACCGCTCTTTGCCCGCATGCGCCCGGCCGTCAAACTTGTGCGCACCCAGGTGCCGCTCGAGGTTCAGATCGAAGAGGCCGAGGAAATGGAGGTCGACATCTTCTCGGACGACTTGGTCAACGGCAACGAGGCCGGCAAGAGCATGAACGTCGATCCCACCGAGCTGCTCGAGAGCGTCGCCGATACGCCCGAACAGCAACTCGACGGACTCGAGAGCACCCAGTTCAACGACGCCAACTTCTAACACGCCACCAGCCATTGACGACAACGGCCTCGCATCTCATAAGAGGTGCGAGGCCGTTTTATGTCGCAACGGACCAGTGAGCTACGAACGACGCGGCTCGGGAACCACGAGCCTATCGGGGCTCGCGCCCTCGGCATCCATCAGGCTCACGTAACGAATCGACGGATCCCCATACATCGCGTAGTAATAATTGCCCGTGCGCGCGCTAAAGCATCCGGTATAGATAGTCTTCTCGAACTTGCCATCGCCCATCCTGGACGCCCCCTCAATCATCACCACGCCCTCGAGCGAGCGGAACATGCGAACGACGTTTTCGGTCTCGCTCTCCTTTTGCGGGTAATTGGCATTGAGGTACGCCGCCTTTACAAAACGGCTCGGCGAATAGCAATCGCCCGGAATGCCGCGCATGCCGGCACCGGCTCCATAGGGCTTAAGCTCGGCGCCACGCCATGTCGCCGTCTGCGGAAAATCGCTTGTGGCGGTGATATAGGTGCGCAGGTTTTCCATGTGCCACGGGAAGGTCGGCTGGTTGGCAAGGGTGTCGACCGGATCGTCGTATACATGCAGGCCGTCAGCCATCATCTCGACCACGATGCTGCGCTGGCTGTCGCCGATAATCCAATGGAGCAGCGACACGCCCAGCCCCTCTCCGGCAGATTTGGCGACAATCACCGTGTCGCGCAGCGCGGCCTCGACCTCATCGACCGTCGAGAACGTCGCTGCCACCCACAGGGGAAACTCATAGGCCGCGATATTGGTCTTTCCATCAGCCGGGCTCTCGGCATACTCGGCATAGCCGGGAAAGTTGAGCCCCGCCACTGCCAGACCCGCATCGTTGCCGCAGTCGAAAAACATGGGATAGTTCTTGTAATCGATGCACATGCCGATCACCGCGTGCGCCGCCGTCGCATCATCGATATACGAATACGGGATATGGAACCCGCGCGGCATCACGCGAACCTGTTGGCCGTAGTCAAAGCTCCAGTCGAGGTTGCGGCCCAGATACATGTGGCCAGAATTATCGGTAAATCGAATGCTCGTACACATAGCGCCTCCTAGCTTTTCATTCTTGCTAAACTCATTGTCACCAAACAAAGAGGCGCTAAACAAAAAAAGCCCGGACATGACAACAATGTCACGCCCGGGACAAAGACCGCAAATTCGGTCCCCAATTGAACCACTCTAGACGAGTTTGCCTAAGCAGTGATCAATCATGTGCTGAATCATTTGAGCCTCGAAGCCCACAAAGTCCTGCTTGCGCTCGCGCATCTTGCCGTCGACGATCACGTCATAAGCGACCTTGCACTTGATATAGCGCGTGGACTTGGTGACCTCCTCATGCGTCAGGCAGCTCTCCTCCATCTTGCTGGCGCCCAGGCCAAACACCAGACGAGGGTTGTAGAGCACGTGGGGCTCGCCGGCGTCGTCCAGGTAGACGCAAACCTTCTTGGTAACGCCAATCTGGTTAGCGGCAAGGCAGCCGGCATCGTCGAGCGACTTGATGGTATCGATCAGGTCCTGAGCAACCGCCTCGTCCTCGACGGTCGCAACCTCGCAACGCTGGGACAGGATAGCCTCGTCGCGGCAGAGCTCTTTAATCATACGTTCCTCCATAGGGGTCGTTGTAACCGCTTAAGTATACGGTACCTACACATTTTCATGCGAATAATACCGTCCGTCTGCTACAAAGCGCCGAACTTCAACACGCGAGGAACATCAACCTTTCAAAGGCGATATAGTAGGTGAGTTCGTGTCAATCGGCCTAAACTCGGGGCCGAACAAGGAAAGGGTATGCATGGACGAACTATTTCACGTCAGTGAGCGCAAGTCCACAATCGGGACCGAACTTCGCGCTGGACTGACAACATTCCTGGCGATGGCCTACATCATCGCCGTCAACCCCGCGGTGCTCTCGGGCGCTGGCATCGATGCGGGAGCGCTCGCCTGCGCCACCTGCCTGGGCGCCGGCATCATGACCATCTGCATGGGCATCTTCGCCAACCGCCCGCTCGCCTGCGCGTCGGGTCTGGGCATCAACGCCATGATCGCGGGCATCACCACCACCATGTGCGGCGGTGACTGGCACGTGGCCATGAGCGTCATCTTCCTCGAAGGTATCGTCATCTTGCTGCTCGTCCTTTGCGGCCTGCGCGAGGCCATTATGGACGCCATCCCCGTGGTCCTGCGCCACGCTATCTCGGTGGGCCTGGGCCTGTTCATCGCCATGATCGGCCTGTGCGACGCCGGCATCATCACCGCCGGTGCCGGCACGCTTGTCGGCCTGGGCGACATCGCCTCCCCCACCTTTATCGTCGGCATCATCTCCATCGTCGTGACGGTTGCCCTGGCTTCCCGCAACGTGCCGGGCTCGCTGCTCATCGGCATCATCGTCGCCGTTATCGCCGGAATCCCGCTGGGCGTCACCCATGCGCCCGAGGGCCTCATCGCACCGCTCGACTTCTCGACCTTCGGCGCCCCGTTTGCCAGCACTGCCGACGGCAACCTTGCCATCGTGAAGGTCCTGACCGACCCGATGCTGCTCGTCGTTGCCTTCTCGCTGCTCATGAGCGACTTCTTCGACACCATGGGCACCGCGATGGCCGTCGCCAAGCAGGGCGAGTTCTTGACCGAGGACGGCAATGTCGAGGACATCCGTCCCATCCTGGTCGTCGACTCCGTGGCCGCTGCTGCCGGTGGCTTTATGGGCGTCTCCTCCATCACCACCTTCGTCGAGTCCACCTCTGGCGCTGCCGACGGTGGCCGCACGGGCCTCACCTCCGTCACCACCGGCGTGCTGTTCATTCTCGCCGCGTTCTTCTCCCCCATCGTCACCATCGTTTCCAGCGCCGCCACCTGCGGTGCTCTGGTCTACGTCGGTTACCTCATGATGAGCGAGGCCTCCGAGATCGACTGGTCCGACGTGTCGCAGGGTTTCCCGGCGTTCATGATTGTCGCCGGCGTGCCCTTCACTTACTCCATCTCTGCCGGCATTGGCCTGGGCTTTATCGCCTACGTGATCGTCGCGCTCTTTAAGGGCGAGGCCTCCAAGATCAAGCCGCTCATGTGGATCGCAGCCCTCGCCTTCCTCGTCTACTTCTTTGTAGCGTAGGCGCAAGATTCGCAATACCAAACAGCAAAGCGCGGAGTCGCATCGAGCGGCTCCGCGCTTTGCTTTTAAAACCAGGCACCACACGGACGCGCGATGTATTGCTTCGCAAGTTTTGGACGTTTTGCTCTCCAAACGGCACTACCGACGGCTACATCCTGCAGATATGCTGGATATAACCGCATAGGCCCTATGAGGATGGGAGTAACCATGGCCGCCTTGTTCACGACCCCCAAGCGCAATGACAAAACCTCTGGAGCCCATTTTGTCGAGCCCGACCTGCGCCGTCGCACGCTGCTCGCACACGGCAGCTGGCGCCGCGTGACGCGCCGCATCGTTGTAGGCGCCGTATGCGCGCTTACGGTAAGCTCGCTGCTCATGCCGAGCATCTCGCTCGCAGCCGAGTGGGTGGACGTTGGCGGCGTCCGCCACGAAGCGGCCGCGGGCCCCACGGGAGACGCCGCCGGTACCTGGTCATGGGATGGCGCCGATGACATGAAGCTCAACGGTTATAACGGCGGCGCGATCGAGGCAGCAGGCAAGCTCAACGTGAGCTACGAGGGCAACAACACCGTCACTAACGACGACGGCCGCGGCATCAAGGTTAAGGATGGCGCGAACGAGAACGCCGAGCTTAATATTCAGGGCGACGCGTCCAGCACGCTCAACGTGACATCTTCTCGTGACGCCATCACTTCCGTCGGCAACATCAACATCGACGGCGCTGGCACTGTCAACGCCACGAGCACCGAGCACGATGCCATCGATGCCGGGGGCGATGTCACCATCAAGGGCTCGGGAAACGTTAACGCCACGGGCGATTCGGATGGCATCAGGGCCGACGGCAACATCACGATCGACAACAGCGGAACCGTCACCGCCAAGGCCACCGAGGATCAGGGTATCGATGCTAACGAGAACCTCATCATAAAGGGCGGCGGCAAGGTAGAGGCAAGCTCTATCGAGGACAATGCGATTTGGGCCGACGGCAGTATCGAGATCTCGGGTGGCAGCCAGGTCAAGGCAAGCTCCGAGGAAGACGCCGCCATCGACGGTAAAAACAGCCTCACGGTCACGAACGCTTCCCTCAACGCAAGTGGCGTTGGGTATGGCATCTATGTCTACAAGGGCATCACGCTCGATGGCGCGACCGTGACGGTCCGCGCAAGCTCAGATGGCGGGGAAGTCAGCACACTCTTCACCGATGAGGACGACATCGTCATCAAGAACGGCTCGACTGTGGATGCGCTCGCAGAAGGCAGGTTCTCGGTTGCAATCTCCGCCAGTAATTTCTACTCCGGCGAAGCGGGTGGCCATATCTACATCAGCGACTCCGTTGTCAAGGCCATAGCCCGCTATGCCGAGACCGGCGGCGACGGCCCCGACCACTACAGTGGAGACCAAAACGACGAAATCATCCCTGAGTCCGAGGGCCTGAATATCGGCATCTTCGCGCAGACCAGCGAGGGCATCACGCCCGCGACCATCTCGATCGTCCGCAGCAGGGTCACGGCCAAGGGAGACACGGCGGCAATCTTCGCCCTTGCCATGAGCGCGGACGGCAAGGCGATCGGCACCATCGAAATCAAGGACGCCATCATCCAGACGCCTGAAGGCGGCAAGGTCATTGACTATCGCAACAAGGAAGAACTCAGCGACGGCATCGTCTACGAGGCGGGTCAAACCATCGGCACGGGCGACGCCGTGATCGACTCCCCCTACAACGAAGCAGTCGCCAAGCACACGCTCATCGCGCCTCCCGAGGAGACCAAACCCGAGGAAAAGCCCGGCGAGACCAAGCCGGGTTCCAAGTCCGAGGGCGCGAAGACGATCAAGACCGTTGCAGTTGCAGCCACGGGAGCCAAGACCGCCGGCAAACTCGCGGCAACCGGCGACGCCTCGAGCGCAGCCATCATAGCGACCGCCCTTGTAGGAACGGCCGCTATCGTCACAGGCGCCCTGGCGAGTCGCAAACGCTCGTAAACACTTTTTCGCACAGGACGGGTGGATCGCGGCTCTTGCCTTCCCCGTCTACTTCTTCGTAGCGTAAGGGCAAGGCTGCAAAAGCTGAACAATAAAGCGCGGAGTCGCCATGCGGCCCCGCGCTTTTCTTTTAGCGTCGGTCCCTGCGCCGGCGTGCGGCCTATTTCTCCCCCATTTTGGCCATTTTGCCCTCCAAACGGCACTACCGCCGGCAACATCCAGCAGATACGCTGAATCTAGCCGTATAGGCCCTATGAGAACGGGAGCAACCATGGCAGCCTTGTTCACGACCCCCAAACGCAATGACACTACCGCCGGAACCCATGTTGCCGAACCCGACGTTCGCCGTCGCATAGGACTCGCGCACGGCAGCTGGCGCCGCGTGACGCGCCGCATCGTCGTAGGCGCCGTGTGCGCGCTCACGGTGAGCTCGCTGCTCATGCCGAGCGTCTCGCTCGCGGCGGAATGGGTCAAGGTCGGCGAAACCAAATACAACGCCGGCACTGCGGCGGGCGACGAGACCGGCACCTGGTCGTGGGACGGCGCCGACGACTTGAAGCTCAACAACTATAACGGCGGCGAGATCCAGGCCGCAGGCAAGCTCAACGTGAATTACTCGGGAAACAACATCGTCACTGCCGACTGGATCGAAGGCATCAAGGCTTCTCATGGCAAGAATGAGAACGCCGAGCTCAATATCCAAGGCGACGCGGGCAGCACGCTCAGCGTGACATCTACTGAGGACGCTATCCTCTCCACGGGTAATATCAACATCGACGGAGCCGGATCCGTCAACGCCACGAGCGCTCGGTTTGATGCCATCGACGCCGAGGGCGATCTCGCTATCAAAGGTTCGGGCAACGTCAACGCCACGGGCGTATCGGATGGCATCAGGGCAAACGGCAATATCACGATTGACGACAGCGGGGCCGTCACCGCCAGGGCTACCAAGGACAAGGCTATCGGAACCGACAAGAGCCTCACCATCAAGGGTGGCGGCACAGTCGAGGCAAGCTCAGCCGATGGTGAGGCCATTTGGAGCGGCGGCAACATCAATATCTCGGACGACAGCCAGGTCAAGGCGAGCTCCGAGAAAGACGCCGCCGTCGAGGCCAAGGGCAGCCTCGCAGCCACAAACGCCTCCCTCAACGCAAACGGTGTTGAATATGGCGTCTATGCCCACAAGGGCATCACACTCGATCATGCAAACGTGACAGTCCGCACAAGTAAAGGCAGATACGGTGGCGCCATTGCCCTCTTCACCTACCAAGACGATATCGTCGTCAAGAACGGCTCCACCGTGGACGCGTTTGCGGAAGGCGAGGTTTCGGCTGCGTTCTCCACCAGAAACGATCGACCCAACGAGGAGGGTGGCCACATCTACATCAGCGACTCCGTTGTCAAGGCCATAGCCCGCTATGTCGAGAACGGCGACGGCCCCATCCCCTACAGCGAAAACCAAGATGGTGAGACGAGCCCCGAGCCCCAAGGCGAGAACATCGGCATCATCGCCCAGACCAGCGAGGGCGTCACACCCGCAGTCATCTCGATCATCCGCAGCAAGGTAACGGCCGAAGGAGATACAGCGGCAATCTTTGCCCGTGCCATGAGCGCTGACGGCAAGACAATCGGCACCATCAAGATTGAGAACGCCGCCATCCAGACGCCCGAAGGCGGCAAGGTCATTGACTATCGCAAGCTCCGTGACGGCATCTACGAGGCAGGCCAAGCCATCGGCACGGGCGACGCTGTGATCGACTCCCCCTATAACGAAGCTGTCGCCAAGAGCATGGTCATCGCACCTCCCGAGGTAGCCAAGCCGGAAGACCCCAAGCCCGACGAGACCAAGCCCGCAGAAAGCAAGCCCGCGGAGTCCAAGCAGAACCCCAAGCCTGAGGGCTCAAAGCCGACCAAGGCCGTTGCGGCTTCAATCACGAAAGCCAAGACTACCGGCGTGCTCGCGGCAACCGGCGACACCTCGGGTGCGGCCATCGTGGCAACCGTCATTGCGGGAACAGCCGCTATCGCCGCAGGCACCATGGCGAGCCGCAAGCGCTCTTAGACGCCTCTGCGCACATGGCAGCTCTCGCGAAGGCCCCGAGTCCCAGCACCGTTTAACAACGCCACCGCCGAGCTCCCCTCCGGCGGTGGCGTTTTCCATATGCGTCCGCAGGGTATGCACGAGATTGTCTTTGGTCTAGCCCAACCTGCATGAGCCGGCGTGCGACAATGGGGGCCGTCGATATCACAACGCCGAGAGAAGCCCGTCATGGAAGCGCATCAAAAGCAGATAACCGTTCATGCACAGCATGCCGAAAGCGCACCGGTCATCTATCTTCCCGTGGTCATGGGCGACGGCACGGAGGTTTATGAACGCTGCCGAGAGCTCAACTGCCCGCCCTTCACGCTTGTCGGCATTGGCAGCCTCAACTGGAATCGCGAGCTGAGCCCCTGGGGATGCGACGGAACCGTGCGCGATGCCGAGCCCTTTGGCGGTCAGGCATCCGGATTTCTCGATGAGCTGTTGAACTGGATAATCCCAGAGGCCGAGTCGTCGCTTCCTCAGCCGCCCACCTGGCGCGGCATTGCCGGCTACTCGCTCGCGGGCCTCTTCGCGCTCTGGTCCCTCTGGCAAACCGACGCCTTTAGCCGCGCCGCAAGCGCATCGGGGTCGTTGTGGTTTCCCGACTTTGTCGATCGCGCCAGCACGGCCCCTTTTGCCGGCAACCCGCAGGCCGTCTATCTGTCACTCGGCAAAAAGGAAACCAAGACGCCCAACCGCATGATGCGGCACGTACTTGACGACACGCGCGCAATGGAAACGTTGCTCGTTGAGCGCGGCATCCTCACAACACTGGAACTCAACCCCGGCAACCACTTTGCCCAAACCGACCTGCGCATGGCGCGTGGCATCCACTGGGTTCTTGCGCACTAAAAAGCCGGCCATGCGCATCGGACGCATGGCCGGCTTTTTTAACTGAGTTGGACACAGCTGCTATTCGGCAGACCCTTCGAGTTCCGAGACATCAAACTCAAAGTCATTACCCGGCAGAATCGCATTGAGCACGATACCCACCAGCGAACCCACGGCAAGACCCGAAAGCGAAATCGTCACGCCGCCCAGCTCCAACACGATGGCGCCGGCGGTGCTGTACGCGATGCCGAGCGAAAGCACGAGCACAAGAGCGGCCACCAGCACGTTGCGGTTGTTCTGGAAATCGACCTGGTTCTCAATGAGGTTGCGCACGCCTACGGCACTGATCATGCCGTAGAGTACGAGCGACACGCCGCCGATAACGCATGGCGGCATGGCGGCGATCACGGCAGCGAACTTGGGGCAGAAGGAAAGCACGATGGCGCAGCACGCGGCAATGCGAATCACGCGCGGGTCGAACACGCGCGTCAGAGCGAGCACGCCGGTGTTCTCGCCATACGTGGTGTTGGCCGGAGCGCCAAAGAGCGAAGCCAGGATCGTGGCGAGACCATCGCCGAGCAGCGTGCGATGCAGGCCGGGATCGGCAATGTAGTTACGCTCGCAGGTGGAGCCAATAGCGGAGATATCACCGATATGCTCGATCATGGTTGCAAAGGCCAACGGCATGATGGTGATGATGGCGGTCGTGGCAAGGCCGCTATCGAACTGCGGCCCAAAGAGTGCAAACACGGTGTTGTCCCACACGATGGGAAGACCGACCCACGGCGCGGCGGCAACGCCCGAAAAATCGACCTCACCCAACGCGGCGGCAACGGCATAGCTCACCACGACGCCCAGCAGGATCGGCACGATCTTAACCATGCCGCGACCCCAAATGTTGCAGATCACGATAACGGCAACGGCAATAATAGCCACAAGCCAGTTGGCCTGGCAGTTGGCAATAGCGGAGCTCGCCAGAATCAAGCCGATGGAAATGACGATGGGGCCCGTCACTACCGGCGGAAAGAAGCGCATGACGCGCTTGGCGCCAAACGCGCGGAAGAGTGCCGCAAGTACCGGATAGAGTAGACCGGCGCAGGCAACGCCCAGGCAGGCGTAGGGCAAAAGCTCGGCCTCGCCGTTGGGCGCGATGGCGGCATAACCCGCAATAAAGGCAAACGATGATCCCAAAAACGCAGGCACCTTGCCACGTGACAGGAAGTGGAAGAGCAGCGTGCCCAAGCCGGCAAACAAAAGCGTCGCCGAGACCGAGAGGCCGGTGACCACAGGCACCAGTACGGTGGCGCCGAACATGGCAAACAGGTGCTGCAGGCCGAGCAAAAACATGCGCGGGCGGCCGAGCGACGACGCATCGTAGATGGCATCGGTGACGGCAGGCGTCGAAGACTGGGACATGGAGGTCCTTTCGAATGGAAGGGCGATCAGGCATATCGGATAACCTGCCCGAACGATACGATCCGAACCATTGTACGCGATACGCCATGTCTCGCACGCGTCGTCACCTGCAAACGGTAGCGTTACTTCCAAACGCGCTCGGCAACACGCCTGACCAGCGCAATCTTTGCCCACTGCTCGTCCTCGGTCAGCTTATTGCCAATCTCGCAGCTGGCAAAGCCACACTGCGGAGACAGATACAGGTTCTCGAGCGGCACGTACTTTGCCGCCTCGCGGATGCGCTCGACGATAACATCCTCGTTCTCGAGCTCTGCCGCCTTGGTGGTTACCAAGCCCAACACGACCTTCTTGCCCGGGGCAACGTACTTGAGCGGCTCAAAACCGCCGGCGCGCGGCGTGTCGAACTCCAGGTAGAATGCGTCAACGTCCTCATGCGCAAACAGATACGGAGCAACAGGGTCGTAGCCGCCTTCAAAAGCATAGGTAGAGTGGTAGTTGCCGCGGCAAACGTGCGTGTTGATGACCAGATCGTCGGGCTTGCCCGCGATGGCGGCATTGTTGAGCGCCACGCCCAGCTCGCTCACCTTTTGCAGATCGACCGGGCTCATGCCGGTCTTAGCAACAAAGTCGGCATCGCAGTAAATGCCCCAGGTGCAGTCATCAAACTGGATATTGCGGCAACCGGCAGCGTAGAGATCGGCAATCACCGTGCGGTAGGCCGCCGCGATGGCGTCGGCGAGCTCCTCATCGGTCTTATAGACGGCGCGCAGGCTCTCCTGCTGGCCATCGCAACGATCGAGCGTGACCTCCGAGAACGTCTGGATCGGCGCCGGGATGGTTTGGCGCGCAACCTGGCCCTCGTCCTCAAGCGCCTTGACAAACTTGAAGTGCTCGACAAACGGATGGTTCTCGCCGCTGATGGGGCCGGTCACCACCGCGGTATCGGCTGTGGTCTCCTCATCGTGGAACATGTAGCCCGTACGCGAGGTGCGGCGCTCAATGCCGTTGAGGCCCCACATAAAATCGAGGTGCCAGTAGCTGCGGCGGAATTCGCCGTCGGTGATCACCTGCAGGCCAGCAGCCTTTTGCTTGGCCACCAAGTCGCGAATTGCCTCGTCCTCGACGGCCTTAAGCCCCTCGGCGTCGAGCGTGCCCGCGGCATAGGCGGCGCGGGCATCCTTTACGGTCTGCGGACGAAGAAAACTGCCGACGATATCGGCACGAAACGGCGCTTTGAGCTGGGTGGAGTTGCTCATACTGATCTCCTTTTTTGCGTGGATGCTTTTACGGGACAAAGTATGAGCGCTCAAGTAGCCATCGTAAAATATGCGTTATTATCAGTTTGACATAGAAATTATCTATATCAATACGTGTCACTCGGCGCCATGTTCACAGCAGACATACCAAACTAGATATGCTGACGAATCGCGTCGATATAGGCCTGCCCATAGCGCGTGAGCGTCGTGTTCTTACGCGTGATGATGCCGATCTCCATGTATTCGTCCACATCGAGCGGAATCGAGATAATACCGGGGCCATTGAGCTCGTGGCTGATCACGCCCGAACACACCGTATAGCCGTTGAGTCCCATGACAAGGTTGAACAGCGTCGCACGGTCGCGCACGCGAATGTTCTTGCGGCGCTCAAACGTCGAGGTCAGCTCCTCGGAATAGTAAAACGAGTTGTAGCTGCCCTGCTCGTAGGACAGGAAGGGGTAGTCCTCCAAGTCCTCGAGCGTCACGCTGGAGTAGCCCGCCAACGGATGGTCGGCACATACAAAGACGTGCGGCGCGGCACAAAAGAGCCCCTCAAACACCAGCTCATTGGCAGTGAGCATACGCTCGATGACCTCACGGTTGTGCTCGGATAAGTACAAGATGCCCAGCTCGCTTTTCATGTGCGCGACATCCTCGATAATCTCGTGGGTCTGCTCCTCGCGCAGGGTAAAGTCGTAGCGTGCGGCATCGAATTCGCGGATCACATCGACAAATGCGTTGACGGCAAAGGAATAGTGCTGGCAGCTCACGCTAAAATGCGGCACCTGCTCGAATGCTCCTTTGTACTTGTCCTCGAGCAGGTCGGCCTGATCGAGCACCTGGCGCGCGTAGCCCAAGAAGGTCTCGCCCTCCTCGGACACAATGACGCCCTTGTTGGTGCGCTCAAAGATGTGCACACCCATCTCGTTTTCGAGATCGCGGATCGACGCGGTAATCGAAGGCTGCGACACAAAGAGCCGGCGCGAGGCCTCGGTGATGCTGCCACATTCGGCGACTTTGACGACATATCTAAGCTGCTGAAGCTTCATAGCGCCCTCCTTAGGCGTTTGCGGTGCCCGAGTCGGTCGTGTCCATCTGACGCATAAACGACGGCATCTCCCCCGTCGCGGCGCAGGCGGCAATCTGGTGCAGCGCTGCGGCAACCGCATCGTCTGTCGCGGCTCCGATATGCCAGCGCGCGGCAGCCGTAACGGCCTCGTTGGCATTGGCGACGGCAACGGAATTGGAAACGGCATCGATCATGGGCAAATCGTTATCGGAATCACCGAACACCGCCACCTCGTCGGGCGTCAGGCCCAAAGCGCGCGCCAACTCCAGTGCAGCGCAGCCCTTGTCCCAACCAGCCGGAAGGATGTCGAACAGGCGCACACGGTTGTTGGGAAACACAAGCGAGAGCTCCGGCACCTCGGCGGCAACGCGCTCGCGTAGCTCCGCGAGTTCTTCACGCGAACGGGCGCTCCAGATATTCGCCTTGAACACCGGTACGTCATCGACGACGGGACGGCACGGGGCCTCTTCGCCTTTAAGCCACGCATTGCCGCCCGACTCCATGGCGCGGCGTACGCGCTCGGAATCGCGCGTCACACAATAGGAATCGTCATTCCAAAAGTCATCGCCCAAGCTGTAGACCTTCAGATACGTATCGTCGGTTTCTTCTTCCAGGTAGGCGGCAAGACGCATAAGCGCGTCGTTATCGGTCGCGCGCGAGGCAACCACTTCGCCATCGACAAACATAACCTGGCCGTTGCAGAATGCGCCGGTCGAAAAACACTCGGTACGATTATTGAACATCCAGCCCATCGCGGACGGCTGACGGCCCGAAACCGGGCCAAAATGCAGACCCGCCGCCTGCATGGCATGAATGCCCTCGATGGCATAGTCGCTGGCGCCGTCATGCCCAGCTGGAATCAGCGTATCGTCCATATCGGTCAGCACAAGCTTGATCATAGACTCCCCCATTCGTCTCAGCCCCATCTATTGTACCGATGCGCTAGTATAGGGAACAACAGATTCGATGCGGGAGTGCCGGCGGTGCATACCACAAGGCTGAGAGGGCATGGGGCCCAATCCTTTGAACCTGTCAGTTAATGCTGGCGTAGGGAGCATGCCGCCTTTACAGGGGCGCTGTCTATGCACAGCGCCCCTTTTCTATGCCAAGGAGGCATGTGCAGTGATTGATTCGGAACAGCTTAAGCAACATATGGTCAAGGCCGTAGAGGAGATTCGAGCCACCAATCCGATGGCCGGCTCCATCACCAACACGGTGACGATCGACTTTGTCGCCAACGCACAGCTCGCCGTGGGCGGTTCGGCCGCCATGGTCTATCTGCCCGACGAGGGCGAGGCGCTCGTTGCCGGCGGCGGCGCCATCTATCTCAACATGGGCACGCTCTTCCCCATCTACGAGCAGACGATTCCCCGCGCGGCCAAGGCGGCACACGACGCCGGCAAGCCCTGGGTGCTCGATCCGGTGGGTCTGGGCATCGGTAGCCTGCGCACCAAACTGGTAAGCGTGCTCAAGCAGTACAAGCCCACCATCGTGCGCGGCAACGCCTCCGAGATCATCGCGCTCGCCGGCCTGTGGGGTCTTGAGGGCGAGGCGGCCGATCTGAGCCGCGTACGTGGTGTCGATACCACCGACACGGTCGACGCCGCCCGCGATGCCGCCGTGGCGCTCGCTCGCTACACCGGCGGCGCCGTTGTGGTCTCGGGCGAAGTCGACCTGATTACCGACGGCACGACCGTGGCCAAATCCCACGGCGGCAGCCCGCTCATGTCCAAGATCACCGGCTGCGGTTGCTCGCAGGGCGGCGTGCTGGCCGTGTACGCCTGTGCTACCGATCCGTTTACGGCGGCAGTCTGCGGCACCGCCGTCTACAACGTCGCAGGCACGCGTGCTGCCGCTGTCGCCGATGCCCCGGCAAGCTTTAAGGTCGCCTTTATCGACGAGCTCTACCGCGCGACCGCCCAGGACATCGCCGATAACCGACTCGAGCTCGAGGAAGCATAAGCCATGTCCGAGCCCGCAACCAACGCCGGCATGAACACACTCGTCGCCGTGGCCATCGCCCCGTGCGGCACCGGCGATGAACTGTCCGCCGAGGTCGCTGAGGTCGTGCGCGTCATTCGCGAGAGCGGCCTTCCCAACCGCACCACCTCGATGTTCACCGAGATCGAGGGCGACTGGGACGAGGTCATGCAGGTCGTGCGCGATGCAACCTTTGTTCTGGCGAGCAAGGGCATCCGCACCGAAGTCGTGCTCAAAGCCGATATTCGACCCGGATTTACCGACACCATGACTGGCAAACTCGAGCGCATGGAAGCGCAGATCAAAAAGCAGGAGGACGCACGATGAGTATCCGCGACAACCTTGATATCTCGGCCTATCTGGTTCTCGGCCCCGAAAACACGCTGGGACGTCCCGTGGGCGATGTGGTAGCCCAGGCACTCGACGCCGGCTTTACCTGCATCCAGGTGCGCTCCAAGGTGGCAAGCGCCCGCGAGATCATCGCGCTGACGGGCGATGCCGCGCAGGCTATCGCTCAGGCCGGCAAGACCGGTCAGGTCGCCCTGTTGATCGACGACCGCCTTGACTGCGTACTCGCTGCGCGCGAGCAGGGCATCGCTGTCGACGGCGTGCACGTGGGCCAGAGCGACATTCCTGTCGAGGTCTGCCGCAAGCTTCTGGGGCCCGATGCCATTGTGGGCCTTTCGGCCCGTTGCGAGGAGATGCTCGAGTACGTCAAGACCGCCGACATGAGCTTGGTCGATTACCTGGGCGTGGGCCCGCTCCACGAGACCGAGACCAAGCGCGACTGCGGACGCGCGGCAGATGGCTCCATTATCACCAAGAGTTTTGAGGACCTGGCCGCACTCCATGAGGCAAGCCCCGTGCCCATCGTGGTGGGCGGCGGCGTCAAGACGGCCGACCTGCCGCAGCTCAAGACCACCGGCGTCGACGGCTTCTTTGTGGTGAGCGCCGTATGCAGTGCCGACGACCCCTACGCCGCGGCCAAGGAGCTCGTCGATACCTGGCAGCAGGCATAGGCCTATGCCGAGCAGTTGCTCCGCAGCCTCATATCTTTAATAGCGGAAAGCGCATCCCAGTTTGGACCTCCATTCTGGGATGCGCTTTCCGTATAGAGGGCCAGTGGGAAACTGCGTCCCAGTTTGAACACTGATTCCGGGATGCGCTTTCCGGCGTAGTCCCTACCCCGCCAGATACGCTTCCAGCGCGGGCAAGGTCGTCTCCGCATCACGACGGCCGATCTGGTAGATGCGCTCGAGCTCATCCGGTTCGCGACACAGCGACGGCACCTTCACCGATTCGCTCGGCCGCACCACAAAGATCTCGCCGGCAGCCTCGCGACGTGCCAGGTCATCGAGCGTGGCATTGTAGACCTCATGCCGATGCTCAAGCGCTGCAACAAACTCCGGGTAGTGACGGAACACGCGCCGCAGCATGGGCATCACGCTATTGGGCTGCTTTACAAAGCCCGCCGGCTGCGTCAGCACCACCACGTTGCGGTCATAGCCCTGCGCAAACAGCCAGGCGCTGGGAATGGAATCGGCAACGCCGCCGTCCAGATACTTATGCCCCTCAATGGCGACAGGACGCGTTGCCACGGGAATCGCCGATGACGCCCGGATCCACTCGATATCGTGCTCATCACCGTAAGGCAGGTCATGGTAGACGGCCCGCCCCGTCTCGATATCGGTGCACACGCAGGTGAACCGCATGGGGCAGGCACGATAAGCCTTAAGGTCGATGGGATCGCGCTCGATGGGCACCTCGTGATAGGCAAACTCGGCATTGAACATGTCACCGGTTCGCAGCCAGCTCGTCACGCTCGCATAGCGCTTGTCAGCGCAATAGGCCTTGTTGTAGCGAATGGCACGGCCGATTTGGCGCGATTTAAAGTTGTAGCCAAACGCCGCGCCCGCCGAGACGCCCACCATATGGTCGCAGGTCAAGCCGTGCTCCATCCATACGTCGAGCACGCCCGCCGTATACATACCGCGGTAGCCGCCTCCCTCGAGCGCGAGCCCCACCGTGCGCGTCGTATCTGGCTGTGCCATGCGACCATCTCCGTTCCTGCGTTTTAAAACGGAACAAGTATACCCATCAACAAATATCGTCTCAGTCGCATTTTCATCGAACATCGTCGCGTTACCGTTTGGCGAATAATGGCCGCCCGCAACATGGGCACCCCTACATAATTCCATACACTTGTTTATACTACTCAGTAGTTATCAGCCGAGAGCACGAACCGACAAATAAACCCAACGACGCAGCAAGGCGGGGGCTTGGAAACACGCAAGGCGTTGAGCAGCAACGCATGTGCACAACGAGCTCGCCCGACGCAATCCGCCCCGACCTCAGAAAGCCGCTTACAGTATGGATAACGCCAGCAATAATACCGAAACGCTCGAAAAGACCATCCGTGACCTTCTGGAGCGTCAGGACGATCTGATCAGGACCGCCTTTACCGACGAGCTCACCGGACTTGGCAACCGCGGCGGCTTTACCCGTTCCTTAGAGGAACTCTGGGAGCAGGAACTGCCCGTGACCATGGCGTTTATCGACATCGATAACCTTAAGCACTGCAACGACATCTTTGGACATGACGAGGGTAACCGCTATATCTTGCAGGTGAGCCTCTATCTCAAACTGTATATGAAGGTGGACGAGGCGGCATTTCGTCTGGGGGGCGACGAGTTCGCCATCCTATCTACGATTGCGACCGAGGACGACCTTGCCGAACGTCTGGAACACTGCCGAACGGTACTGCTCGAAAACAACGCTTCCAAGATGCCTCACTCGTTTAGCTACGGAGTGGCACACGCCGACCCCGCCCTGGGCGAAGCCCCCAATCGCTTGACGAACGATGCCGACCATCGCATGTACGACCACAAGCTACGTCATGCCGTGCACCTTGATCGACGCAATATCGCACAAGCCCACACCGACGACTTCGAAATAAGCGATCGCATTTTCGACGCCCTTTCGATGCTCAACGAAGGCCGATATTTCTTTATCGAGAACTTGGACAAACATCGAACCCTTTGGTCACAAGGCGCCTTGCGCGATCTCGGTCTTCCTGCCGAGCATATCGACAACTGCCACGATTACTGGAAAACGCGTGTCCATCCCGATGACCTTGAGGCCTATACCAGCGATATCGACCAAATCTACAACGGCTCCAAACACCGCCGCGTCATGCAGTACCGCATGCGCAATGCCGCGGGCGACTACGTCCTCTGCCGCGCTCGCGGGTTTCGTATCGACGGCGACGGAAATGTCCCCTCGCTCTATGTCGGCGAGCTCGTCAACCACTCGCTTGCCGAGACCGTCGACGCCGCCACGGGTCTCGGAACGCAGCGCACGCTGATCAACGCTATCGATGCCTGCCGTCGCGACCGTTGCGAGACGGGGCTTATAGCAGTGCGCGTTCGCGGCACGGCCAAGCTCAACGAGCTCTACGGGGCCGAGGCCGTCGACAACATGCTCGCCGAATACGCAGGCCGCATGCTGTCGATTACTCGCGGCAGGAGTCGCGTCTTCCGCTCACGCAACGCCCAGTTCGTCGTGCTTAGCAACAATTTGGATCACGAAGCATTCGAGCAACTGATCCAACATCTCAAAGAGGCCGTTTTCGCTCCCGTTCGAATCGCGGACGACACCATTACCCCCGTCTGTCTTGTCGTTCCGGCCTTTTACGAGCACCTGACCAATCAAACGGCCGCCGTTTTAGGCGAACTCGACCGTCGCATTCGCACGGCCGGCGGGCTTGTTCCCAACGACAGCCTCCCCATACCCGAGGTGGAGCGCAAAAGCGCCATCGCCGAACGCATCGATCCGCTCACGGGTCTCTATCGACCCAGCGAGTTTATGCGCCGCGCCAACGAATTTCTCGAGACAAGGCGCAACGGCGCCTGGTGTATCGCCATCGTCGATATGGGACACATGCGACTATTCAACGAATGGCACGGACAGGCCGAGGGCGACCGCATGCTCGCCGATGTGGGCACGGTCCTCAAAGACATCGAGAATGCCGACATGGGCGTCGCAGGGTACTGGGGCCAAGACGACTTTTGCATACTCATCCCCTTTGAACACGACACCGTCCATCAGATCTATAGCCGCGTTCGCCAGGCCGTGGCCAAGTATGATGACGGCGTGGGATTCTGGCCGTCCATGGGCGTCTACCCCATCGACTCCAACGAGAAAATCACCATCGATGCGCAGGCCAAGGCCATGTTTACCAATCGGCGCGCAAAAAACGACTTTAAGGAGCGCATTGCCATTTTCCGCCCCGAGGAATACGAACACGAAATCGCGTTCCACCGCACGCTGACCGAATTCCAGTATGCGCTCTCAAACGGCCGCATTACCTACTACTTGCAGCCCCAGGTCGACATGGAAACCGGCGAGATCGTTGGCGCCGAGGCGCTCACACGCTGGATTGACAAGGATGGCTCCCTCATTTCACCTACCACCTTTATCCCCGCTCTCGAGGAAAGCGGTTTTGTGGTGACGCTCGACAAATATGTTTGGCAGGGCGTCGCCTCGTGGCTGCGTGAGTGCATCGATCGAGGGCTGCGCGTAGTTCCGATCTCGCTCAATGTGTCGCGCGTGGATATCCTTGCCTGCGACGTCGCCGAGCATATGGGGGCGCTTGCCGCCCAATACAACCTACCGCCCGAGCTCATGCGCATTGAGATCACCGAGACGGCTTATACGGGAGAGTCCGAGGCCGTGGATAAGCTGACGGCCGACCTACACACTCGCGGTTTCTCGACCTACATGGACGATTTTGGCACCGGCCAGTCTACGCTCGCGATGCTCAAGAACGTCAACGTCGACGTCATCAAGCTCGATCGCACGTTTGTGCCCGATAACGGCGATGAGGGCCGCAGCGTGCAAATCATCTCATCAATGCTCGAGATGGCGCAGTCACTCCATCTGCCCGTTGTGATCGAAGGCGTCGAGACGGACAAGCAGGCAAACATGCTGCGCCACATGGGCGCCCGCTACGCTCAGGGATTCCTCTACTACCGCCCCATGCAGGCGGAGGATTTTGAGGCATTGCTCGATGGTGGCAACGACAACTAATACGCTCGCACGCAAAACGCCACCGTCGAGGGAGCGTTTGTTCCCATGAGCTAACTAATACCCCAATCTAAACCGAATTGGGAGTAAGATACAAACCATTGTTCCATTCAAGGAGGTCATCCATCATGAACGAGTCGTATCGCCTGGGCGAGCAATCAATCATCGCTCATCTTCAGCGGCTTGCGAACGGGGCCTCAACCACCGAGCTCGATGTTGCCGCGCTGCCCCCGGAGCTGTGCGCCATCGGCGAGCAGCTACAGAAGACATTTGCCATCCTGCAGCAAGAACGCGAGCTGCTTGAGCGCGGCGCCTATATCGACTCGCTCACCAATCTTGGCAACCGTGGCGGACTCGACCGCCACGTCGATCAGCTCTGGCGCAAAGGCACCCCCTTCACCTGCGCCTATATCGATATCGACCGCCTTAAGCATTGCAACGATAAGTTTGGCCACACCGAGGGTAATCGCTACATCCTGAACATCTGCCGTGCACTCACCGAGACAATGGAGCCCGATGAGTTGCTGTTCCGTATCGGTGGAGACGAATTTGTACTTATATCCCCCACGACAGACGAAGCCGAGCTCGAGCAGCGCCTGGAGCGGACGCGTGCCAATCTTATCGAGGCAACATCGGACGGCAAGGCGCCCATGATCGCCAGCTTTAGCTTTGGCTGCTCGCGCGTCGACCCACTTGCAGGCGATACGCGTCGCCAGATGACAAAGGACGCCGACCGCAAAATGTATCGCTACAAGCTCATGTACCGTGTGCAACAACCGGAAGAAGGCGATGCGCTGCAACGCCCGATCACCGAACAACCCCCCCCCTGCAACGACCGAGTGTTCCAAGCGATCTCCATGAGCTCCGAGACACGCTATCCGTTCATCATTAACCTCGACACCGGCGAATCGCAATGGTCGGTTAATGCCGTGCGCGATTTTGACCTACCCTCCCAGCATCCCTACAACTCGCTCGATATATGGCTTGCCCGTGTTCACCCCGAGGACCGCGACAACGTACGTGCCGAGCTCGATATGGTGGTAAACGGCACGTGGCACTTCCACTGCATGCAGTATCGCGTCATGAATACCGCCGGAAAATACGCGCTTTGCGACTGCACGGGTTACCGCCTGGACGGCACCGATACCGAGCCCAACATGTATGTGGGCATTGTCACCAACCGAAGCTTGGCAGATACGACCGATTCCGTGACCGGTCTGGGCGATATCCACGCCCTGGTCAACGCCATTGGCGAGATGCGTCGCGTGGCACGAAACGCGGGCTTGATCGCCATTAAAATCGACGAAATCGCACAGGTCAATGCCCGCTTTGGCTTTGATGCAGGCGACCGCGTTTTGGCAGAAAGCGCCGCCTGCCTCATGGATTGCTCGCGCGGCAAGGGTCGTCTGTTCCGCTCGACCGGACCGATGTTCGTGGCGCTCTTTGACGAGCTTGATCCCGAAGAGACCGACGCGGTTGCAGACGAAATCGAACGGTTCTTGGGATCGCCCGTGCTCCTTGGCTCATTTGAATATCAGCCGCCCCTTCGCGTGGCGACGCTTCATCTGGACGCCGTCGACCGACAGCCCGTTTCCATTTTGAACGAACTCAATGCGCTGATTAAAGAGGCGCCGCAGGTACCGGGCACCAAGCTGGACTAGCGTTATGGGGCGCATGATGGTTAATTTCCGATCTCAACCGAACACATTGGGCAAATAGGTCGTACCCGCAGTTAGCCGAACGTCCCCGCAGTCCCTCCCGGGGCCCGGGGGCACCGTTTCGATACTCTTGGTTTACTTTGCCTGATGCAAATAAGTGCTCAACAAGATAGAACCTATCCCCCGCCACGGATATGCCCTCGAGTAAATCTGTTAAGCCAAGCCTACCAAATTCTATTGACAATTGGCTGCATTGGTCCATTTTGTCGTCCAGCCACTTCCGCTGGCTATCGCCTCATAAACACAAACCTAACGAGCCGCACGAACGACAAAGAGGCCAAGCTGAACAGAAGTAGAACCAAAACTTCAAAAACGCTGGTATTCCAATCGCGTACCCAGCCCTCTACCGCCCACAAGAAAAACAGCAGCCCCATCCATAACGTCACAGAAGAAATCAGCTTTGCGTAAGGGCGTATATCAATCTCGCTCTCCCTTTTTGTGACATCATATCCAGCAATTGAGCAGAGCCATCTTCCTCTTCGGTATTGGATTGAAAGGACAATCAAGGCAATCGAAGTCATCAAGCAAACAGCATCCTCTGTTTCCATAGAGTTTCCTTTGCTTTCCATCCTAGTTACGCATTCACAATCGAATCAAACCAAGTATGAATTACTCGATAGCAACCTCCTTAGTATAAACCATAGCCGCCGCAGCAGCCCGCCTTCCAAGGCCTCAAAGCTCGCCATCGAGGGCGACCCGCCCAGACCCCTTACAATCTGCTCGCACGAGGCCCCGCACTCCAACATCCTCTGGACCGTATCCCGCTCGTACCTGGTGAGCGTGCCTGCCGTGGGCCCTCGGGGCCGGCATCGTGCCCCACGCCATCTGCCCTCTCGTGCGATAATCCTCCGCAGAAGTCACCGACAGCAGAGGGAGTTTGTGATGAAGGTTCTTTTGGTCAATGGCAGCCCCAAGGCAAACGGCAACACCGCCCGCGCACTCGCCGAGGTCGCCGAGCAACTTAGGGCCGAGGGCATCGATACCGAGACGTTTCAACTGGGCGCCAAGCCCATCCGCGATTGCATCGGTTGCGGCCAGTGCGGAAAGCTCGATTGCCGCTGCACCTTTGACGACGATGTGGTCAACGAGCTGATTGCCGCCGCCGAGCAGGCAGACGGCTTTGTCTTTGGCTCCCCCGTCTACTACGCGCACCCCAGCGGACGCATCCTCTCGGCACTCGACCGCGCATTCTATGCAGGCAGCAAGGCCTTTGCGCACAAGCCGGGTGCCGCTGTGGCCGTTGCCCGCCGCGGCGGCACGTCGACCACCTTCGACGTGCTCAACAAGTACTTCACCATCAACCAGATGCCCGTGGTGGCCTCCACATACTGGAACAACGTCTTTGGCGCCATGCCGGGCGAGGCCACCCAGGACGCCGAAGGCCTTGCCACCATGCGAAACATCGGCAAAAACATGGCCTGGTTTCTGCATTGTATCGAAGCAGGCCAGGCCGCCGGCATCGAAGCCCCCGAAGCCGATCGCGAGCGCACCAACTTCATTCGTTAGAACGGCGGGGCCATGAATATTCAAATCTTCGGGACTAAGAAGTCCTTCGACACCAAGAAAGCACAGCGCTTCTTTAAGGAGCGCCGCATTAAGGTGCAGTTTATTGACCTGAAGGAAAAGGAGATGAGCAAGGGCGAGCTCACGAGCGTGATGCAGGCGGTCGGCGGCATCGACAAGCTGCTCAATCCCAAGGCCAAGGACGAGGAGACGCTCGCGCTCATCCAGCACCTCACCCCTAGCCAGCGCTTCGACAAGTTGCTCGAGAACCAGCAGGTTCTAGCCGAGCCCATCGTGCGCAACGGCAAAAAGGCCACCGTCGGTTATTGCCCCGATGCATGGGGAGCCTGGGAGTAGCCTGTGTTATTTGCCGGCGCGTGGGTATAAGAGCAGGCGTTTGGCATAAGATTCAACTGTAAGCCACGTCTAACAAAGGAGGGCACATGCCCAACAAACCCGTGAAGATCATCATGCTTACCGGATACCTCGGTGCCGGCAAGACCACACTGCTCAACCACATCCTCGCTAACGACGGCGGCATCCGCGCCGCCGTGATCGTCAACGATATCGGCGAGATCAACGTCGACGCCAGCCTCATCGCCGACGGCGGCCTTTCCGAGACCGACGACCTCATCCCGCTCACCAACGGCTGCATCTGCTGCACGCTTTCGGACGACCTGGCCAACCAGCTGCAGGGCATCGCCGATTCGGGCAAGTTCGACTACATCATCATCGAGGCCTCGGGCATTTGCGAGCCTATCCCCATCGCCTACACCATCTCGAGCTTCTGCGACGAGGCCAAGGTTGGCGGCGAGCCCAAGCTTGCGCTCGACAACATCGTGGCCGTGGTCGACTGCGCCCGCATGTACGACGAGTTCAACGGCGGTCGCGACCTGCTGGCCGAGGACATTGACGAGGACGACATCGAGAGCCTGCTCATCCAGCAGATCGAGTTTTGCTCCACGCTGATCCTCAACAAGACCGATACCGTCACGCCTGAGCAGATTGCCGAGCTCAAGGCCATCGTGCGCAGTCTGCAGAAGGACGCCGTAATTGTCGAGGCCCAAAACGGCGAGGTCCCCATGGAGGAGCTGCTCGACACCGACCGCTTCGACTTTATGCGCGCCTACAACTCCGCCGCCTGGATCGAGGCCATGGAGCATCCCGAGGAGCACGACGACCCCGAGGTGCTCGAGTACGACATCGAGACCTTTGTGTACTCGCGCCGCAAACCGTTTGACCTGCAGAAGTTCACCGATTTTGTTGAGCAGGAGTGGCCTGACGAGGTCATCCGCGTCAAGGGTCCGCTGTGGCAGACCGGCGATCCGGACATGTGCTACATGTTCGAGCAGGCTGGCCACCAGATGCGCCTGATGGAGAACGGTCTGTTCGTTGACTCCGCGCCCGAGGGCGAGAAGCAGAAGATCATCGACGAGAACCCCGAGATCATGCAGATTTGGGACGACGAGACGGGCGACCGCATGACGAGCCTGTGCATCATCGGCCGTCACATGGACAAGGATGCGCTCATCGCCGACCTCGATGCCTGCCTGACCGACTGGCACCGCGCCTAGGTTTATCGAAGCGGGCATTTTTTCCGCCCACGTAACCGCCAAAACCACCACGAAGGTGCCTGCCCCCTTCGTGGTGGTTTTTCGTTCTATGCCAAGGAGATTCATGTTCAATATCGTGCTGTACGCGCCCGAGATTCCGGCCAATACGGGCAACATCGGCCGTACCTGCGTGGTCACCGGCGCCCGCCTGCATCTGGTGGAGCCGTTGGGCTTTTCGCTCGACGACAAGACGGTGCGCCGCGCCGGCCTGGGCTACTGGCAAAACTTGGACGTGACAACGTATGCCGGCTGGGAGGATTTCCTGGCGCGCAACGATCTCTCCCCCGCCGACGAGCGCCTGCATCTGCTGACCAAAAAGGCGCGCCGCACCTATGCACAAAGCACCTACCGCGATGGCGACTTTTTGGTCTTTGGCAGCGAGAGCTCGGGGATTCCCGAAGAGCTGCTCGCTGCGGCGCCTGAGCGCTGCGAGCGCATTCCCATGCTGCGCGATTGCGACTCGCTCGACAACGCCGAGGCCTGGGAAGCCCACGAGGAATCGCTCGGGCATATCGAGGGCAGCCACGAGGCCATCCTTCAGCAGGATATCTGCGGCAACTTCGTCGATCCGAACGACTACCGCATCAGCGCCCTCAACCTCTCCAACAGCGCCGCCATCGTCCTCTACGAGGCTCTGCGCCAAACAGGCTTTCCGGGAATGTGACAAAGAGACGGTCCCTTTGTCACATTCGGTTATAGGTAGCGGCCAGTGATGCTTGTGGAGCATGCCACGATGTCGCCCGGCGTGCCGACGCAGACGATTTGCCCGCCTGCGTCGCCACCACCTGGGCCCATGTCGATTACGTAATCGGCGTTACGGATAAGGTCGAGGTCGTGCTCGATCACGACGACTGTGGCGCCCTTGGCAACGAGGCCGTCGAACACACTCAGCAGCACCTGAACATCGAGCGGGTGCAGGCCAATTGTGGGTTCGTCGAACACGAATACGGCATCATCCTGCACGCGGCCCATCTCGCTCGCGAGCTTAAGACGCTGCGCCTCGCCGCCCGAAAGCGCCGGCGTGGGCTCGCCAAGCGTCAGGTAGCCTAAGCCCAGATCGTGCAAGGTCTGCAGGCGCGCCTGGACTTTCTTGAGTCCCACCGTGGCGTCGAGGGCCTCGTCCACACTCATGTCCATGAGCTGCGGCAACGTAAGCAGACTGCCGTCCTTGCCCTCGCGATGGATATGCGAAGCCGCGTCTGCATAACGCGAACCACGACATGCCGGGCAAACGATCTCGACATCGGGCAAAAACTGCACGTCGAGCGATATCGAACCCGTGCCATCGCACGTAGGGCAGCGCAAGGCGCCGGTGTTGTAGCTAAATGCGCCCGCCTTGTAGCCGGCTGCCTTGGCCTCGGGCGTACGGGCGAAGGCGCGACGCAGCTCGTCATGGATGTCGGCATAAGTCGCCACCGTCGAGCGCACGTTGGCGCCGATGGGCGTGGCGTCAATCAGGTTGGCGCGTGCGATGCCCTCGGCGTCGATCCAGCGCACATGGCTTGGCAGGCGCTCACCAGTTGCCTGAGCCTTGAGCGCCGGGATGAGCGTCTCGAGCACCAACGTCGTCTTACCCGAACCCGAAACGCCCGTCACCGCGACCAAGCGACCGCGCGGGATATCGACTTCGAGCGGTTTGACGGTATGGATGGCATCGGTCGCCATGCGGATATGGCCCCGGTCGAACATTTCGTCATCAGCCACCTGCGGCCGCAAGCGCTTGGGCTCCGAGCGCAAAAACGGGGCGATGCGGCTGTCCTGCGATTGCTCGACCTCATCCACCGTACCGGCGGCGATCACATTACCGCCGCCCGCTCCGGCAACGGGGCCCATCTCGACCAGATAATCGGCTTCCGCCAATACGCGAGTGTCGTGGTCGACAACGACCACGGTGTTGCCGTCATCCACCAGATCGCGCATTACGCCCACCAGGCCGTCGACATTGGCAGGATGCAAGCCGATCGAGGGCTCGTCCAGCACATAGAGCACGCCCGTCGATCGGTTGCGCACCACGCGGGCGAGCTGCACGCGCTGGCGCTCACCCGTGGAGAGCGTGGCACCTGCGCGATCGAGTGAAAGGTAATCGAGGCCCAGGTCGACCAGACGACGGGCCGCGCCCAAAAACGAATCGCAGATATCCGTCGCCATGGGCTGCATCTCGGCCGACAAGGATGCGGGCACCCCGCGCACCCACTCAATCGCATCACCAAGCGTCATGGCCGCGGCCTGCGCCAAATTGATACCGCGCACCTGGGGCTGGCGCGCAGCCTCGGAGAGACGCGTGCCGCCACAGTCACGGCACGGGCCCTCGCGCAAAAAGCGAGCCACGCGTTTGAGGCCCTTATCGTCCTTAACCTTGGCGAGCGCATTCTCGACCGTATAGACGGCATTGTAATAGGTGAAGTCGAGCGGCGTGGCGCCCTCGCCGTTTTTGGGAACGTAGAGAATGTGCTTCTTAACCGCCGGACCGTGGAACACAATGTCGCGCTCGGCGGGCGTGAGCTGGTTAAACGGCACGTCGGTGCGTACGCCCATCTCGCCGGCAACCTGCTTCATCAGATCCCACATGAGCGTACCCCAGGGAAGCACCGCGCCCTCATTGATAGTCTTTGACTCGTCGGGCACCAGGCACGCTTCGTCCACCTCGCGCATGACACCGGTGCCGCCACAGGTAGGACACGCACCGCCGCTATTGAAAGCCAAATCCTCGGCACTCGGCGCGTAGAACTCGCGGCCGCATGTCGGACACGTGAGCGACAGGCCCGCAGCCACGTTAAGGCTCGGCTCCACGCGCGCCCCGCAGTGCGGGCACACGTGACGGGCGCAACGACTAAAGAGCAGACGCAGGCTATTGTTGAGCTCGGTCATGGTGCCAAAAGTGGAACGCACACCCGGCACACTGGGACGCTGATGCAACGCGAGCGCCGCCGGTACGTGCAGCACCTCGTCCACCTGGGCGTGCTCGGCCTGCGTCAGACGACGGCGGGTATAGGTGCTGAGCGCCTCCAGGTAACGGCGCGAGCCCTCGGCATAAAGAACTCCCAGCGCCAGCGAACTCTTGCCCGAGCCCGACACGCCGGCAATGCCCACGAGCCTCCCCAGCGGAATATCGATATCGATGTCCTTGAGATTGTGGACACGTGCACCGCGCACCTCGATAGCCTGCGGGCTCATCTTCTGTTCCGTCACCTTTATCACCCTACTCATGCCATAAAACGCGGTCGCGGATATACTCGCCCAGCATGGGCACGGTAAACCGCACAAGGCCGTATCCGGCGGCCTCGATGACGCGCTCGCGAATCAGGCTTGCGCGATATTTACTCGCCCAGCTCTGGGTACGGTCGCAGCGCTCAATGATATCCGCCATGCGCGTCGGCTTGTCCTCGTCAACCGCCATAGCCTCGATAAAGAGGCGCTGAGGGCTGCGCAGACCGTAATACAGAGGTGCGTCAACCGCTTCATAGAACTCGGAGACGGCATCGGCGTAGCCAGCCTCGACATCGCGCCTTTCGATGACCTGTGAGCCACGTCGGACAGCAGAGCGCCACATGTAATAGCCCACCAGCTGAACCATATAGGGATGCCCCATGCTCTTGCGTGCCGCAAGGTCCGCTGTCTCCGCGTCAACGTAAAGACCAGCGTCTTTGACCGTCTGGATATATGAATCGCGCACCTTGGGCAAAGATATCGCCCCCAGCGTACGCTGCTGGGCACGCCGCAAAAACGTCACGCTCGGCACTTCGAGCAGATCGTCAACCATACTGGGTAAGCCGGCGAACACCAGCGCAAGACCGCGCTGGTCGCTATCGGACAAGCCCGTGGCATCCTGGTCTCCAAGCACCTGCTGATAGAGAACGGCAAGAGCCGCCAGTTCCTCGATAGACGCCGATTGCGCCTCGTCAATCGCAAACAGCATGCCCTTGCCTGGACCGAGCTTCTTGAGGCGCTCGTTGACCAGCCCTCGCAACGTTTCGCCCTTTGCTCGCGCCGCCTCGACCGACATCCGGCCAAACGACGGCCCAAACTCCATTGACGTCACAACGGGTTTATTCGAGCGAAGCGCGTCGGCTAAGCGGTCGCATAAGCCAAGCGAAGCGGAATCGGAGACAACCGTCCATCCGCGCTCGCTGGCCAGACGTTGCAGCTCCCGCAGGAGAACCGTCTTGCCGCAGCCGCGGTTTCCCGTAATGAGCATGAGCCTGCCCGGCGCTCCGGCGCCGTTGTCGAGTCCTTCCTCAAAATCTTCGATGACCGACTCGCGGCCGATGAGTATCGGAGGCCGCTTACCAGCCGTGGGCTTAAAGGGATTTGGATTCATATCGGCCTCCTCGGATTGGCAAACGCTGATAATAGTTATACCAACTTATACCGAGTTATACCAACTCGATGTGACAAAGGGACGATCCCTTTGTCACATGTGGCCGAAAAACTCGGCGTCTGCTGCTCGCCAGGGACGGAAGGTGGCGGGATCGATTTACGTGCGCTGCGGCGGGCACGTCATACCATTTGACCGTGTAGCCGGCGCCGTGGGCGCAAAAGACCGAGTCGGGCGTGTTGGGCAGGTCGGCCTCGGGCTCATAGGCGGCCGCCTCGATGACGCGCTCGGCATCATGGCAAGCCGCATAGCCGGCGAACTCTAGGTACAGATGCCCACGACCACTCGTATAGGCAGCCACCTCCAGCGCATAATCCTGCACCTCGGATGCCGGCACGCGACCCACAAGCTTCGCCCGGTCTCCCGCCATCGTCGGCGGCTCGTACTCGGCACTCATGCGCGTGGCATCCGAGAGCGCCCGGCCCACGCACTCCCCCGGCACCTCGAGCTCAAAGCGATACCACGGCTCCAACAGCACCGCCGCGGCAGCCTCACGCGCCTGCATGAGCCCCTGGCGAATCGCGCGGTACGTTGCCTGCCGAAAGTCACCGCCCTCGGTGTGTTTGGCATGCGCACGGCCGCCCGTGAGCGTAATGCGCACATCGGTGATGGGCGAGCCGGTCAGCACACCCAGATGATCGCGCTCCATGGCGTTGGTGAGTGCCAGGCGCTGCCAGTTCAGATCGAGCTCGTCGGTCGAGGCAACGGTACCAAATTGCACGCCCGAGCCCGCTGGCAGCGGCTCTAGGCGCAGGTGCACCTCGGCGTAATGGCGCAGCGGTTCAAAGTGACCCACGCCCTCGACCGGCTGTGAAATAGTCTCCTTATAGAGAATACCGCCGGGCTCAAACTCGATCGAAAGGCCAAAGCGATCGGCCAGCACGCGCTGCACGACCTCGAGCTGCACCGCACCCATCAACTGCAAATGAATCTGCTCAAGATGCGTGTTCCAGCTTACGCCGAGCATGGGGTCTTCGTCCGCCAACTCGGTCAGCGCTTTGAATACCGCATGGACATCGTGTTCGCCCGGTAACACCGTATAGGTAAGGACCGGCGCAATGACGGGTGCATCGCACCCGGGCTCCGCACCCAAGGCATCCCCCGGGCGAACGTGCGCAAGACCCGTCACGGCACAAATACCGCCAGCGGCAACTTCCTGGGCGAGCTCGTACTTCTCTCCGTTATAGATGCGTACCTGATCGACCTTCTGTTCCCACACCTCGGCACCGGAGCGCCCCTCAATCATCTGCTTTGCGCGCAGCGTGCCGCCGGTCACTTTAACCCAAGCCAAGCGCTCACCACGGTCTCCACGACTCACGCGATAGACGCGCGCGGCAAACTCCGGGAGCCACGCCTGTTCACGCATCAGCGCGCATATGCCATCCAGCAGCTCGTCCACGCCTCGGTCCTTGAGCGCCGAGCCGGCAAAGCAGGGAAAGAGCTTGCGCTCGGCAACCATGCGCGACAGCGTTGCGACGGAAAGCTCACCCGCTTCAAGAAACTCCTCGAGCGCCGCCTCGTCCAACGCAGCAGCATCCTCCTGAACGGCACCGCCCGCCAGCAGTTCGTTGGCATCCAGGCAGCCCTCGGAAAGACGCTGCCCGAGTTGTGCCAGCAAAACATCGCGGCCGGGATTCTCCAAATCGATTTTGTTGATATAGATGAACGTCGAAATGTCATAGCGCGCAAGCAGGCGCCACAGGGTTTCGGTGTGCCCCTGCACGCCATCGTTGGCACCCACAACCAAAATCGCATAGTCGAGCGCGCGCAGCGTGCGCTCCGCCTCAGCCGAAAAATCGACGTGGCCGGGTGCATCCACGAGCATGACGTGGGCATCGCCGTGGTCGAGCACGGCCTGCGACGAGAAGATCGTAATGCCGCGCTCGCGCTCGATCGCGTTCGTATCCAGGTGCGAATCGCCATCGTCCACGCGGCCGCGCTTGCGAATGCGACCCGCATTGAACAACATGGCCTCGGCCAACGTGGTCTTGCCGGCATCGACATGCGCCAAGATTCCAACGACCGCTTGCTTCGACATGGCTCTCCTCTTATTACAAGCCCATCGCACGCGGCAAAGGGCATCCTCGTTCCACACTGGATGATACAATTTACGGGCCGGTGGGCGAAGCGGGCCCTATCCCCCGACCGAGCTCATCGCCCTGCGTTGCCGCGCGGCGATTTTCGTAGGTTCGCGCCTTGCGAAAGCCGGCACCTCCCCTTTTGCCCGCCCGGTCTCATCTGAGGCGGTGACAACGCGAGCCCCACAACGACGCGTTTTACCAAAAATGGCCCCACTCGGGGCCATTTTTTATTTGAGCTGGGTGATGATACGTGCCTTGGCTCCTACGCCTCGCGCAGCCAATCAAACGCGACACGCGGCGTACCGTCCGACACATATACGATACCGGCGCGCTTAAACCCGTCCTTGGCGATGGCGCCCTGCATGGGCAAGTTGTCCTCGTGCGTGTCGATACGCAGATGGTCGGCGCGTTCCTTGGCAAAGGCAAACATCGCAGCCGCGATACCGTGCACGGTGCCGTCGGATGCCACGCGATGCAGCACATGGTATGGAGCGACGCTGCGCCAGGCGCCATCCTCGATGACGTCATAGCACTCGTCCGGACCCGGTAAAAAGGCAAACGTCGCCACCACGCGACCGTCGACTTCGCACACATAGCTGCCACCGGCGGCGATATCGGCAGCCACCTGCTCGACCGAAGGCGTGCCCTCGGCCCACTGCGTGGCGTTGCCATGCGCGCGCATAAAGGCGCGGGCCGCGTCATAGATAGCCATGACGGCGGGAATGTCGGTATCGAGGGTTTTTCTGATCATCACGCGGCGACCTCACGTTTATTGGTATCACTTTGATTGAGCAATCATACCAGCGTTTGGAAAGGGCAAGGAGCGGATGGGAAGCAAAAAGCGAGCCGCCTGGTCAAAGGCCAAAAGCGAGTTTTTGGGCGCTGCCACCGGCGGCGATATGAGCGACCTGTTTGCGCGCGAGGACGAGCGCCGCGACGCCCTGGACGCCGAGCGCGATGAGGCTTGGCGCTATAAGTCGTGCGAGCGCAAAAACCGGTACGACACACGCGCCGAGGCCGAGGCCGTTATGGCCGACTGCGAAAACCGCGGGCGGCGTGGTTTAGCCTGCTACAAATGCGAATACTGTGGCGGGTGGCATCTGACGTCGCACCCTTGGAAATAGACCCCGCATCGGCACGGTGTTGACGGAGCGCCAACCATCGCACGCAAGCTACGGGCGCGGCGGCACCAAAACATCGTAGCGAACGGCCTTGCCCGCAAGTTGATAGCTCGGCTTAACGCCGGCAAGCAGCGGCCCCTTCACCGGCCGCTTGATAACGACCTTGCGCGGGCGCACCGCAAGCGCAGCTTCGACCAGCGACTCCTCATCGGCACACGGCTGTTCCAGATGGTGCAAGAGTTGGAACTTCTTTTTCACCGCCGCGCTCTTGGTGCGCCCGGGAAACATGGGGTCCAGATACACCACGTCGGGAGCGGTGAGCTCGCCCTGCCCGATCAGCTCAGCTGTATGGCGAAGGCCGGCAATGCTGTCCTCGCCCGCATGTAAGCGCATGCGCGCCACGGCTGTCGCAAGCGCCGGATCATCTGCCGCGCGATCCAAAGCATCCTTGAGGAGCGCCGCGATCACGCAATCCTGCTCATACAAATCGACCGCAAAACCCGCGGCAGCCAGCAGCAGCGAATCCTCGCCAAAGCCTGCCGTGGCATCAATCGCCCATGGGCGCTCGATGCCTTTTGCGCGCGCAGCCTTCACCAGCAGCTCTTGTTGCAGACGGCCCTGCTTGAGTCGTGGCAGCATGCGGCCAAAATCGGCACGCAACTCCATCGTGGCGTCGGTGAGCGTAAGGCCCTCGGACGTCCGCGCGAGCTCAAGCCCCGCGGCCCGAGCAACAGAAAAGGGATCGACGACGCCCATGGACACTCCTTAGCAAGCAAAACGAATACGTGAGCGCCGTTTATGTCGGCACCCAACTGTCCGCTATTGTCCCACATGCGACATGGCCCACAGCATCCCAATGCAAAGCACCGCCATCAATCCCGTGCACACGGCAGCGATCACAGAATCACCCATGCGCCTTCCCAACGACCGCGGCTCACGCACTTGCCCTGCTCCGTACATCATGGCTCCTCCTTGAGACCAGCTCTTTGTTACGGCCCCATCATCGCAGCGCCGCACGGGAGCTGCCATCGATTTGGCTTACAGCTGGCTTTCTTTTTTGAAAGATTGCCCTGCACAGGCGAGAAGCGCTTTCAGGCGCATGCTGGCATCTATTGAGCAATAACGTGCCAAATCCCAACAGATTTTGCCCTCCACCTCAACCCTTCGTTTACCTGCCGCTTCACGACTCTTCCATAGTTACCCGTCCATATCATTGAAGAACTGAACATTCGTCGTGAGGAATGCAAATGGACCATTCAGTCACACGCCGGAAGGCCTGCCGGCTGGCAATCTCGGCAACCGGAGCCGCGCTTGCAGCCATGGTGCTGCCAGCATGCTCAAACGGCAATTCCGGCATGTCGGGCAAGGGCAAACTGAGTGTAGGCGTCCGCTCAGATATCGTCGGGTTTAGCGAGCGTAATCCCAACAACGGCAAGTACTACGGATTCGAAATCGACCTCGCCAATGAGCTGGCAAACCGTCTCGGTTATGGAGACTGTTCGTTTGTAACCGTAACGCCCGAAACGCGCGAAGAAATGCTCTCGTCGGGAAACGTCGATTGTCTGATCGCTTGCTACTCGATGAGCGACGAACGCAAAAGGCTCTTTGACTTCTCTGCCGCCTACTACACCGATTCGGTCATTCTTGTTGTCGAAAACACATCGCTGATTCAATCCTTTTCCCAGCTTGAAGGCGGAACCATTGGCACGGTAGCCGGAACGAACGCCGCGCCTCAACTTGCCGCGAAGTTTTTGGAGCTGGGGGTTTCGGACGGCACACCCCGGCAACAGGATGCCGAGAGCGGCAGCATCGACTACGACACATGGCATCTAAGCGAATACGCAAGCTACGCTGAGCTTTCCCAAGCATTGGAAGCCGGCGACGTCGACGCCATGGCGACAGACGGCGCCATTGCCAAAACCTATCTCGATGACGAGCGCACCGTCCTGCCCGATTTTGGCATCAACCCACAGCGCTACGCCGTCGCAACGCGAAAGGGCTCCGAACTTTCACCCGAGATCGCCGCCGAAGTGCGCTCAATGCTCAAAGACAAAACAATCGATACGCTCATCAAGAAATGGAACTAAGGAAGTCCACCTATGTCCAAGCGACTCAAACAGAAGTCCGTGGCGCTTGCCATTGCCGTAGCCGTCTGCACGTTAGCGATGGGATTCCTACTCGCCTCGATGCAAACACGTCTATCGCAAGAGGAATACGCTCTGGAATTCGATCGCGTTGCCGCCGAACTCCCCGCTCTCGTTAAAACGGCCCGGTCGGAAACGAAAGACAACACCCAAACATTTGATGACCTGTATCGCACGCGTGCCGCAAGCATCGCATTTATGGCGGCCAACGATGCCGGTTATGAAGCGACCGATGCCAAAATGGCCGAGTTCAAGAATCTGCTCAAGGTCGATAACGTTCTCGTCGCTCGACGCGACGGTTCCATCATCGCCAAAGCAGCCGACACCAAAGCCGATTTTAGCCGTGCCCGTTTCAACCTGCTACGTCAGTGCTTCGAGACCGGAAAGCCCTCCGATCCAGTTGAGGTCGATCTTCCCGATCAAGACCGGCTCATGCGATACTATGCCGCCAAAATCGACGACAACACCATGGTCATCGTAGAGCAAAATCCCCAAGAGCTGCACGACCTTGTCAAGGACACCGGCTCGACCGAGAGCACGCTCAGGAACATCTCACTCGGCAGCCACGGATATGTCCTCGCCGTATCGGCAAAAACACACCTGATCACCTACCATCCCGATCAGAACATGATAGGTACCGATGCGCTCGACCACGGCATCGACATGGGCAATCTTGAGGACGGCAAGACGTTCGTCACGTCCGTCAAAAACACAAGCCTGTACTGTCGCGTCAAGTTGGTCGATGACACCTATTACGTTCTCGCCATTCCCGAAAGCGACACCGCCACCGCACGCAACATCACCGTGGGCGTCATCCTCTTTGCCTTCATCGCAATCGTCGCCGCCGTGGCGCTCTATGACCTGTTTGTCCTTGCGGATGACGAGCATAACGACCACGGCGACCACGAATACGTCAAGATCGGTCGCGACCTTCGGTTTAACCCCGCCGTGGGCAGGCGCGCAATAGCCTTGTCCGTTGCAGGACTCGTCTTGCTTTTGGCAGTAACCTTCTATATGCAAACGCTCTTTGCCCTTTCGAGCCAGGCGACGGTCAATCGAGAGCGCATAGAGCAGATTGATCAAACGCTCAAAAACAATGCGATGCGCGAGGATGAACTCACGAGGCAATATAGCGAGCACTATGCCACCGCCTGCCACATTATCGCCTACATCGTTGAGCACAATCCAGAACTCGCCACGCGAGCCGACCTGCACGGCTTGGCAGAAACGCTCAACATCGAGTCAATTTATCTCTACGACGGCGACGGCAATATGACGAGCTCGAGCACGTCGCAGCGATCCTATAGCCTTTCGACCAAGTACGGCGACTCCTCCTACGAGTTCCGCTCGCTTTTGGGTGGTAAGGATGAGTATATTCAGCCCCTCTCTATCAACAGAACCACCGGCGAGACATATCAGTACATCGGAGTCGCGCTCTACGATCAGGATGGCATTGCAGATGGAATCGCGCAGATTGCCGTGCGCCCCATGCGCTTAGAAGAAATGCTCAAGAGCACCAAGATCGACGCAGTGCTCGATGGCATCAAGGCGGGCGCCGGAGGCTTCGCCTTTGCAATCGAGAAAAAAGACGGTACCGTCGCATATCATCCCAACAATCTTCTTGTGGGGAAAAAGGCATCCGAAATAGGACTGACTGACGAGCACCTTGCAGACGGCTTTAACGACTTCGTCTACATCGACAACCAAAAACTCTACGCCTCCTGCTTGGAAACTGGCGACTATTACGTTTACGTCGCGGCACCCGAAGACTCCTTTATGCACCAGCGCGTTCCGCTCACCATCGCAACCGGAATCATCGCCGCCATATGCTTTGCCCTTATCTACCCGTTGCTGACGCTCGACACCATAAAAGTCGAAGAACATCATTCGAAGCGCGAAGGCGATGTCTCGGCAAGACGGCAAAACATAACCGTCACGACGTCCGACGGCCGTGTAAAAAACAGCGAAAGTGCCATTGGCCGATGGCTCAACATCTCCTTTAAGTGGGAGGATAAAACCCCTGAGCAAAAACTCGGCACGGTCCTTAGATGGTTTACCGGTATCGCCGTGTTTATCGTCTTTTTGGCCGTCTTGTTTAAAGACACGCTGTTTGGCCCGCGGTCGGTATTCACCTATATCCTGGGTAACGACTGGCAGCACGGCCTCAACATATTCGCGCTCACCGCCTCAATCATGTACGCCTGTGTGGCGCTCACAGTGTGCGCAATCGCACAGGCGCTCCTTCGCATGTTGTCCAATGTACTTGGAGCACGCGGTGAGACGATCTGCCGCCTTCTCTCGAGCCTGACACAATACGGAACTCTCATCGCGATGCTCTATTGGTGCCTCGGTGTTTTGGGCGTCGACACCGCAACGCTTTTAGCCTCGGCGGGCATCATCACGCTCGCCGTCTCCTTTGGAGCCAAAGACCTCATCACGGATATTCTGTGCGGGCTCTTTATTATCTTTGAAGGCGAGTTCCGCGTTGGAGACGTCATATCGGTTGGTGGCAACACCGGCACCGTCATGGAGATTGGCGTGCGAACCACAAAGATCAATGACGGCAACGGTAATGTTCTACTGCTGCGCAACAGCTCGATTTCGAATGTCACCAACATGACCAAACTTAATTCTTACGCCAGCATAGACATCACCTTGCCGGTGGGAGAATCTCTGCCCTATGTCGAAAAGGTGCTTAAAGACGAGCTCAAAAGCGTGCATGACCGCGTTCCCGCCATTATCGATGGCCCCTTCTACAAGGGCGTGGTCGACCTTAGCAGTACCGCTATGACCATTCGCGTCGTCGCCACCTGCAAGGAGATAGACCGCGGCAGCGTCATGCGTTCTTTGCGCCGCGAGGTAAAGCTCTTGCTTTCCCGCCGCGACATCGCCCCCTATCAGCTCGTTTTCGATCATTGCGATGCCGTTGAGCCCGCTCCAAGGGCAGTCACCGCCGAAGAACTCGCCGAAGCGGACGAGTTTAACGAAGAACAGAAACTCGCCTCGCAAGACCTGGGCAACGAACCCGCCAACCAGTAACCGGTTATTCATGGTGCCAGGCAATACACGCACGGCACCATAACGGCTCAAGGGAAAGGAACCGAGTATGAGCAACAACCGTAAAGTCCTAAAGGTCATGTCCATCATCTATCTTCTGGGAGGTATGTTCAGCATCGCCGCGGGCGCGTTTGCATTCACTGCGGCTTCGGGCGACGCCAGCGGCGATCTCTCGGTTTACAGCGTCGCCGTCATCGTAATGGGCATCATCGAAATCATCGCTGCCGCGCTGGGCATCCGTGCCTCAAATAACCCCAGCAAGATCGGTATTGTTTGGGTCTGGGCTATCATTTGCCTGGTATGCGCCGTGGTGAGCCTGCTGCTTTCCGAGCCCTTCTTGGGCGGAATCGGCACCAGTGCCACCGATGTCACTGCCGTGGTCGTAAGTGCCGTGTACTTCGTTTTCGCCAACCGCGTTAAAAGGGAAAGCCAGGAGCGCCTGAGCTAGGGTATCTGGCCCAACTGTACAGAGCGCTACATATAACAAGCCGCCCTCCGCTTCTCAAGTTGACGAGAAACGGAGGGCGGCGCGCTATGGCCGGTCTTTGCATGCTGTCGATCGTCGCGGTATGCCGCAATCGACAGTATGCCGCCGGGCGGCCGAGCCGACAGCGGCAAGCGCATCGACGGATATGCTAGCGAGCAGCGGACCCGTTGGCACAGCCCACCATGCGAATCAAGTAGTTCTCTACGACGTGATAGGCTTGGGGTTTTTCATCTTTAAGGGAAACTAAGCACACCGGAACCGTCAGGGCCCCTTCGCCCACAATGGGAACAATCTCAAACCCGCTGGCGATCTGACCGGGAACGGGAAGAATGGCGTTTAAGAAAAAGCCGCGCTCGGCCACCAAAAACGACCCAAATTGAGCGGGGCTATCGATAACGCGCGTCTCGCCTAGGACACCGCCGCTTTTGTACTGCCAAAAAATCGAGTTGTTAAAGCTATCGAACGCGGCCGACTGTCCTACCGGATATGAACTCAGATCAGCCACAGTCACAAAGGGCCTCTTGCCGAGCGGATGATCGGCGGCGACGACAATACCCGTGGGCAGGGTTCCCAGCTGCTCGCAATCATCATTGGTATGTTCATAGGTACCCACCGTAAGCAAAGCATCGAGGCCGCCCTGCTCGAGCTGCTGCTGGGCAACTCCGGGATGCACGGTGCAAAACTTCACCCGCACGCTCACGCTACGCATGATAAGCGCAGACAATCCCTTATAGAGCTTATCTTCGTTATCGAGTGCGGGAGCGCACAGGCCAATCGAGAGTTCCGGCATCGTTTGCGGCCCAGAGGCCGACGAGACGGTCAGGTCGCATCCAGACGGGTCAAAGTTTTCAACCTCGCGATATGCTTCGACGGCGAGGCGAGCCTTGGCATAAAAGCTGCGGCCGGCCTGAGTTGGCTTGACGCCGCTATTTCCACGCTCAAAAAGCTGAACGTTAAAAAACTGCTCGAGCTCACTAATGGACTTGGAAATGGCCTGAACGGTCACGTTGCGCTGATGCGCCGCAGCAGTGAAACTCTTCGTCTCGAATACGGCGACAAAATAGCCGACCTGCTTGATATTCACTATTCACCTCTAAAAAAGCACAGTTTGATCCAGTTAAACAAAAACCTAGCACAACGCAAGTGTCATCCCCGTCACGAACGGAGCGTTCAACTATTGGATGAACGCACACCGTACCTCGTTGAATTACAATATGTTTCGCGACATGCGTCATGCGTGCGCATCAAATACGTCATGTCCACTTCGAAAGGACCCAGCCATGAGTTTCGCTCGCAAGACACTCAAAATCCTTGCCCTCATCTACTTAATTCGGGGCATCTCCGACCTCGTCATCGCCGGCATCGGCATTGCCACGAACAACCTCGATTATTCCACATTCGGCCCGAACGCCATGCTCGCCGCGATCGTGATTATCGCTAAGGGCCTCGTCGACCTTGCCGCGGGCGTTGCGGGCATCAAGGGTGCCAACAAGCCTTCGCGAGTAGACGGCGCGTTTAAGCTCGGTATTGTTGCCGCGGTAGTCACGCTTGCCCAGGCGGTGCTTACCCTTCCTGCGCTGGGCGGCAGCGCCCTCAATATTGGGGCCTTTGTCATCGTGGTCTACGACCTGTTCTTCGTTCAGCAGGCACACGCCGTTAAGGCCGAGAACAAGGACCGCCTGTAAGCGCCCACTTCTCATAACCTCTGCTATCAAGCAGCTTAAAAGGGCCGATCGCGTAGCAACGCGGTCGGCCCTTTACGTTTGCCCAGATAAAACCTACCAAAATAAACCTGTCCCTTTTTGGCAGGTTGTTAGCGGTGACGGTACTCGGCGATGATGAAGTCGGTATCGGTCTGAAGGGTATCCAGGTTTGCCAAGCGCTCTTTGTCGGCAGGGCGCGTGCGATAGTAGTACGGCGTCATCTGGAACACCGCCTCGATGTCAGCCTGGGTCTGGAGCGTAATGTTCGCAAACACCCGCTGCGTTCCGACCAACTCGAGTTCAGTGGTCTTCGGCAGCTTCTCGTCATTGAGATATGGCGTGTCGTAGAGCACCTCTTTGAGGCCAAACAGATGCCGAGCACCCGGCACCACGGTATAGAGCGAGCCCTCTGGCGCCAGCACGCGGGCAAATTCGCGCTCGTTAAAGGGGGCAAAGAGCTCGGTCACCATATCGAAGGCGCCATCGGCCACGGGGATAGCCTTCATGTTGGCCACGAAGTAGGTCGCATCGCCGCGCTTGGCGGCCAGGCGCACCATCTCTTTGCCCAAGTCGAACCCGTAGGCATCCGCGCCCGGCACCGCACCCATGGCGCTGGTGTAGTAGCCCTCGCCACAGCAAATATCGAGCAAGGTCACAGGAGTGCCCGTAGACGCCGCACGCCCAGACACCTGCTCGCGCACCAGCCCAACCATCGCATCGCGCAACGGCGCGTAGTATCCACGGTTCAGAAAGTCACGACGGCTGCGCGCCTGCGACTTGGGATCACCCATGGAGTCGCCGCTCTTGGACGAGCGCAGCAGATAGAGATAGCCCTCGCGCGCACGGTCAAATCGGTGTCCGCCCGCGCATGCAGCACCGCGCTCGTCGTCCACCAACGGTTCATGGCAAACGGGACACAACAACATGGCAACTCCTTAGCACGAACAACACAACGCCCACCATTGTCGCACGCCTTCCCCACCTAGTCATAGAAGAGACAAGGAGTGTCCCCAGCTGCCGGCAGAGACGATATGAGCAGGACATAAAAACATTGAGAGCCCCTGCTGCA
>OGYY01000339.1_pt1 | contig 48652 bp, 64 predicted proteins | sample 1576671 | NCBI WGS metagenome assembly OGYY01 (sample SAMEA3541593, study PRJEB24748) | human gut metagenome | biome: human gut; feature: human-associated habitat; material: faeces | place: China | collected 2012 | reverse complement strand
GAAAACACCGTCAAAAACATCGCATTTAACTATATTGTGAGGCTTGCATAATGGCTTTCAGAATGAGTGCAGAAGCACAAACTATCCGCGTTTTCAATTTACTTAATGGAACCAATGAGTTTATTGGCGAAAGTGATGCATATATTCCGCCGTATACTGGCCTGCCTGCAAACAGTACAGATATTGCACCGCCTGATATTCCGGCGGGTTATGCAGCCGTTTTCAATGCAGATGAAATGAAATGGGAACTGATGGAAGACCATCGCGGAAAGACCGTCTATGAAACGAAAACGGGAGCAGCCATTTATATTTCTGAACTTGGCGTATTACCTCCAGACGTGACAGCCATTTCCCCGGAGGGGGATTATCAGAAATGGAACGGCAATGCGTGGGTGAATGATGAGAATGCAGAGCGTGATGCGCTTGTCAGAGCGGCTGACTCTCAGAAGAAAGAGCTGATTGCATATGCAGGTGAAATTATTGCCACTCTGCAGGATGCTGTCGATTTAGATATGGCTACCGAGGAAGAAAAGTTAAGCCTGACACACTGGAAAAAATACCGTGTGCTACTGAATCGCGTTCAGCCGGAAAATGCCCCTGATATCGAATGGCCAGAATTAGTGTAAAGGCAAGATGATTTAAGGAACAAAACCGCCAATATGTTTATTAGCGGTTTTGCATTAAGTCAAAACAACCCTTTAACGGAGCTGGCCGCGCTGTTAAGGGATGATGTCACCTTATCTTTGAAGCCGGACAGCATATTGCTGAACGATGAGTTTACCGCAGGTTTCTGGCTGGGAATCATTGACTGGAGTTAGGCCAGTAGTATGATGCTCGCAAAACGAGATCCAATTTAGATCCTTTTACTGGTGGATTATCGTTCGATCAGTGAGAGACTTCGTGCATGACCGAAAGTGTTGTGGTAGAGTTCTCTTAAAACCACGTAACGTGGTTATGATTGTGGGTGTCTGGTTGGAAAGTGACCAGATATGGAAACAAAAAGCCCGCAGATAAATCTGCGGGCTTCTTGCGACATCCACGGAAAACCAACAACAACAATCCATGGGCGCCTCGACAACTCCCATTATACGTTGGTTTTCCGTGGACGCAAGAGCGAACATATGGATAGACCAATGCCGTCTCTACGTTCAGCTTACGTTTGTAATTTGTCGCCGGAGTTCCAGCCTCCAAAGCACCATACGCACAAGCTGCCGCTGGTGTTATCTGATGCTTTACAGCGCATTAATGGGCGTGATCTTACGTGTGAGGTTGCGTTCTACGTTAATCAACCGTCAGAGCGGAAGCGCCGGATAAACGAGCATCGTCGTCGGGCGATTAATGCTGTGATCGCTGCGATTTTGCACCATGTAAACATCATTTCTAAGCGGGTTCTGGCTAGTGCTGAGGCGTTGGCTGATTTTTGCGGCCTGTCTACCGTATCCGAAGCTGGGAACAAGTCTATAACGCGCTGTACAAGGGCGTTGTCGCAACTGAAAGCGTTAGGTTTTATTGATTATGAACGTCGCTGGGATCGGGTGAATAAACAGTATTGGCCAGCGAAAATAGAGATTCGTGATCAACTGCTGGAAACCGTTGGTATTACTGAACAAGCATGGAGACGTGCGGTTAGCCAGAAACTTAATTACTTCAATGCGAAGAATAGCGAACGGCTTAAAAAAGCGATAACGGAGGCTGATTATAAGCGTATTGTTATTCAGGAGCAGATGGAGAATGTATGGCGTCAGAGGAAGACGGCCAGAGAGATAAAGGCAAAACAGAAAGCAGCGGAGAGAGCTGCGCGTCTTGTTCGGGAAAAGGGAGAGGCCGAACTTCGTCATCAAATCACCAGAGAGGTTAGTCAGGAATTTGCTGATGGCATGTATCCTGGTGCTGACCTTGCATATTTACGATCCCTCGTTGAGCAGCGTTATAACAGGTTAAGAAAGACCTGGAAATCACTCCAACATTAACCCACCTGAATGATGAATCCGGTTTTACCGGAGGATTATCTACGTCGCAATAAAATATCTGTTCAAAAAACAATCTAAATTAATTTTCTCTAAACCTGAACACAGCAAAAATATCGCCTTTACAGGCATCGGCTAATAAAGTTATCCACAGTTCTGATATGTATATGCAAATGGTTTTTTATAATAGATGCACTAAACAAATAAATGCAAAATCACTTTCTTTTATTAAGACTTTCTTTATTTAACTTACACAGGCTTTGCCTGTGAATATGTTCGCCCTTGCAGCGAGCTAAAGCTCGCGCCGGTTCGAGTCGCTACGCTCAAATATACCTCCTCCGGCACTTGCCGGAGGCATGGAGCAGCCTGATCATCCTTTTCGAAACGGCACGTTTCGAACTATACAAAATCAATTTATATAAGGCCGAAATAAGGCCTACGGCCGGGCTTTGCAGGAGGAAGGGGCGAGCCTTATCAATAAACGTCGATAAATACGCACACAGTAGCCATCAGAACGCGATAAAATGTAAGAAACATCATTTCCTATTAGACATAGAAAACTTGTCTTATACGCAATGTAGTAAATTTCTATTGCCACATAGGAAAAGATTTCCTATCATCGTAGATATAATAAATGGAGATGGTTATGGATAAAGATACTGTTTTAAAAATGTTGAATCCGGCTTGTTTAAAAAAAGCGGATGAATGGGAATCTCCTACATGTGGAGAAGTTCGGGCAGTCATTGGCCTGACCGGAATGAGCGGCTCGCAGTTAGCCAAAAAACTAGGCTTAAAAGATAGTCGCAATGTTCGCAACTGGCAGATGTTAAAGGAGTCCACATCCAGATCCAGCATTCCGTATGCAGCCTGGGCGCTGCTGTGTTACTTCGCTGGGTTAGGGTTAATCTTCATTGATAACAAAACAGATGTTTGAAACATGCAAATATGAGGTTTGTTATGGAACTTGTACGCAAAACACGCAAAGAGTTCTTGGACCTGTATCGCATGGGAGCTTTCACTTGTGTTGTGGCTACCCAGGACGAAGTGACAAAAAGCTGGCGGCTTTTTGCTCTCAATAAAAAAGGGATTGCCGTTTTCATTGAAAAAGCCCGTGGTGGTATCCGCGAATGGGCGGGATTGAATTATGTGGCTGATTTTTGCGCAGCTATGGGGATTCGTCGCTGGGAAGTCCATATGCCAGGAGTAAAGTCACAAAAATAGGGCTTTCGCGTCGAAAATGAGGCGAAACTGAAAACGAGATTTCATTAACAAATAAGCAACATAAAAAACGGTGGAAAACGCCCAGGAAAACATGATCTTTTGAGCGGATTTTTTAGATCCGACAATGAACGGTGATCCGGTGGTGCCGATAACGTCCATTATGTTAAATGGCCCCGTTTTTCTTGAAATTATAACTCACAGGTTATATAGTTAGTGATATAAACTACAGGTTATAGGATTGAGCATGTGGACGGTACTTTTTAGCCAGCGATTTGACGGCTGGCTAAATGAGCAAGAAGACGCTCTTCAGGAAAAGGTTTTGGCTGATTTGAAAAAGCTACAGGTTTACGGACCTGAGTTACCCAGGCCATATGCCGATACCGTAAAAGGTTCTCGGTACAAAAATATGAAAGAGCTTCGCGTTCAGTTTTCTGGCCGTCCGATAAGAGCCTTTTATGCGTTCGATCCGATTCGCCGGGCTATCGTTCTTTGTGCAGGAGACAAAAGTAACGATAAGCGGTTTTATAAAAAACTGGTGCGTATAGCTGAGGATGAGTTTGCAGCACATCTGAACACACTGGAGAGCAAGTAATGAGAACATTAGATGAGGTGATTGCCAGCCGTTTACCGGAAAGCCAGGCGCGAATTAAAGAAATGGCAGATGAGATGATTCTTGAGGTCGGCTTGCAGATGATGCGTGAAGAACTCCAGTTATCACAAAAGCAGGTTGCTGAGGCGATGGGTATAAGCCAGCCAGCAGTAACAAAGCTGGAGCAGCGCGGAAATGATTTAAAGCTGGCGACATTAAAGCGTTACGTTGAAGCTATGGGAGGCAAATTAAGCCTGGATGTTGAGCTTCCCACAGGAAAACGAATAGCGTTTAACATCTGATCAGAACGAATGATAAGCCCCTGTTGCAAAGGGGCTTTTTTGTGCTCATAGAATTATATAATTATAGATTTATATAAAAGTGCTTTACAGGTGGGAAAAAATTTCCTATGGTTATACCCGAAACCGAGCGATACCCGCCCTGGTTAAACCGGAGATAACCCGATGAGCATGATTAAAATCCGCAAAAACGCTTTCCTTAAAATTCAAACTATCCTGGCTGGTTCTGTTGGCGTGATTTGCCGTTCTTCTTCAAGCCGCATCGATGACGGCTACGATGATGAGTATCGTGTGTCCTCGTGCGACGAGGCTTTAACTTGGCTGAAGGAGAATCAGGAACGTGCCCAGGTATATCTGGAAACAGAGAACGGCAATCAGATGCTGCGTATTAGCGGTCGTTATGGATTTGAAACCACATTCATGGCCTATTTTAATCAGGCTTACTTTGACAAGGAGCTGGCCTGGTACACTGATCGTATGAGCAAAAGCGAGCCAGCCCCGAGTACACCGCCGAACGATAAACCATTTTTATTCCTCGTTAAGTAAACACAATGCGCAAAGTGTCATTTTGACACTTTGCGAGTGTTAATATAGGGGCGTTTGAAGATAGATAACTTATTGTGGGGCAAGCCGATAACTTACATTGGGTTAGCTTGAATAGGTAGTTGGTATTTTGAGCATATGGCCAATCTCTTCGAGATGCTTAGATGGATTCTCCCCAGTCTTACCTTCATGTATTGACGCTATATAGTTCAAATTTCGAGCTGCCCCAAGAATCTCGGTGGCTGATGGAACAAGACGAAAGCCGATATGTAACTTTTTGATATAGAAAGGTAAAGTGGAATATTTTGCCATTAACTGTGCTGCGGAATCTTTTAGATCATGAATGATTTCTGGCTTTAAGTTCGAGCTAGGATTCACTATTTTTGCTTGGTTACATAATAACAGATTGGATATTTTCCCTAGTTGTTCCCTGAATGAAATGTAAGGCTCAATAGCTCCTTTGACGATGAGTTGGCCTAGAACAAAAACACTTACACCAGTGACCACGGTGACAAAAGCAGATGAACTCATTTTTTACCTAAAGCCTAAAGATTGGATTGTTAATACATCTTATTTTGTCGTGAGTGGCTATGTCTAATTTATTGAATATCTAGGGAAAGGTAGAGGATGTAATGACGGGTTACGAATTGAAATTATGGCGTCGTGGGATGAACTGGACGCAGGAGCGAGCAGCCGAAGAGTTTGGGATATCGTTGGCTACATATAAGCGATATGAGAAGGGGGAGCCGCCGAGGGTCATTGAGATGGCCATTCGCGTTCTGTCGTTTGACGATATGGTTAAGGATCTTTCACACCTTGATAAAGATGCGATTCTGTTAAGGCTGCAAACCCTTGTATGGGAAAAGGTTAAAGTGTCGGCAGAATTGGAACAAGGGATCAAATGATCCTTTACGGATCGTTTTCTGGTGGTGTAATGTAAGCGCCAGAAAGACAAAAACCGCCTTGCCGGGCGGTTTTCAGTCTGAAATTTAAATCTTGCTTGGTAGGCTGGATTTAAAAAGACACCTCTTGATTGGGGCGGCTTTCTTGCGTCTAAAGATAATCAAATCTTTTTGCGCCTGCAACCCCTTTTTTACTGGTGCACGTTTCAGACTCACGCTCGCGTCGTTGTCTTTGCTACTTCGTTGGGTTCGGTGTTTTTGGGCGAAGTGGCGCGCGGGTATGCGTACAAGGGGAAAGTGTGCTGACGCAAGCCAGGAACAGCGATCTAAACTAAGTCGAGTCTGAGAAAGGCAGGAGTGCGACAACTCGCCTGTGCTCAATGAGCAGAAGAAGGTATATCAGACGACCAATGGCATGATTGTGGGCCACAGGGCGCACACGGCGGCGAAGCATTGGAAACGATGTGGAGCTATCTGGTGGCATGAGTTCCGGTACTCGATCTCGAGCTTTTTTTGATGCTTTTGAGAAGGGGCCGGAACTCCGGTAAAGGGCACCCTGTATGGGGGGAGGGGGGGTTGTGTCTTAAGGAAGATCTAATACGATATTGCTTTACCCTTATATCTAAAAGGAGATTTCTATGGGGATGCTGGTGGCGTTTATTATTAGCCTGATTTTGTGTTTCTTCGTAGTTCGTGGCGCATATCGGAAACAATGTGCCTCGTCTTCTGGTGGTAAGTTCAAAGCTGTTTTAGTGAGTGGCTTTCTCGGGATTGCTACTTTTGTAGTTGTTAATACTCTTGCGGCTGTGACCTTGATCCCAGAAGACTCCAACACTGCGGCTACTACCGGAGCTGCTTTTGATGGTGTGACCGTAGATAAGTTTAAGCAGTTATATAATGATGACCTTGAAGGCATCGTTACATCAGGAAAAGCCACCTCCACTATAAGAATTAAGTCTGTTAAACAAGGTAATAACACCGTTGAATTTGCCATCAACTCATCTGTTAACGGTCGGGCTAGAGTTGATAAGGATGGGAAGATTTCTGAGTTATTATGGCGAGTATCCAAGCCTAACTCTGATTCCTTGCTTTCTATGGCCGTAGCAGTTGAAGTCTTGGATGCGTCAAGTGAAAGAGACACCGTGATTGCGCAGTTAGAGCAGATTGTTAAATCAGATATGCAGAAAGCTGAGTTCAAGACTAAGAGAGGCGAGTATTACGTTTCTCGTGACAAATCAGGGCATGTATCGCTACTGATTACACCGAAATATTAAGAATTGAAGAAGCGCCCAAATCGGGCGCTTTGTTTTATGGTTTTGCACCTGCGGCCAGTTTATCCGCAGATATTTTTATCAGCTCCTGTAGTGTCCTGGCTGGCAGGTTTGCATCCAGTACGCTGAGTATGCTGTTGTGATCTGCTTGGTCGACTACTTTGCCTGTCGGTGGTAGTAGCTTGAGCTGAGGATTCAGGTTTTCGTCAAAACTGATAAGTGCTCTGGCGTTTCTGAGCAGATCAAGAAGTAAGGCTGATATCACATCATCTTTAGTCATTGTTGGTAGATTTAGTGCCGCTTTAGTTTTCTCCGTCGCCTTGTCAAACTCTTTGATTAGTGTCTTGCGGTAGTTTGGTTCCGTTAATAGCCGATGATGTTCTGTTGCCGTTCGGATAATCTTTGTTTCCTGATACAGTCGGTTGTATAGCATTCGCTCGTATTCTGCCTTTAACACGCTGCTGATAGCGTTAAAGGCTTCAATGTAGGCCAGCTTGATATCCTTCACGCCTGGACCGTCGATACTTTCCATGAGCAAGGTAAATCCGTCTTTTGTCATGCGATAGATTGTTATTTCGCGGTCGCTTCCTTCCAGCGGTCGTTGTTCTTTAAAGAAGTGACGCGCCGCAGCCGTGCGAGGAATGCGTAACGCATCGATGGCCATAACGATGGAATTGTTTGTGGTGCTGAATGCTTGGGCAACATCGGCTGAGGTTGTGAGTGGCTCGTTGTTGCACACCTTAACGTAATACATTGGTTTGGCGTTGAGCGTATCGACAACCTCACGAGCATTGTTTGGTGAGACGGTTACGGTCGCGGCCGTTTGTGCGTTCTGGTTGAAGTAGCTGTCTTCCAGCCGTTCGAACACATCCCACGCTTGGTTAGTTTCAAGCATTTTGGCGTGACGTGCAGCCCCGCGTTCTGTCCAGAGGATGAGGGAGCGAACTTTCGGGGGAATTTGTAACCCTCTTAAAGATGGTTCGTTAACTACTCTCACAGGAACTCTTAAAGAGTTTTTGTTCTTCAACTCTCGTAACTCTTTACCTTCTATCCTAAAAAAGTGTTTACCTTCTATAAAACGTTCCTTGTTTCTATTGAAATTGTTTGTCAGACGTTGGCGCTCGGTTCCATACAATTGCGCCAGTAGTTCAGTAGTGATAACGGGGAGCTGGTTATGCAGGATAGGCTGTAGGGTGTTAACGGTCGGAAGCGTTTTCATTTTGCACCTCCCATAACTACTTTGGTTACGAGGGAGATTTTTGCGACAGAAACAGCGTTATCGTTGCTGGCGATGCGCATAGCTTCGCGCTCGATGATTTCAGCCAGGCGGAATTTATCGGCGTATGAGGCTTTCTTGAGAAGGATCTTTACGAGGTTGACGTAATAGTCATGGGGTAGGTTTGTCATGGTGATAGTTCCCTTAAAGGTTAAGGATACTCACCACCGTCTGGTTCCAATCATTGGGTGGTGAGACGTACAGGGTTGGAACTACCGGTCACCATGGAATCCGGCGAGTCTTACGACTCCCCCGCACGCCCCACCATAATTTGGGTGTAGCAGTGCTTTACGCATAAAAAAACCGCTAACGCGGTATGCGCCATGATGATTATCGGGGTTCCAATCCCGACCGTAGATTTTGCTACGGCTCGGAAAGTGTCCACCAATGGCGCATTTATGTCAATACGGCGGGATTTTAACAGAGACAACCACATAGTGTGGGTTTATTGGTAGGCAGAAACAAAAAAACCGCCCTATTGAGGACGGTTCTTTCGTGCTGATCGGATTCGCGGTCCTTTCAGCATTACGTTGTTGTATAAACAACCACGCAAGCACAAGCAGCAAGTTAATTTTACCCAAAAGGTAATAATAGTCCACTATTATGCTTCATAAAATTGTGGTTCTTGTTGTGCCTGCAAACTCACAGATTGTGGGTAGGTTACTGATTTTGTGAAAATAAACGAGTTTTTTCGTTTAATTTCTTTCCTATAACTAATCTTAAAATAATCGTAAAATACCTGTGGACCTTCCCGCCGATTCGCACCCGGGCACCGACTTTAGGGGAGGATTCTCCGTTGCCGTACATGCAAGCACAAGCAGCCGTGCTTGCTCTCGCGTTGTTTTCGTCGGTGGGGATGCCGTGAAACGGCCTGTAAGGGCCATACAATGAAAAAATACTGTATGTGTATTTTTATCGTTGTTACTGGAGCTTTGTTTACGCCACATGGGGAGGGTTGGAAGATTACTGATAACGCTCTGAATGTGACGATAAACATTAGCAGCAAGTAGCGATTAGGCCCCTTCGGGGGCCTTTTTTATGGTTGAATTTAAACGCTGGAGCGCATTAAACCTTTCAGAACTGCTTCACGTACCCATTCTGGCCTGGTAGATAGCAGGGCAAATAAGCAACCAGCTTGCAGCCGTTTGAGGTCGGTTAGACGAGTTTTCAGTAACCGTGTATATTGTTGCTCGGACATAACAAATTCCCCTTGTTGTGTCGCGACGGCCAACAGTTGGCGCTGGAGGCCGTCACCTTCTCTTACTTCTGGTTGTATTGAGCCTTGAGTAACTCAAAAGATTTTGTCAGCACTTCTTTCAATGACATATCCATTGAGCTGGCGAACGTTTTGTACTCGCGTTTAAATTCAGGGTCGACGTTAAACGCCATTTGTGCCCCACCTGATTTGGTTCTGGTCGGCGTTTCAGTCGGGTCGAAAACCTGCGGTTGTTCGATTGATGGCGGTACGCCTTTGCTGTTCTTTTTCGGTGGTTTTGATGGTGCGGCCATGTGTATCCCCTTTTATATAAATCTATAAAACTATAATTATATATTACGCGGCAGTAGTCAGAGCCTCAAGCTGATTGATAATCCCCTGGATAACATCGTCTGCCTTTTTGCGTGGCGCAACGTATGAGCACTCAATAAGGCTTAAGCCCTTATCCTGAGCTTTGCTCAGAGCTGGCTTGTGGGGAATGTACTTATCGACAACAAAGTATGGCGTATTAGCCAGGTACTCTTGGGCTTCAATATAGTCAGCTTCGTTTTCAGCCGCGCCGGAAAACACCATGCAAATTTTCTTGATTGGTACACCCTTTTTAACGATGCCGTGAGCTGTGTTAACGGTGGTTTCCAGGTCATCGGTAGAGAATCTGGTTGGCAAAATAACCATATCCAGAAATTCAGAGAGCTTCGGTACTGATTCAGATGCGTAGGCACCGCCATCGACGATAACCAGGTCGTATACTTCTGATTCGATGATTTTCTGGACTTGTGATGGTGTGCCGCACGGCTGCGCCGCGATTGCTGGTTCGATATTGTTGGCCATTCTGCGTTGTACCCAACGCGTTACCGTTCCGTTAAGCACATCCATATCGATCAGGCATACATTCCAGCCAGCCTTTGCATAAGCAACTGCTAAAGCACGGGCAATTGTTGATTTGGTTACGCCGCCTTTTCCGTTGAAAATACCTACAGAGATAGTCATTTGTCGAGACTCCATGTGTTTGGTTATATAATTCTATAAATCTATATTTATAGAACGAGGTAAGCATAACCAACTTTTTGGCGGATGAAAAGCGTTTTATATAATTATATAAATCTATAATCATATAAGCGGGCGTTAGCCCGCTTGCAGTCAGAGGTCAGCTATCGTTGATATCAGTTGATTTGCTAGCTGTCGCTGTTTACGTGAGAGGGTTAGAGCTGCTTCTGAGCGGTCGCTAAGAGGGGTATTCTCATCGAGAATCATGAGGCATACAGAAATGATAGCTCTGTTATATGCCATCAATGACTGGCACAGCTTTGATACAGAAGGCACATCGTATTGTAAGGCTGTTTTGAGGCAGGCTTTTTGCTCGTAAGCAAGATGAAGGGTAGATGATATCCAGTCGATATCTTTCTCATTATCAATGATTTGGCATAACATACACTCAATCGCTATGTTCAACGCTTGGATTTCGATTCCAGCAGTGATCAGAGTTTCGTTTTTATTGGCTGTATGTAATTCCATGCGTAGCCTCTTTTATACTTTCACATGTTGTCAAAACCACAAAATGTGGTTTTTTTGAGCGTAGAAATGCACGGCTTTCGCCGTGCTGTGTATCATAACCAGTTGACAACACTAACTACGCGGCCCAGAACTTTATAACGCTTAAATTCCTCGTTATTCAGATGCTTAGTGTTCATTTCAGCATCCCTTTCGGTTGACAGCATAACAGCATTGTCACCCGGTATGACTCTACAGTGCCTCAAAACAACCAGGCCATTTCTGTCTTCAAGGGCATAGATCCCCTCATGAATCTCTGTATCGTCTGTATCAATCAGGACTTGGGAGCCAGGGGATATTGTTGGTGACATTAACTCATCGTTGCTCTGGAGAACTGACAGAGACGATGGGTTGATGTTCTTGCTTCGTAGAATCTCCTGTTCTATCGCCAGCACTGGCTTTTCTCCGGCGTGCGATGCTATGTCATTTTTTATAGCTACAAGCCCAGGAATAACAGGAGCGTTAGTATTCTGGGGTGGGAACGGGTTATCTGTTAAGCACGCGATATAAGGCGCTGATGCTTTCAGGGCGTGCGCGATTTTCTTGATGGCAGGTATAGATGGTTGTCTTAATCCGGCCTCATAGTTCTGCAAGGTGCTTAAGCCTATTCCAGTGACTTGCTGGAGATCTCCGGCAGTCATGCCGGATTGTTTCCGTAGAGTCTGAATGCGCAGACCTATTTCTTTCTTGATGTTCTCGTCGTTGCTTTTCATGTCTCATCAATCGTGAATGGTGGGTTATTTATACATTACCACATTTAGTGGTTTTCACATGGTAAGACGAGAGGTGGACCACAAATAGAAGGTTATTTTTTGTTTTGCCCATTGAAAAACTCACGATATGTGGTTTTAATACCACATATCGTGGTTTTAACTGGAGTTCGTTAAATGACCTTTCAGGAGTGGGTTGACGAAAATGGAGGCCAAATTGGTGTTGCCAGAAAGTTTGGCTTTACGTCATCACTGATTGGTGCCTGGTATCGCTTCGAGAGATTCCCTCGTGCGGATAACCTGACGCTGCTGGTGGCGTATTCGGAAGGCCGGATTAACGTCCAGCAATGGGCGGCAGATTTTGCCGAACGTCAGCGCCAGCGTAGCGATGGCACATCGGTTCGGCAGAACAAGATCAAAGGGAATCTCCCTGTTAACTGCTTATCAAGGCTGAAAGCGGTTTTCTCTGAGTTGGGGATGCCTGCGGAGCGTTGCAATCTACGCGGTCCGCGATTCATTGCTCGCTGGAAACACTCACACGTAACCGTTTCAGAGGTTCGTGATGCGATTACCGTGCTGGAGCTTAAGAATAAAGATTCCAGCGATATCGAGCTGATTCATAAGGAGATTAGCAACGCCCGGCGTTCAGCACTTGGGAGGCTTGAGGAATGATGATTCTGGCCTTCTTTGGTGATAATCACCAGATTCAATCGAAGGTGGTGCACTACCTTGATCAAACGATTAAAGGATTTGCTATCGATCATATTGATAACGATAGCAAACATCTATCTGTAGATCAGAAAATTGGACGTGTGCAGCGACTGGTTGCCAGCCGTAACAGACGTGACACCGTAACAGTAGTCACGGGGATAACGGAGGTCATGGAGTACCAGATGTTGCTGCATCGTGGAGCTGTTTTCTGCGTTCTTCCTGGCATTCTGCCAGCAATTCTTGCTCGTGGTTTTGTCCCTATTGATGAGTCGTTTTTATATGTAACCCCAAGCCGTTCCCTTCTGGATACGGAGGCGAAGCGTCGCATTTATATGATGCCGGACGAGGCATTTTCTGAATGTTACCGCCGTGAAATGAGGTTGGGTAAACGAGAAGTGTCTGTTGTTCGTGATGGCAGGTTTTTAAGAAGCCGCACGGTGAAAAGCACCAGAAATGACGGGGGCCATCAATGAGTAGTTATGTTCGCGGTGCTGCGATGCATTGCCAGAATCCCCAATTCTGGCGCTTTCTGACCAGTAAAACAGGGAAGAACGTTTCAAACAGTTCTGAGGCCTCTGTGATTCTGCGTGAGTTTTGCGGGATCTCATCCCGTAAAGAGCTGGCAAAGAACTACGCGGCCAGAAGCATGTATGTCCAGTTAATCAACGAGTTCAACCTCTTTATCAATGGTAAGGGGCGCTGATGAACGGACGTACACCAACGAAGAAAGAGAAACTTTATATACAAGCGGTGCTCACTCACGTGGGTTGCATAGCTTGCATTATTGATGGCCGTGAAATTGAGAATCCAGAGCTGTGGACGGAGCTACATCACGATCCTGATTACGGCAGCGTTGATGAGAATTGCCACTTCCATAGCTTTGGGTTGTGCGCACCACATCATCGCGGTGTTGTGCCTGGTGGTGGGCGCGTGCCTCCGCATATTGCCGTTCGTCACCCTCCCCTGAGTAATTGTGCTCGCTTTGTTGAGCGTTATGGCACCGATGAATTTTTGTGTGCGCAGACGTGGGAGCTGTTGCCGCAGTCAGTTAAAGACGAAATTGGGTTTGATCTTAGTCTTGGTGAAGTACCAGGGGATACCAAATGAGATATACCGGCTTTCGCAAACCAGCGACCAGGAAAAGCAAATACGGCAATAAAAAAACTGTTGTCGATGATATCTCTTTTGATAGCAAAAAAGAGGCTGATTACTACTGCGAACTGAAGCTACTGAGAAAAGCTGGCCGCGTTGTGACGTTTCTTATGCAGGTGCCTTTTCATCTGCCAGGTGGTGTCGTTTATAAACTTGATTTCATGGTGTTTTATGACGATGGGACGATTGATTGTGTCGACACTAAAGGTGTGCGAACAGACGTCTACATCATGAAGAAAAAGCAGGTAGAGGCGCTTTATCCCGTCACGATACGGGAGATCTGAACAGTGAGACGCGATCTGGATAGCTTGTTTGAGCTATGGGCGCTGTGGGTGCGCAATGGCTGCAACGCCCGTAGCGGTTTCGCGTCGATGTTAGAAATGATGATGGTTACGCGCTGCCAGTTTACCGGAGGGGGCGGCGCACCAAATGACTCACTGGAAACCAGTATAGAGGGAGCGGTGACGGCCCTCACGGTAGTTGATGAGACTGCGGCGCTGGTTGTCCGAATTGAATACGGGGCGTGGGAGATTCGGGGCCTCGACATAAATGCACCGCATATTGATAAAGCCCACGCCCTTTCTCTTAGCCTCAGACAGTATCGCCGGAAGCTGGCAAAAGCCAGGGCGTATGTTGTCGACTATTTGAAAAAGCGAAGAGAGTAAAAGTGTCATTTTGAGCTGTTTTGATGGTGTGTAGACATCGGGAACATCGAAAATCTATAAATATATAATTATAGATTTATATAAAAAGTGCTTTACAGGTGGGAAAAAATTTCCTAAGGTTATACCCGAAACCGAGCGATACCCGCCCTGGTTAAACCGGAGAAATCTGATGAATAAACAAGTAATTATTTCTGACTGGATCAACAACCCTAACAGCCTGTTAAGCACTGATACTGGCTACCTATTACGCCATGTTAATGGTCGTATGGTCAAAAGCGATGAGCACGAAACCTTTTTCTTTGTTGAAGATGATGGGCGTATCTATGAGGATGGTTACTCTTATGAAGCCCAAACTGGTTGTATCCCTGCGGAGCTGGTGGACGTAACAGAAGATCTGCGCAAAGCATGGCTTGAACAGCAGCAGCGCGGAGATGATTACGTAAACACCTATCAGGAACGCCAGAACGCGCGTCTTGCCCGATATATTGCTCGTGCAGAAAAAGCCAGAAAAGAAGGTGCGGTAGCGCATAAGCGAGCGCATGACCTGTTGGATGTGATCCCGTTAGGCCAGCCGATTTTAGTTGACCATTATAGCGCGAAAGGCCATCGCCGCCGTTTGTCTAAAGCTGATGCGTTATTAAGAAAAGCGTTTGTTGAATGCGAAAGTAAAGCATCACACTACGAGAGCAAAGCCGCAGGTGTTGGTCGTAATGGAATTTCGTCTGATGATCCTGATGCGCTATTTAAGTTGCTTCGTAAGCTGCAAGGCTGCATGAAGTCACACGTCAAAATGAAGGCCGCAAATAAGGCCATTCGCAAATACAAAAAAGACCAATTACAGCAGCTTTCTGCATTAATCGATCTCAGGTTTACAGAAAGCGAAGCCAAAGAGTTACTGGCCGGAGATTTCTGTGGGCACATCGGATTCCCTTCATACGCACTGAGCAACAATAACGCCGAGATCAAACGACTACAGAGCCGTATTAAGGAGCTTGAATCGGTCAAGTCTGTAACAGGAGCACAGCGCGAAGAATACGACGACTTTTCTATGGAGATAGATCCAGAGGATAACCGCATCCTGTTTTATTTCCCTGGCAAACCAGAGGCAAACATTCGTTCGCTGCTTAAATCACGCGCCTTTAAGTGGAGTCCAACCCGTAATGCATGGGTTCGCAAGATTACTCCAAATGCCCTGGCTGATGCCCGATATCTGAAAGAATCGCTATTGAAAGCCTGACAGTAAGCCTACGGCGGGATGTCTCCCGCCGTATATAGAATTATATATTTATATAAATGTATAAGGACGCCTCGACAATGAAACGCAAAATTATTAACCCCCAAGATGTGATTAATTTCCTGACCGATCACCCATGTTCAAAAGTGGACGTAATCGCGGAGCACATTGGTGTGTCGCAGAACTCTATGCGTTGCAGACTGAGAAGCATGGTTGCCGAAGGACAGATAACAACCAGGAAAATAAATGGTTGCCTGTACTACTCCGCTAAACCGGAATTGCCATTTGGCATGAATCCTAACTCCATGTTGTTTAACACCTTATTAGCCAAAGTTAAGCCGTTGAGAGGGGCTGTGGCATGAGCATCAAAACCCATACCGGAATAATCATTACCAATGATGGTGAGAAAAAAGTGAAGTTGCGCGAGACGCCGACAACCTGGTGTGTTGGTCCGAAAGAAACATATCGCAAGGAAGATGGCCGTCGTTGTGGGGCACCACTTTCCCGCCGTCGCCTCCTTTTGAGCACGATAAAACCTATCGGGCAGGTTGAGCAACCAACGACTCCGGTAACGAAGATTTCAGACAAGAGTCTGGCAAACCTGATCTCCGATGCGGACAAGGTGCTGGAGCGGAACACCCCCGTTGCAGATGAGGAATGGTGGCAGGATTTCCGAGCAGCAATGCTAGAGCTTCAGGAACGTCGTCGGGAGGAGTTGAAGTGAGCAAGATGAAAGAGCGCGGCATGATTTTTAATGATGCGATGGTCAGGGCCATCCTCGAAGGCAGGAAGACGCAGACTCGCCGACCTGTAAAAAATGTCAGGGCCGATAACTGCCTGGTTATCCGTAAACCGACAAAGAAACGCAATGGTGTCTATACCCACGTTATGGATGCACCTGAACATGGTTTATGTCCGTTCGGTAACGTTGGTGATCGCATATGGGTCCGTGAAGCGTGGGCGATATTAGGCAATGAGGATGGTTGCAGTGTGGACTGGAACGACAACCTTTGTCGTGGCGATGAGAAGAACGCAGCAAGGATTTATCGGGCCAGTTGCGAGCAAAAGCCTGGTGATTACGGCCTGTGGTCGATACCCGATGATGCCGACTGGAAACCTCACACTGTGAATGAAAAGTTTGATGGCGGGTGGTGTCCATCAATTCACATGCCGCGCTGGGCTTCGCGTATTTTGCTGGAAATTACCGACGTGCGTGTGGAACGGCTGCATGACATGAGCGAGGCAGATGCTAAAGCGGAAGGCGCATCTCCGGCGACGTACAAGATTACACCGCCGGAAGCTGTTTATCGCGTTGGCTTTGGTGATATCTGGCGCGGTATTTACGGGCAAGAGAACTGGCTATCTAACCCGTGGGTATGGGTAATTGAGTTTAAGCGTATTCAGGAGGCAACCAGTGAGCGAAATTAATTACCAGGCACTGCGTGAGGCAGCAGAAGCAATAAAAGTCGTGGCAACGCCGCAAAAATTGCTCGCGTTTCGTATGAAGGTCACACCGCAGGTTGTGCTGGCGCTACTGGATGAAATTAAGCGGCTGGAGGACACAAATATCGATGCTATGTGCCGAATTGCGGAGTATGAGACTAATCTCGCTGCGCTGGTGGTGGAGAACGACGGACTGAAACACGCAATGGCCGTAACTCTTGAGCATGTGTCGGTCACGGATGCAGGGCAGGCTGGTGTTGCTGCAATGATTATCAATGATGCCCTACACCACAGCGAAACTCCAGCTACCGATGCTTTTCTGGCTGAAATTCGTGCGGAAGCACGCAACGAGGGGATTAACTATACCGCCAGCCGTCTTGCTGCTGCGTTCAATCACGGATTTATCAATAAGTCTTTGCGTGAAGTTTTCGACGTTACGCGCATGATTCTGTCAGCGAAAGAAGAGTTGGCTAATGAACCGTACCCGATTGATGGCCTGTCCGGTGAATATGCGGAGAAATCCCTTGAAGAATGGGCGGAACAGATTCGCAAAGGAGTTCAGTTATGAGCATCCGAACTGAACATGGATTTGGTCCTTCAACAGTCGAAGTCGAATGGCTTGATGATTGCCCTAAGTGCCAGCACGGCAAAGCCAAGGTAACAGGATGGTCGGTAACCAAAGATTCTTTGTGGGCGGGTGATGAGGCTGTCTGTTCCAAATGCGGTCACAAAGGTGAAATCGATGCTGATGGAGAGAATGCCTGGGTGGAATGGGACGAAATCGAGGAGGCACAATGAGCAAAATTGACTATCAGGCACTGCGTGATGCGGCAGAAAAGGCAACACAGGGTGAATGGGTCGCATTTATTTCGCCGGGCAAATACGGCACGTACGCCGTACACACACCAGGTGATAATCATCACGGAGATATTGTCGACTGGCCAGGATTCGACGAACAGAAAAACGCAGAGAACAACGCTCGTTATATCGCAGCTTTCAACCCTGAAGTAGTGCAGGCATTACTGGATGAACGGGAAAGAAACCAGCAATACATCAAATCACGCGACCAGGAGAACGAGGAAATTGCGCTAACGGTAGGGAAGCTGCGTGTTGAGCTGGAAGCCGCAGAGAAGCGCAACGCAAAATTACAAAGCGAGAATGCATACATCCGCAACCGGTACAAAGAACTGGACCTGTTAATCGGGAAAAACATTCTGGTCATGCAGGCTGCGATTATCGAATGGCAGGCAACTGGCGACGCTAAGAGCGGACTGGCATGGATTTATAACACACTGTTTGGCCCAGGCGAATTGCCGGACGAATCTGAGAAAGATGCTCAGGCCTACTTTAATCGCAAATATGCACCGATTGACGAAAAGCTTATGGAGCTTCACAAGTGGTTTTGGGAACAAAGTAAAGCCGAGCGCGCCGCTGGCATTGGCGTGAAGGGGGAATGAGTATGGCTTTTGTATCAATCATAACTGGTGGCAGAGGTCGCAAGCGTGACACGGCAGGAATATCCGTTAGATATTCAAAATCAGGATCTGTGCAGTGCTATATCGGAGTTGATGTCAGATCGAACAGTCGATTTATTTTCGTTGAGTTGGATGAGGAAAACAGGCAGATCAGGGTGATGCCAACCTCGGATGAAAAGGGTGCAAAGATGTCTGGTGCAAGCAGAGGGACATTCTCAGTAACTAAAAAGTTTGGGGATGTGGTTATACCTTCAGGACATAAAAAAGCTTTCATCGAGCTGGAAAAAAATGCTGATGGTTGGTGGTACGGTAAATATCAAGAAGGGGATACGGCATGATCACTATTACCAAAGAGCGACTGCTGACAATCAAGCAGTGGCGCGAAACATACGGACCTGATAGCAACGTTGTACTGCCAGCAGAAGAAGCGGAAGAACTGGCACGAATTGCACTTGCATCGCTGGAAGCAGAACCGGTGGCGTGGATGCGTGATGACGCAGATGGTCGTGAGTATAACGCTCGCAATGAATTTTCTGGTGGAGGGGGAGGAGTTCCACTCTACGCCACCCCTCCAGTGCCAGTAGTACCGGAAGAAAAACCAATGCCTAATCCTCTTAGCATGTACGCGGTTGATGCTGTTGCCGCTATTGCAGAGGTGAGAGGCTGGAATGCCTGCCGCGCGGCTATGCTTCATGGGAAAGGAAAGTGATATGGCTACTTTTACCAAAGAGCAATTGATTGCCCATATTCGTGAACGTAAGGAAGCGCGCCAGAGAATGTTGGATACGGTAACTATTAACCCCGGATTTCGTGAATATCTTGAAAGAGAGCTTGCTACAGATGAAATTGCACTGGCATCCCTGGCATCTGCACCTGTTGCATGGCTAGTTGGAGGGCGTTTGTTCACAACTGAGATAGCTGCGGGGATGTACGCTAGTGAGGTGAGGAAAGCAGTTAAGCCGCTATTCTTTTCTGCACTACTGTGAGTATTGTTTTTTTATTGATCGATCAACCACATTTTGAAGGTTTTTTTATGAAGAAACCTTGTTTTAGGTGGTAACTGGGTGTAGTGTTTCATTTAACGTAGTAAAACTGCGTTAAGCGATTACCGCGTAATTTGTTGCTTTATGAAGCCCTGCCTTTTCGGCGGGGCTTTTTTTTAACGAGGATTTCAATGTCAGCAGAACCAATTTCCGGTACGGCCGTTGCTGCTGGTGGCCTGATGGGTGCCAGCGTTTTTGGTATTGCAACTGGTATTGATTACGGCGTTGTATTCGGGGCATTTGCTGGCGCTGTTTTCTATGTTGCTACAGCGGTGAATATTAGCCGTCTCAAGCTGATTGGCTATTTCTTTACATCGTTCATTGTTGGAGTGATTGGAGCGCCGTTAGTTGGCTCATTTCTTGCCAAATGGACCAGCTACAACGATCGTCCTCTGGATGCGCTTGGTGCGGTTATTGTGGCTGCATTGACCATTAAAATCCTCACGTTCGTAAACAGCCAGGATCTCGGTAGCATCTTTGGAATGCTTTCCCGCTTACGTGGAGGGGGTTCAAATGGTAAGCAGTGACCCGTCAGCACTGATTAATGCGGTGCTTTGCACAGTAATAGTAATGGCGCTGATGCTTTATCGACGGAAAGACTCCAGGCATCGTCCATTTGTTTCCTTTCTGGCTTATATCTACGTCATTGTATACGCCAATGTTCCCTTCCGTTATGTGTTCGGTCTTTATCAAGAATCCCACTGGCTGGTGGTTATTGGAAATCTGATTATCTGCATCGTTGTTCTGTATTTCAGGGGCAATCTGGCGCGGATAGTTGACGCATTAGGGTTTAATCATGACCAAAGATGAGATTTTTAACAGCATTCTTGGAAAAGAGGGCGGCTATGTGGATCACCCTGACGACAAGGGAGGCCCAACAAAGTGGGGCATTACTCAGAATACTGCCCGTGCTCACGGATACCGTGGCGATATGCGAGATCTGACGCGAGAACAGGCTCTGATGATTCTTGAAGGTGATTATTGGTATGGGCCTCGTTTTGACCAGGTGGCGCAATTTTCCCCTGATATTGCGGCTGAGATGTGCGATACGGGCGTCAACATGGGGCCGACTGTGGCTACGAAGATGCTTCAACGTTGGCTGAATGTTTTCAACCGTGGCGGGAAGTTGTATCCAGATATGGATGTGGATGGGCGAATCGGCCCGCGCACCATTGCGGCATTACGTGCTTATCTTGGGAATCGGGGAAAAGACGGCGAACGGGTAATGCTGACGGCCCTGAACTGTACGCAGGGCGACCGTTATCTGGACCTGGCGGAGAAACGCGAAGCAAATGAGTCGTTTGTCTATGGCTGGATGAAAGAGCGAGTGGTGGTATGACTGGTTTGAAAGCCGTTTTGTCATTTATCGGCACCGTTATATTGGTTGCATTCGGTGCGTTTGGTTTTGGTCGTATGAAGGGGCGAGAAAAGGCCGAAGATGAAGCTGAAAAGCAGCGCATTAATGAGAATGCAGCCGCCGTAAAAGCCACTGCGGAGCGGCGTATAGAAGTGACAAAAGAGGTGGGCAATGTACAGCAGAGTGTTAACCATATGGCTGATGACGATGTTGATCGCGAGCTGCGGGAGTCGTGGAAGCGTCCCGGTGGTGGTTGATACCGCCTGTGATTGGGTAAAGCCCATCTACCTGACTGATCACGATATCGATGTTATGGACCGCCAGACAAAGAAAGATATTCTGGCTCATAACAGGGCATGGGAAATCAACTGCCCCAAGTAATATATATTTCTATAATTATATAAATATATAGTTACAACATTCTATGCGCTTTTCTCATGGGCGCACGCATCAACCATGTTTGTCTGATATGCCGCCGCGCCCAAAAATCCTGAATTTATTGGCTGGGATTTTCGTGCGCGGCGCCACACCAGACAAACAGATCAAATATGGCCCCTTAGCTCAGTGGTTAGAGCAGGCGACTCATAATCGCACGGTCATCGGTTCAAATCCGGTAGGGGCCACCAATTCACTCTCACACATAAAGATAAGCGCGGTGGAGTTACTTCCTTCGTGCTCATCTTTATGCGTGCCTGGTGCGCATTTCGGGCGAACGTGGGGCTAAGTTACAGGCAGGGCCTGTTATCCGCAAAGGGGTAAAAGCTGGAGCGGCACGGAACTGTAGCCGTGTTACCAAAACAGCGTTGTCGGGCGATATCCGGCACACAACAGGCAAGGGCATTAATCAGTCTGGTTAGTGCCCTTTTCGTTGCGTCTGCTGTAGAGCTGGCCAGCGTTATGACTGCCGGAGATAAGCGCCGGAGGCACAACTAACATGGAGGCAATTGCATTGTTTAATCTGATTTATGCAGATCCCCCCTGGGAATACAAAGATAAGTGTAAGGATGGGAATCGTGGAGCTGGTTTTAAGTATCCAACGATGAAAGCTGAGGATATTGCTCGTATTCCTGTCTTGCAGCTTGCTAATCCTGAATCGTGTTTGTTGGCCATGTGGTGGGTTCCGACTCAGCCAGAAGAAGCGTTGCTGGTGGTGAAAGCATGGGGATTCAGGCTTATGACCATGAAGGGCTTCACATGGAACAAATGTGGTAGCCGACAACCAGATAAGCTGGTGATGGGGATGGGGCATATGACTCGTGCAAACAGTGAAGATTGCTTGTTTGCGGTAAAAGGCAAATTGCCGACCCGCCTTGATGCGGGGATCATTCAGTCGTTTACATCGCCTCGTCTGGAGCATTCTCGGAAGCCTGATGTGGTTCGTGACAAGCTGGTAAGGCTGTTAGGTGATGTTCCTCGTATTGAGCTGTTTGCTCGCGGTGATTTACCTGATGGTTGGCATGGATGGGGCAACCAGTGCAATGGAGGTATCCAGTTGCATGATGCTCTCTGGCAAGTGGTATAGAATTATATAATTATAGATTTATATAAAAAGTGCTTTACAGGTGGGAAAAAATTTCCTATGGTTATACCCGAAACCGAGCGATACCCGCCCTGGTTAAACCGGAGATAACCCGATGAAAGTACAAGACCGTGAAGTAGTAAAAAACCTCCTGCAATACCTGACCTCAAAAAACCTGACTGGCAGCGTTGAGTTCCGTGAAGCGTTAAAACATTTCAACGTCACTACGGTTTATCGTTGGGAAAACAAACATTCTGAAAGACCGTATGTGGTGGATGTTTTTGCGCCTGATATTGAGTGCGGTTTTGAGCGTCATTCGTTCAAGGAGAAACATTCTGCTGATTTTTTTTGTGAGGTTGTATGTGCGGCAGGAGATGATGAGTGATGCGTATTTCCTTCAAACGTGCGACTGAGCAGCAACGCAAAGAGTTCCTGGCTGATGATGTAGCGGCCGTTTATGACCTCATGAAAGAGGTTGTGGAATCAGGGAACTACACGGCGGCAAAGATGCTTAAACTGCAATTCTTGCTGGGCGACCTGAAATACAAATCCGAAGTTGTCGCCGGACGACGCGAGCATTAAACCGTAACGATAACGAACAACGAGCCTCGGCAATTGCCGGGGCTTTTTTACATCCAGACAAAGGAGAACATGGGATGCCTTCGACAAGCACCAAAAAAGAAATGGCGGTTAGTGATGTGCTTTACGCGCTTTCGACTATATGTGACGGAGCAATGATGAGGATGAAAGTCCTCCATGAAGCATACGGAAAAAGTCACGATGAGGCAGCTAAAGAGTGCCTGAATGAGATTGTGGACTTCATTGATAGCCATCGTTCAGTTATATCGCGTCAACCGACAGCGTCGTCCATCACGATTAGCGCACCGGTTATCAATATATCAGTAACTGCGGCATGTAAATCAGCAGCGGAAGATGATCGTGCTTATGCCGAGTGATTTGTTCTGGTTTCCGCTTCCAATAAGAGATTTGTTGGTATTTCTAGCTGGCGCTTACGTCTGGAGAAAAGCGAAAGACACCTCGTTATCTTTGAGGTTTGTCTTAGCTATATCGGTAGGAACCGCGCTGGGGACGGCGTATCTCTTGACATTACTGGAGATATTCATTGAAGAATGGATAGTTTCATGAATGGTGTTGGCATTTTTCTGATGGTTGTGGCCGTGTGTTTTTGTATCTCGCTGGTGGTTATCGCTGGTGTCCTGTGGCGCATCTTAGTGGCGCAGAGGGCTTTTCGGCTTAAGCGGGAGCAAATGCGCCTTGATTTATATCGAAAGTAACTCTTACAGCCTCGCGGTGTCGCGGGGCTTTTTATTTTCAGGTGATGTTATGGAAAAGAAAGAAGATAAACCGATTGCCATTGGTGCAGAGTCTGTTCCGTTTAAGTTTGAATTATCCCAACTGGTAACAATGCGTATCAGTGAAGAGTGGGGAGAAGTTCAAGCCCGTGCTCAGTATGCAAATGGCGAAAACCAGTATCTGATTCACTATCAGGCGGCTGATGGCCGTGCTACCACAGAGTGGTTCGGTGAGTCGATGCTGATTGCGATGGAGGATAAACGTCATCCTGGCTGACCTGTTTTTGCCTGTATTGATTTGCCAGAAGGCGCGGTACTTGAAGACGACAAAGAAGAATGGTCGCCTGATGGCGAACTTGTCATTACCGGAATCGTGGATGGTAAGCCGGAATATTCCCGTATTGAGGTAAATAACGGCCACATCTGTTTGATCCCTGCGTAACGCATTACAGCAGCTCTTGTGCTAATCAGGGGCTGCGATAATGCGCAAACCAAAGCTGCCTCATTAACTCCTGCTCGCTGTGGAGTTAATGCTGGTGGCTTTTTTATTACTGGAAGGTGGGCGACCGCCGTCAGTTGCGACCTGACGACAGTCATTCATACCCACAGGGTGCCGTGGATACAAACCGAGGCCCACTTGCTTGCACAAGCGAGGGGATTTTAGCGGATAAACGGCATGACAAAACATCTTAATGTGGTTTCTTTACCACTTTCTGTGTTGATTGGTTATGAAAAGAACGCTCGCACACACTCCGTGGAGCAGGTAGATCAGATTGTTGCCAGCATACAGGAGTACGGATGGACTAATCCGATCCTGATAGACGAGAACAACGTTGTAATTGCTGGTCATGGTCGAATTGCTGCGGCCACTCAGTTGGGGATGGATGATGTTCCCTGCATTGTTCTGGCTGGGCTAACGGAGAATCAGAAGAAGGCATATCGTCTGGCCGACAACCGTATTCCGCTGAATGCTGGTTGGGATGAAGAGTTGTTAAGCGCGGAGCTTGCAGATCTTGCGGCCGATGATTTTGCTCTGGACTCAATTGGTTTTACTCAGCGCGAACTGGATAACTTATTGAGTGCGGCAGTCTACGATGACACAGAGGGTATGGATATCCCATTTGAGAAGGATGAGGCCAAATCAGGCGTAAAAGTTCAGTACCTGTCATTTGGAGGTCATAAAATCCCGGCAACGGATGAGGAAGCGGATCGTTTTGACTGCGCGGTGTCTCGTTATGTTGATGATAATGGCAGCTATATCGGATTTGTATCCGCATTGCTGGCTGGGGAGGTGTGCTGATGCTTCACCTCAATTACGACATAACGCACCTACGCGGCGCGGAATATAACCCGCGTTTTATCGGTGAGGATGATCTTGCGAGGCTGGCGGAAAGCGTCAGGGAGCTGGGGCTTGTGAAGCCATTGATAGTGCGCGGCGATTTGCTGGTGGCGGGACACCAAAGGACGAAGGCGCTACGTAAGTTGGGAATAACGCGTGCTGCTGTGTATGTGTTGCCCTGTGAAACGACGGTATACGACGAAGTACGGTTTAACCAACTGCATAACGGAACGGATTTTGATAGTGGAGATGAGCGTTGCAGGGTGTCCGGTCTGGAAGATAAGCATGGTTTTGTTCAGGTATCGGCAAGCCAGATCTCAGGCAATATGCGCGCGAAAATGGCATATGTTCGAAAGAACATAGCGGAACTGGTTATCAAGTATGGTCCGTGGGGTGGTTGTGTTGCTACTCAGTCTGGTGAGGTTATTCACTGTGCTCAGTATGCATTAGCAGCGAAAATGACGCGCACACCGCTAACGGTGTTTGTGATCCCTGATGTTGAGAAGGAAAAATACCAAAGTTATCTGAATAAAACTTATGGTGTATTTGAGTATTCTCATCTGGAGAAAACAACATACATCCAGACGTATGCGCAGCTTATGCGGTTGCGTAATGGTGGCAGCCTGAAATCAAATCTGTATGAGTCGTTGATCCTCCCGATCATTGCCAAGACGCCAAGAGGAATTGATTTTGGTTCGGGGCAGGGAGACTACGCGCGAATGCTCAGGGCAAAGGGATATAACCTGCATGATCTCGAGCTTTTCCGCCGTAAGGGCGCTGGAAACACTCTGGATAGGGCTGCAACAAACCGAATGATTGATACGCTGGTGGACGACTTAAAAACGCGAGGGCGTTACGACTACGTGATTTGCGATAGCGTTTTGAACTCGGTCGATAGTGTCGAGGCTGAATGGTCCGTTCTGACGGTTCTGAAAGGCCTGTGTAAAGCTGGTGGGTCAATATTCTTTTCTGGCCGTAGCCGTGGAGAACTGGAAACAGTCCTGAAGCAAACACAAGCGGCGAGTTCCAAAAGCCGGCTTTATTTTATTGATCATGACGGTTTTACCGCGTTGTACCGGAAGGGGCACTGGTTTTACCAGAAGTTTCACTCTGATGAGGAAGTGAAGCAGTTGTGTCGTGTACATGGTTTCAGGATTAAGCGGTCAATATTCAACTGTAAGAGCTGGTATTTGCACGTCATTAACGATGATTCCCTTAGTTGGGCGAGTCTGGAGAAAGCTGTTCGTTTTGAGTTTGAGTTGCCGTTGCCTGGTGGTTCAACAATCGGACGATCTGATGATGTGCTGGCGGCTTTCCGGCCGTTGATTAAGTAGTGTGTAGGAGGCGCTGGTGGCTGACAGAATTGAGATAAAGATGGATTTTTCTTCTCAGGATATTCAACGACAACTCCAGCGCCTTGAAGAACGCGAATTGCCGTTCGCAATGGCGCTTGCGGCAACCAGAACGGCAAAGGCTTCTCAGGCTGCGATTAAGAATGAAATTAATCGGGTATTTGACAGGCCCACGCCGTGGATTCAGAACTCTACTTACGTTTTGGCCGCAAAGAAGAGTGATCCTACAGCCATTGTGTATGCTCGTGAATGGGGAGGAACGCCAGCCCCTGTAACGTTGACTCCGCAAATCGAAGGTGGCCAACGACAGTACAAACGCTCAGAAGGGGCGCTAAGGGCTGGTGGATATTTGCCTAACGGCTGGCAGATTGCTCCTGGTCCCGGCGCAAAGCTGGACAAATACGGGAATATTTCGCGGGGGCAATTACAGCAGGTCTTATCTGGCCTAAGAGTTCAGCGAGATGCGCATCAAAATCGCCGTCAGGGCAAGCCTACGGAGTTTTTTGTTGTTCGACCTGGTACAAGTAACCCGCTTCAACCAGGCGTCTGGCAGCGCGTTGGGCGGCGTCCTACGTTGATCCTTACGTTTATCCAGCAACCTAACTATTCGCAGCGTCTTGATTGGCATGGCGTGGCGCTGCGTGCTGGTGAGGATGCGTTTGCTGATGAAGTCACAAAGGCTATTGATGACATTCTTTCCAAGACCTTCTCTCGTTAATCATCGTGTGGTTGATGGTGTTGTTATGCAGAGTGTATTCACTGTGTTCTGTAGCGTCGCTCGCTGGCTGTCTGTGGGGGTGCACGAGCATCGTTTCATCGTCCGGCAGAATTGGGTCCTTCTGGACAAAAGCGTTGGATGCGGGTCATTCGAACCCCGATGTTCGGCTAGCTAAACGTGAAAAAAGTTAGGTTAAAAGTTGCGGTAAAAGAAATTTACTCATCTCATTGAAAAATATCGGGAAAACGTGATTTTTTGCTGTATTTGTGCTGGTAAAAAGAAAGTAGAAAATTTTCTTTTAGATCATCAAGATACGCGCAGATCTTTAACCAATGTGATGTTGTTCTGATAAAAATCGTTATAAATCATGCAAATACATCCAATCTTTTAACCAAAACACCATCTCAAGATCCTTTTTACTTATAAAAACTTAATAAAATCAGATGATTATGCTGGTTTGTGTGATTTTTTATGAGTAAAAAGATCGTCATTTTTCTCTTTTAGTATCAATAAGTTAAACAGTTTTCTTTAACCTGTTGTGTTATGGCGGTTAAAAAATGGCTCTAAAAATCGAATATTTACCAGTCGGTAAGCTGCTCAGATACGCCAAAAATTCACGGACTCATTCAGATGAGCAGGTTGAACAGTTGGTGAACAGTATCCGTGAGTTCGGTTTCACTAATCCTGTGCTGATCGATGAAAAGAATGAACTGATTGCGGGGCATGGTCGGCTTGCAGCAGCCGAAATTCTGGAAATGGATAAAGTTCCGGCGATTCGGTTGAGTAACCTTTCTGAAAAACAGAAGAAGGCTTACAGGATTGCAGATAACAAGCTGGCCTTAAATGCTGGCTGGGATATGCAGCTTCTGGCCGAAGAAGTCAAAGAGTTAATGGATGATGATTTTGATATTGATCTGCTTGGGTTTAATGATGCAGAGCTTGACGAAATGTTAAGCGATGAACAGCCGCAGGAAGAAGACGATAATTCTTCCCCTGTTGTTCAAATTAAGTACCTGGCTATTGATAAAGAACGTATTCCCGCGACGGATATGGAAATTGCATTGTTGCTGGATGTTTATCGTCAGTACCACGACGCGCATGAAACGCATGAGGGATTTGTTCAGTATCTTGCTAATGGTTGCAAGTAATGGCCATCGTCAGTAAGTCAGAGTTTGCTCGCCGGAAAGGTATTTCTCCGGCAATGGTTACGAAGCTCTGTCGTTCCGGTCGCATTCCAGTGCTGAAAAGCGGCAAGCTGGATTTTGATAAAGCCAGTGCGGCTTATGAAGCGAGCCGACAGGTTGGTCGTGAGGTATCTGCTGAAAATGGAAAAAGAGGGCATGGGATATCTTCGGAACAACCAGAGTTACCCGCTGATGATGCCGGATTAGCTGGTGGTACTTCCGGTGTTGCGGTGCAATTCAACAAGGCTAAGACCGCAGAAAAAATTTATCAGGCAAAGCTGAAACGCCTTGAATTTGAAGAAAAGGAAGGCTCTCTCATCGCTAAAGATGCGGTCAGGGATGATGCATTTCTGGCAGCTAATGAATTGCGTAGCCGCTTATTTAGTATTGCTCCAAGAGCAGCTCCCCGTTGTGAAGGCAAAACAGCCAGGGAGATCGAACGCATTATTGAAGACGAGATTAATTTTGCGCTTCAGGCGCTCCAGGAATCCCGATTTATTAAGCAGGAAGAATAAACCTCATGGGCGAAACAGTATGGAGCACCGCTTTTTTCCGTGCGCTTCGCCCTAAATCACGGCTAACTGTTTCCGAATGGGCTGATAAGTATCGTCATGTAGCGCCGGGAACGTCTCCAGAGCCAGGGCCGTGGCGTACAAGCCGAGTGCCATATTTGCGTGAACCAATGGATGTTATTGGTGACGCTGATACAGAAACAGTAGTGATGCAATGTAGCTCGCAAATTGGTAAATCCGAATTACAGCTAAATGTTATGGGTTACTTTGCAGATCAGGAGCCATCTCCTCAGTTGATGATTTATCCAACGGTAGAGGCGGCTGAGGCTTTTTCAAAAGAGCGTATTGATCCGACGTTCAAATATTCCCCTGGTTTGAAACACAAGCTGCATGAAGGGAAAGAGGGGCGCGGTGCAGCCAAAAAGTCCAGCACGACTATACGTATGAAGCATTACGCTGGTGGATATATAGCACTTGTTGGTGCTAATTCCCCAGCAGGTCTTGCATCCAGGCCAATTCGAATACTGTTAGCTGATGAGATTGATCGTTACGGTGTGACGCAGGAGGGCGACCCACTAAAACTAGGTATTCAGCGTACTACCAACTTTCATAATCGTAAGAAAGTTTTTGTTTCTACTCCTGTTTTGGAGGAAACGAGCAAAATCCACAAGTGGTTTAAGCTCTCCGATCAGCGTTACTACCATGTTCCTTGCCCATGTTGTGGCACCATGCAGGTGATGAAATGGTCGCAAGTCAGATGGGATAAGAGCGATTCAGGTGAGGCGTTACCGGAAACGGCCAGATATGAGTGCTGTGAGTGCGGCGGGATTATGCGCGGATCTGGTAAACCAGACGTTGATTGGTTGGCGAAGGGGGTATGGATAGCTGAACATACTGGAGTTAAAGGTATTGTTGGTTTTCATATTAACAGTCTTTACTCCCCGTGGGTTGCATTGTCAGAGCTGGTTGAAGAATTTACGGAAGCAACCAGAAACCGCGATAAAAATGGATTAATGGAGTTTATTAACCTTAAGCTGGGTGAGCCATGGAAAGAGGATGCTAAAGACGATATCGATCCTGAATACTTGTTGCAACGCAGAATAAGGTTTGAAGAGTTTTTACCAGATGATGTTTTATTGTTAAGTGCTGGTGTTGACGTACAGGACACGTATTTAGTTTGTGAATTGGTCGGTTGGGGAAAAGGTAAGGAGTCATGGGGGATAGAATATAAAATATTCCCAGGTGATCCCGCACAAGATGTTGTCTGGAAACAACTTGATGAATACTTACTCCGTAGCTGGTCATTCCGTGACGGTCGAAAATTACAGATTTCTTCCGTTTGTATTGACTCTGGTGGGCATTTTACGACAGAGGTATATCGCTTTACTAAGCCGAGAGAATCAAGGCGAATATACTCTATCAGGGGGCGTGGTGGGGTAGGTTTACCATTTATAGGAAAGCCAAGTAATAATAACCGTGTGGGTGCTATGTTGTTTAATTTGGGGGTTGATGATGGTAAAGGGACCATCATGGCAAGAATTAAACTACATGATCCTGGTCCTGGTTATATGCATTTCCCATTAGATTCTGACAGAGGATATGATACCGAATACTTTAAAGGATTATTATCAGAGAAGAAAATATTTGAATATAAAAATGGGCAGACAAAAGAAAAGTGGGTGAAAGTCTACGAGCGTAACGAGCCTCTTGATTGCCGTAACTATGCAACTGCCGCGATGGAAATTCTGAACCCTAATTTTAACTGGCTTGCCGAACAGGAAATGCGAGGTAATGTGTATGTGCAGAACTCGTCAGGTATACGTAGAAGACGCCGTAGAGTTATAAGTAAAGGCGTAACCATATAGAGGAAATATAAATGAACAATGAAGCATTTTCTCTGACTGAAGCCAGAGAGATGTTATCTGTCTGGCGGGAAGCATATCGCGCTATTGCTATTGGCGGTCAGTCATATAAATTTGGTACGCGGCAGTTAACTCGTGCGGATTTATCAGAAGTCAGAAAAGAGATGGATTACTGGCGTAATGAAGTAGAAAGATTATCAGCAGGTATACGCCGAGGCCCACGAATTAAACGAGTGGTGATAAGAGATTTATGAATATTCTTGATCGAGTTATTGCGCCGTTTTCACCTCAGAGGGCATTAAATCGAGCTTTGGCAAGAAAACGGTTAGAAGCACTTGAAGGTATTAATAACCTTGGATATTCACGTCATGGTGCAAGCACTCATAAAAAATCATTAAGGGGTTGGTTTAGTAAAGCTGGTTCTCCTGATGATGATATTGTTAAAAATATAGATAAATTGCGTGAGCGTTCTCGTGATCTCTTCATGGGAAACCCGCTATCGGTTGGCGCAATAAAAACTATCAGGACAAACGTTGTTGGTTCCGGTTTAAAACTAAATGCGAACATTGATGCCGATTTCTTGGGGATGACGCAGGAAGAAGCGCGAGCATGGGAAAAGCATGTTGAGCGTGAGTTTAGATTATGGGCTGATTCTCCAAATTGTGATGCATCAAGAATGTGTACTTTTGGACAATTGCAATCATTGGTCCAAATATCTGCGTTAACATCTGGCGATATATTTGCTGCGCTACCAGTTATTAAGCGTAAGGGTGTTATATATGATTTGTGCGTCTATTTAATTGAAGGTGATCGTGTTTGCAATCCAGAGGATCGTTTTATACCAAATCTTTACGGTGGCGTAGAGGTTGGTGAATTTAGCGAGCCTGTGGCGTACTGGGTTGCAAAACATCACCCAGCCGGGACTTCTGGTTTTGTAACCCGCAAGTGGGAACGTATTCCCGCATATGGGAGTAAAACAGGAAGAAGAAATATTCTGCATGTCATGCAGGATTTTGAAAGGCCTGGGCAACGTCGTGGCGTTCCTGTCCTTGCTCCTGTTATTGAAGCATTGAAGCAGTTAGGACGATACACCGATGCTGAATTGGTTGCTGCGGTTGTGTCAGGGATGTTTACTGTCTTTATTAAAACAGACGCTCCTGATGGACCAGTCGGTGAATCGGGTATCCCTCAGTACGAGCAGATCGATAACCATGATGATAACACCCAAGAAATGGGGAATGGCTCCATAGTAAGTTTGGGTGAAGGTGAGTCGATAGATACAGCAAATCCCGGGCGACCAAATACGGCATTTGATGGTTTTGTTGTCGCCATATGCCGTCAAATTGGGGCTGCTTTAGAACTCCCTTACGAACTCTTGGTAAAGCATTTTACAGCAAGTTATAGCGCAAGCAGGGCCGCATTACTTGAAGCCTGGAAAATGTTCCGTATGCGACGTGACTGGATGGTTCAGTCATTTTGCCAACCGATCTATGAGGAATGGTTGGCCGAAGCCGTTGCTAAAGGTCGTGTTATTGCCCCTGGTTTTTTTTATGGGCCTGAATATCGCGCTGCATGGAGTGGCGCTCAATGGTATGGCCCATCACAAGGCCAATTAGATCCCCTTAAAGAAGTCAAAGCTGCAAAACTGCGTGTTGAGGAAACATTCTCTACCCGTGAAAAGGAAGCGGCTGAAATGTCAGGTCTTAACTGGGAAGAAACCGCACAAATTTGTGGCAGAGAAGAGAATGCTCGCCGTGAGTTGGGGCTGATTACGCCTCCTGTTTCTGAGGTAAATGAACAAAATATGGAGACAGATGATGCCTAATTGGTGGGAAATAAAAAATAGCACGGGTGAAGATGACTCTCCGGCTGAACTTTTAATCTACGGATATATTGGCGAATTTGATGAGGTTTCTTCTTCTGACATAGTTAATAAATTAAAGGATATATCATCAAATGCTATCAACGTAAAAATTAATAGTTATGGTGGTTCTGTTTTTACTGCTCAAGCTATTCTTTCTTCATTAAAACGTCATAAGGCTAATATTACTGTTTATATTGATGGTATTGCTGCATCGGCTGCAACCATTATTGCAATGGCAGGTGATAAAGTTGTTATCCCATCTAATGCTATGATGATGATCCATAATCCGTGGACATTTGCTGCTGGTGATGCGGATGAACTACGTGATATTGCTGAGATGATGGATAAGATACGAGATAGTATTTTATCTGCATATAAGGAGAAAACAGGGCTTTCTGAGGATAAATTAATTGAACTAATGGATCAGGAAACATGGCTAAATGCAGAAGAGGCTGTAGAGCTTGGATTTGCTGACGAAGTTGAAAAACCAATGCGCTTATCCGCTTCTATAAAGGAAGGGATGCTTTCGCTCAATGGAATAACTTTTGAAGCATCAAGGTTTTCAAAATTACCTGATTCGCTCGCAAAGTTGCCACAAAATAAAAATGAATTATCTACTGAATTAAATGAACAAAATGAGGACGATGTTGTGACTCTTGATGAATTAAAAAATAAACATCCAGAATTATACAATCAGGTTTTTAATGCTGGTAAAGACGAGGGCGTTAAATCAGAACGCGAGCGCATTGAAACAATCGAGAATAGCGTGATTCCAGGTCATGACGACCTGGTTAAGAATGCAAAATTCAAAACGGGAGTTTCTGCGGCTGAACTTGCTTTGGAAATTATGAATGCAGAGCGAGCGCGTAACAAAAACTTTCTTAATCAACGGCAAGAAGACGCAAATGAGGTGAATGATTCAGTTGATGTTAATCAACCAGAAAACAACGGAGATAAACAAGCTGAAGTAGTAAAAAATGTTATTGGGTCAGTATTTAAAAACCGCGATAAAAATTAAGGTGAGTTTATGCGAGAGTCTTTTTCATTTGAACCAGATAATCTGATTATTTCTGGTGGTATGCCAGCAATTACAACAAGTATTAAACTTGCCAGCGGTAAAGTAAATCGAGGTGAGTTGCTTGCTTTTGTCAGTATTGATCAGACAACAAATGTTGTCACTGTAGCACCAATAAATCTCTCTGGTGAGGGGGTGGCAAAAGAACCGTATTGTATCGCTCAACACAGTATTGATGCGACTGATTCAGCGCAAGTTGGAACAGCATGGCTGACCGGAATGTTCAATGCACATGCGGTTATCCTTCCTGAATCAGCAAAGATTGCCGATGTATATCTGGCTTGCCGGAAGGTTGGGATATTCCTTAACACCGCACAACAAAATCCATCTGCATAATATAAAGAGGTCGTATTTTTATGCCGAATATTGATATTTTTGAACGACGTACAATGCTTGAGCCTGTTATTCAGAATTTCAAGGCTCGTCGTTTTCTTCTTCGTACCTTTTTTCCTGGTGTTCAGACCTTTAATACAAAGAAAGTTGATCTGGATTTTGTTCGCGGTGGCCGTACTATGGCTCCGTTTGTTGGTAAAGGTTTTGGCTCAAAAACCGTTGAGCGACGCGGCTTTGTAACGAGAACTCTGGAGCCACCACTTGTTGCACCTGATTTGGTAACAACAGCAGAGCTGCTTTTAAACAGGCTTCCGGGTGAGAATATTTACAACGCAAAATCGCCAGCAGAACGAGCCGCCGAGCAATTAGGTAAAGATTTGCTTGAGCTTGATGAAATGGTTAACCGCCGTGAAGAATGGATGTGTGCACAAGTCTTGTTTACGGGGCAGGTTGATATTGTTGGTGAAGGTGTGGATGACACAGTTTATTTTTGGCCTGAAGAGGAAGGAGATAAACCATATCTTGAACTGACAGGTGATGATTTATGGAGTGCTGCAAAATCAGATCCGTTGGTCAATGTTCGCAACTGGAAACGTCGGGTATCACTAACTTCAGGTTTTACACCTCGTGTTGCCGTAATGGGCGCAAAAGTTGTTGATGCTTTCGTTAAAAATGAAGCAGTAACTAAATATCTTGATAATCGCCGAAAAGAGCTTGGGTATATTGAGCCTAAGGAGTTAGAAGAAGGCGTAACTCATTATGGCAATCTTGAAGGTGTCGATTTTTATGGTTACGACGAACTTATTCGCAATGATAAAACAGGAAAACCAGAACCATTAGTACCGGAAGATAAGATCCTCTTTGGCTCTCCTGGTCGAGGAACGATGCTGTATGGTGCTGTAGAGCTTGTAGATGACGCCGAAAAGACTCTAACGATTGTTGAGTCACCACGAGTTCCAGACACCTGGGTAACTCGTAAGCCGGCTGGCCGTTATGTTGCCATGAAGTCATCTCCACTGCCTAATCCTGGTGTGGCTGATGCCTATCTGGTGGCTAAGGTGGTTTAAATGGCCAGACTGATTAAAAACATTGATACGATAAGCCACGGCTCGCTAAAAGCGGGCCGTTTGCTTAATGGGCTAATGGATAACTCCAGAATTGCCGAACTGATTGCGTCAGGACATGCTATTGCCACCGAAGAGGATGGTGATTTGGCATCGGCCGGGGGCTATGATGCTGCTAAGTTAGCTTTTGAGCATGGATACGCATCTGCTGTTAATGATGCTGTGGACGCGGGGTTGATTACGCGAACGGAGGCGGGTAGCTGTGTATTCGAGGTTGAGTTTGAGGATGATGGCGGCAATGAGGAAACGGTTGCTGATGATTCATCTGAATCTGTAGCTACTTCTGATACCAGTAATGCGAAAAAATCAACGCAAAAAAAAGGTAATAAGAAGTAATGAACTCCTTCAAAGAGGTTATAGCGCAAGATATTTCTGCAATATTCCTCAATGAAAAAGAGTTTGCCGATACATATAACATAGACGGCAAGGATATCCTTGCCGTTATTGATACAGACCTTATTCATGAGCGGAATAAACGCTCATATGCTGAGTTTGCAGAGGGAATAAATCAGGGGCAAATAATATTATTTGTTTCAAGAAAAGATTTTCCTGTTCTCCCTGTCAAAGACCAGTCAATGAAAATCAACGGTAAAAATTATATTATTGATGAAGTATCAGATAATGTTGGTGTATTGGAAATAACTCTCACTGTTAATACTAACAGAGGAATGCCGATTTGATTAATCTTTTGATAGATGCAATAAAAAATCGGTTGGAACATGAGGTTTTCCATGATTTATTAGTGCAGGGGCCTCCTTATGATGAAACAGACAGCGATATTAAATTGTTTGTTCCAACAATATTTAAAGGGTACTTGCCTCCTAAATCACAACCATCTCCAGATAAACCGCCAGAATTTCCTCATGTGATTATCAGGCCCACGGAAGGAGGAATGCAGCCTGAAACGGATGAAGTTAAGGTTAAGTTTCTTCTAGGTGGTTTTTGTGAGGACCATACTGGATATGAATGGGTAATGGCTCTTCTTGAAAGGATGATGTTTCATTTTCAGGAGAAGCCTTTACTTGAAGAGAAATTTCTCTTTCAGGGTGATATCAGATGGCGAATGTTTGATGATCAACCATATCCATATTGGATAACGGAAGCAACTGGAACGTGGCTAGTATTAAAGCCTCAGAATATTCAGTCTCAGGAGTTTATCTAAATGGCTAATAAGAAAAGTAGTAAAGAAGATATAGAAAAGAAGGAAGATGTTGCTCAAACATTTGTATATATAGGACCAACAATCCCTCAACTCTCAATTTTGAAGCATAAACTATTTAAGAATGGTTTATCTCCAGAGTGTAAAAAATTAATATCACATATTCCTGGTGCAAAGTGTTTGTTTGTGGCAACCAGTGATTTTGCAGATGCAGAAAAAAGACTTTCTGATAAAACCAGTGTCGAGTATGTAATGTACTCTAGAGTTTCTTCTTCTATCATGGAGATTAAATAATGGGATATCGCCACGGTATTTATATATCTGAGCTGGCTACATCTATAACTCCTCCAGTACAAGTTAGTGCTGGGTTGATTGTCGCATTTGGTACAGCTCCTGTTAATCAGTTAGAAGATCCAGCCTCAGCGGTAAATAAACCTATCATTGCTTATACATACGCAGAGGCCGTATCTAAAATAGGATATAGCACAAACTTCGAGAAATATACTTTAAGCGAAGTAATTAAAGTCGCATTTGGAATATATGGTGTTGCGCCAGTTGTATTTATTAATGTGCTTGATCCAGCAAAGCATAAGAAAGACGTACCTGATGAGGTAGTAAAACTTTCTGGCGGGAAAGGTACGCTCTCTAACGATGGTGTCTTATATAAATCTGTTGTTGTGAAAAAAGCAGATGGTGATTCGGCAGGATTAACGGTTGACACCGATTATGTGCTGGCGCTGGATGATAATGGCTATACGGTCATTACCGCTATTAGCGGAGGAAAAATTACCGAAAAAGACGCTACTCTTAAGGTTAGTTATACGCATCTTGATCCCGGTGCCGTAACTAAAAATGACATTATCGGTGGTGTGGATTCCAACACTAAAGCCAATACAGGGCTTGAGTTACTGTCTGATGTGTATCCCCGCTTCAAGTTGGTTCCTGGACAAGTGATTGCGCCTGGATTTAGTTCTGATAGTGAAGTTGGCCAGCTAATGGCGGCTAAAGCTGCGCTGATTAGTGAATTGTTCAAAGCAGAAGCTATCACCGATGCGCCGACTGATAAATCTACTATCAGTGATTATTCTGCTGTTCCTGAATGGAAGCAGAACAATAATCATATGGCAGCTAACCAGACAGTGTGCTGGCCGATGGTGAAACTTGGTGACAATATTTACCATCACTCAACCCATTTAGCTGCAGCAACATGCTTGCTGGATAGTCAGTATGGTGATATTCCATCACGTTCTCCGTCAAATATAAAACTACAGATGGACGGTGCTGTACGTAAAGATGGCAGTGAGGTATGGCTTAACATTAGCCAGGCAAACTACTTAAATGGACAGGGGATTGTAACAAGCCTTAATTTTGATGGTTGGAAATCATGGGGAAACCGTAATGCTATTTATCCAACATCTACAGACCCCAAAGACGCATTTCGTGTTTGCCGACGTATGTTTAACTGGGTGGGTAATACGTTAATTCTTTCGCATTGGTCAAAAATAGACAATCCTGCAAACCGTCGATTAATTGAATCGATTGTTACTAGTGCGAATATTTGGCTTAACGGCCTCACTGGTAATCAGGATATTGCAGGTGGTGTTGTTACCTTTGATCAGTCTGAAAACACGATTACGTCATTGATGGACGGGATTGTTAAATTCCATGTAAAAATGACACCATTCTCACCTGCCAGAGATATAGAGTTCGTCATGGAATATAATCCTGATTATCTGCTGAACTTGTTTTCTGAATAAATAATAGGAGGTTGCTTTGAGCAATCAAATTCCTGAGAGACTTATTAACTTTACAGTATACGGTGAAGGAAACCGTATTATCGGTGTTGCTGACGCAAAGCTGCCATCAATTGAGATGATGACAGAAACTGTTAGTGGTGCAGGTATCGCTGGAGAGCTTGAGAGCGGAACGCTGGGGCATTTCAAACCAATGACTGTCTCTCTTAAATGGCGAACTCTGACCTCTGCTGGTACAAAATTATTTCTATCCTCATCGCATCAGGTAGATTTTCGCGGTAGCCAGCAGGTTTATGATGCAGGAACAGGAAAATATAAAACGGTTCCTATTCGGGCTTCAATGAAGCTAAACCCTAAAAAACTGGATTTAGGTTCGCTACAGGTGGCAAAGGCTACTGATTCAGAGAATGAATTTGAAGTTCTCTATATCAAATTATTTATTGATGGAAAAGAAGTCCTGGAAATTGATAAGTTGAACTTTATTTGTATCTTTGATGGTGAAGATATATTAAAAAGCGTTCGTGATGATTTAGGTTTATAAGGTGACAAAATGGAAACCGTTAAATTAAGTAAAGAATATCGTTTTGAAGACTTTGAGCCGGTGACTGAACTCAACCTTGATTTAGACAACCTAAAAGGCAGTGATATTTTAGAGGTATCGGACTTACTGCAATCTCAAGGGCATGTTTCAGTTCAAACATCACTTGATAATAAAGTCCATGCAGCCTTGGCTGCTCGCTGTATTGGTCGTCCAATAGAGTATCTGAATGGATTACCAGCGAAAGACTTTGTTAAAGTTTGTCAAAAGGTACAGAATTTTTTGCTCTCGTAGGTTTTGATGAGCAAAAACCTATTGATAAGCAAATAATGAGGGCCGCGAGTTCTCTATCTCAATCATCTCAATCAACACCTATATCCTACTGGCTTTCTCTTCGGTTGAGGCGAATCGTCGCATGGATTGACGTGTTTAATGAGGATTAATACTAATGGCCAGCAATAAGAACTTTAAGCTGGCTTTTGAAATTGGCGGCAAAGTTGCCGCCTCTCTCCCCAAAAGTTTTACTACAGCTAATCAGGCTGTTGCTAAATTAAATGCAGAGCTTGCTGGGTTAACGAAAGAACATGGGGAAATTCAAAAGCTACAATCTGTAAAAGTAAAGGTTGGACAGACTGCCCTCGAATATCATAAAGCTGCCGCTCGCGTTGAAGAGTTACAGAAGCAAATAAAAAACACGGCCAATCCAACCAGAGCGATGCTTCGTGACTTTGAGAAGGCAAAAACACATTCATCAAATTTACGAGCATCACTACGTTCTCAGCGTGAAGAACTGGCCGCTTTAAAGTCTGCCTATCAGGGAGCTGATACATCTGCCAGAGCTTTGGCCTCAAGAGAGAAAGAGCTTAAAGCCAGCATTGATCGTAATCGTGAGGCTCAGGCCCGTAGCGTTGAGCAGGTTAACCGCTACAGAACGGCTTTGGCTTTAGCCAGAGCAAATGTTCAGCAAGTGAAAAAACAGCAGGAGGAACTTAACCGGGCATTAGAAAAACAACGTATTGATAAAATTAACAGCTATAAAAATGCGTTGGCTGAAGCACGGAAAAATGTTCTTGCAGTAAAACGTGCTCAGGAGGAGTTAAACCGCGCGTTGGAAAGGCAGCGTGAATTGAAGCGAGAGCATCTTGGTGAGGCAAAGAGTCAACTTGTAAGGTCAGGATTACAAACTGGTGCTGTAGCGGCTGGTGCATTTGCTGCTGCTAACAATGCAGCAAATTTCAATCGTGAAAACAAAATGATTGGTCTTACGGCAGATATGAAGCCGGAAGAAGTTCAGGCGATGGGGCAGGCGATGCTTGTTACCGGAACGGCTACCAACCAGTTTGCATCTGATATTCAGGCCGCTCAGGGTTTTCTCGTCGCTGCTGGGCAGGATTATAAAGAGGCTCAGGCGAATCTACTAACTATTGGGCGAACAGCTACAGCTACTGGCTCTGATATCCTCGATGTCTCGAAAGCATCATTTACATTAAGTGACTCATTGAAGATTGATCCATCTCAAATGAAGTCTGCAATGGGGATTCTGGTTCAGGCAGGGAAAGAGGGGAACTTTGAATTTAAAGATATGGCCAAAAATCTTCCTGTGCTTGGTGCTCAGTTCCAGGCATTAAAAATGGGAGGTAAAGAAGCAGCCGCGACGATGGGTGCAGCTTTGCAGATAGCTCGCAAGGGGGCTGCAACTTCGGATGAGGCTGCTAATAATATGAACAACTTTTTGGCAAAAATACTTTCCCCTGAAACACTAAAAAAAGCAAAGAAAAATTTCGGTGTAGATTTATATAAAATTGTTACAACAGCGCAGAAAAAAGGGAAGAATCCATTCGAAGCTGCAATGCATTCTGTCATGAAAATGACTAAGAACGGAGATCAGAAGTTACTTGGTGAACTATTTGGCGATATGCAGGTTCAGAACTTTGTTCGTCCGATGATTCAAAACTGGAAGGAATACCAGAGAATCAAAGCAACATCTCTTGGAGCTGGAAGTGCTGTTATTGACCGCGATTTTGCCAACATAACGAAAGATAATGCGGAGCGATTGAAACAATTACGTATTCAGGCTAGCAATGCATCATTAAGTTTTGGTCAGGCCTTGCAACCTGCTTTGAATGCCGCGCTTAGTGTTTTGGTTCCGCTGATTACAAAAATTAGTGAATTTGTAGCTAACAACCCCAATTTTGTGTCTCAGATAGTGATGGCGGCAGGTGCGTTTCTAACCATGAAAAGTGTGGTTATAGCGTGTAGGGTAGCTATGCTGGCTTTATCTGTAGCGACAAAGCTAACACCCTTCGGGTGGATTCAGATGGCTATATCTGCGCTGGTTGCCGCAGGAATATTGCTCTATCAGAATTGGGATAAGATCAGAGATTATGCTGTCAGAGTTTGGCCTTCTGTTAAGGAATATACAGTTAAATCATTTGAGGCTATAAAAAACTTTATCTTAAACTTTGACCTCAATGGATGGATTATATCTATGTTTGGTAAAGCATGGGATTATCTTTCCAACATAAACTGGAGTTCGGCAGGAGTAAGAATTTACAGTACATTAATTAGTGCTTTTAAATGGATGTCTCCGCTTCCGTTCTTAATTAAAGCATTTAAAATTACAACAAATTACCTTTCTGGCATTAACTGGAGCGAAACAGGAAAGAAAATCATAGATACACTGGTATCTGTTTTTATGCGTTTTTCACCAGTTGGACTCTTTATAAGAGCATTCCAATCTGTAACGACTTATTTATCTGGAATAAACTGGAGTGAGTCAGGCGCAAAAATAATTGAGACGTTAATCACTGGGATAAAATCAAAAGCAAATGCTTTAATTAATGAAGTGAAAGGCGTTTTTTCTTCTGTACGTGAGTATTTACCGTTCTCTGACGCGAAAAAAGGTCCATTCTCACAGCTAACAAAGTCAGGTGGTGCAATAATGACTACTCTGGCATCAGGTGTTAGCAGGAATAACAGCTTACAGAATGCAATAGCAAGCAAGTTCGGGCAATCAAATTTATCACCTCACGGGATATCTGCCGCTGGGACTTCTGGACCTCGCCAGAACGTTAACGCTGTGACTGGTGGAATAACCTATTCACCTGTAATCAATCTTCCGGCTGGTTCACCAAAGGAAACTGAGGCGGCAGCTAAAAGAGCATTAGATGCGGGATATTCTGATTTTGAGAAGAAATTGAGTGCTCATATGTTCCAACAACGGAGATTAAGTTTTGGATGATTATAGAACGGTTCAAGGGGACTCATGGGATAGTATCGCTTTAAAGTTGTATGGTAATGAGTACCTGTCTTATCTTCTTATTGATGCTAATACTGAGCACCGCTTTACGGTGCTTTTTTCTGCGGGAATTATTCTTAAAGTTCCTGATGCTCCGGTTATGCCAATATCAGTAAACAATTTTCCTCCGTGGAGACGCAATAGTGTTACGTAAAACGCTTTTTGATGTTATATATCAGAATGTAAATATTACCGCTCATATGTCACCTGATGTTTTGTCAATGTCTTATACAGATAATGAAGATGGTCAGGTCGATGATATTTCTATTATATTAAAAAATGATGATGGGAAATGGTCTGGAGACTGGACACCTAAAAAGGGTGATTTTATTGATTTGAGCTTTAAGCCTATAAATCAAATCGTCCTTGAGTGCGGGAAATTCCAGGTAGATGGCATAACTTGCTCTGGACCACCTTCTGTGGTTGAGGTAACTGCTGTTTCTGTTCCTGTTTCATCAGGCATTAGACGTGATTTAAAAAGTAATGCATGGGAAAAAACAACTCTTAAAGATATAGCAACTTCTATAGCTAAATTAGCTAACCTTGAACTGTTGTTTCTTATTGATGGTGATAGTAATCCATATTATGCGCGTGAAGATCAAATGGAGGAAAGCGATTTAAAATTTCTCCATCGACTTTGCCAGGATGAAGGGTTGTCGTTAAAGGTCACTGATAGCCAATTAATAATATTTGCTCAAGAGATGTTTGAGCAAAAAGATCCTATCGCTACGCTTACGTTAGGTATTGATGAGATAATCAGATATAGCTTTAGCACACAATCTACAGATTTGTATAAAAGTTGCACGTGCAAATATCGCGTACCTAAAAAAAGAAAGTCGCTTTCGTATACTTGGGTAGATCCATCCGTAGAAGAAGGGTCGAATCTTAAGATAAGAAAACTGGTAGCTAATTTAGATGAAGCAAAACGTAAGGCAAAGGCTGCTTTGCGGCTTAAAAATAGATATCAAAATACCGGATCTTTAGTATTGGTTGGAGACACCAGATTGGTAGCTGGTGTAACTATAAATCTGGAGGGATTCGGTTCATTTTCTGGAAAATATCTTATATCGAAAGCTGTGCATTCAATTGGGACTAGTGGTTATACCACCTCGATTGATGTCCGAAGAGTAATTAATGGGTATTAATTATGAATGATTTAGAAACATTATTACGTCAGACTATAAGAGTTGGCGTTGTTTCTGATATTGATGATGGTGATGTTACAGCAAGAGTTACTTTCGATGATCAGGATAGCGTCACTTCGGCAAAGTTATCAGTTATTGTGAAAAATACAGATAAGAATGCTGATTACTGGATGCCAGATATTGGTGAGCAAGTTTTGTGTATCTTTCATCCCGCGGGGCCGCAACAAGGTTTTATTCTTGGTAGTTTTTATGATGAAACACAGAAGCCGCCATCTAATACTGTTAATAAACGCGTCATTAGATTTAATAACGGAACTCGTATTGAGATAGACAGAGAATCTAATTTACTCCTTGTTGATGCTGTCGGAGATGTAACCATTAAGGCTACAGGAACCGTAACTATTGATGCTCCAGAAACCATCATTACCGGAAATGCTACAGTTGAAGGATTACTAACCTTCAAAGGTGGAATGAAAGGATCTTCTGCTGGAGGTGTTGCAGCTACAATTTCTGGGAATGTTAAGGTTGTTGGTGGTGATATAGATGTTGATGGGATTAAATCTAAAGGCCACCATCACACAGCTCAGGGGGAATACGCTCCGACAACGGAGGCTCAGGCATGATTGTGGGTATGCTTGGTACAATGCCTTTTGTTGCCTCATCAATAGTGGTGAATACGTTCAACAATTTTAAAAGGACGTCAAAGCGTCGTGTAGCGCGCCATGATGTTATTGGGCTTAAACCTGTTCTGGAGGATATAGGTCCAGATCTGGATGAAGTTAGTTTTAATATGCGGTTGGATACAACACTTGGCATTGTTCCATTGGCTGCGCTTTCATTACTTAGGACAATGCAATCAATTCAGGAAGTAAATCCTGTTGTAATTGGTATTCAGTATTTTGGTAATTTTATAATTACAGATATAGAGGAATCATGGACTTATTTCGGTCCAACTGGGAATCCACGAGTGATTATCGTCGGCATTAAATTACAGGAAGTCGGACAGACCTCTCTGAAAGAAGCATTAGTTGATATTGCTGGCAATATAGAGTCAAAAACTAGAAGTGCGTTAGGTAAATTATTATGAATAATACGTTTACCATATCATCACCTTCTTACTCGATTGATTGGTCGCCCAAAACAGTTGTAGAAGAAGTTTTGCAAAATGTCTCTACTATTATTAATACTCAAATTGGCACTGTACCATATGCCAGAAAATTAGGAATTAATTCAAGTCTTGTTGATAGCTCTAGTCCAATTTTTATTGCTACAGCAACACGAGAAATAATTCAAAAAATTAGTGAGTTTGAGCCTAGAGCGATTATCCATTCTGTTACTTTTGAAAGAACGGACGTTTCTGATGGTTTTATTAGGCCAAAACTTGTGATAGGAGTTAGAGAATGACGTTGCCGCGTGGTGGTTTGCCAGATATTACTTTCGCAGATTCTAACCCGACTGATATAACAACTCGTTCAATCAGGGCTTTTGAGAGTATAACAGGTGAAACATTAGCACCTGCTGATCCACGTAGATTATTCATCTTATCATTGTGTGAGATTATTATACAGCAAAGAAAAGCTATCGATTTTTCTGCAAAACAAAACCTTCTTACATATGGTGAAGGTGAATATCTCGACCATATAGGCTATCTGACGGATACGCCTAGGCTGGAAGCTCAATCTGCCTTGACTACATTTGAGTTTAATCTGTCAACAAAATTATCGGGGATATATACAATACCTGCTGGCACTCAAGTTTCAACTGGAAATGGTGTTATTTTCCAAACAGATATTTTGTTGGAAATACCTGCTGGGAAAACAGTTGGTACAGTCTCAGGATATGCTGTTATACCTGGTTTATCTGGGAATGGCTTTTTACCAGGGCAAATAAATGAGTTGGTGACTCCGTTGCCGTATGTTTCCAGAGTAAGGAATGTAACAACATCTAATTCTGGTGCTGATACGGAGTCAGATGATAATTATGCTGAAAGAATAAAACTGTCGCCGGAAAAACTGTCTACAGCAGGGCCGGAGGATTCTTATAAATATTGGACAAGAACAGCCAATCAGAATATAAAAGATGTGAATGTATATACACCATCGCCCGGAATTGTAGAAATCCGTTCTTTGTTAGAGAACGGAGATATACCTTCTGATGAACTATTAGAGCAGATAAATAGCGTTCTCTCTGCAACTAATATTCGACCATTCACAGATAAAGTTCTTGTTAAGAAACCAGAGAGCATTGAATACGATATAATAATTAAATACTGGATTAACTCATCGGACAAAAACAGAACAACTTTAATTCAAAGTGAGGTTGAGAAAGCTATTGATGAGTATAAACAATGGCAACGTTCGGTTATGGGAAGAGATATAAATCCAGATGAAATTATTCAACGTTTAAAAAATGCTGGGGCTAAAAGATTAGAAATATCAAGTCCTGTTTTTAATGTGGTTGGAGAGACACAGGTCGCCAGAGAGAGAAATATAAATTGCCAGTATGCGGGGTTAGAGGATGGCTGATATCTTTAATGTTAGCTTGTTGGATGTTTTACCTCCTAACTTAGCTAGCGATCCCAACGTGATAGCTATGTCGAAAGCTATTGATGATGAACTACAAGCAATTAACAATTTAATATATAAGACAGAAATATATAGCGTTGTTGATAACCTGGACTCAGTTGTTCTCGATCATTTAGCTTGGCAATGGAATGCTGATACATGGAGGGATAGTTGGCCTGTATCGTTAAAGCGTTCTGTTTTTAAATCAATAATACGAACAAAGCGAATAAAGGGTACAAGGGCAGCGGTTGAAGATGTAGTAAATAGCTTGGGTGGAGAGGTAAACATAACAGAATGGTTTGAAACATCACCACCTGGCGAACCATATACAGCCTCAATTGTTGCTTCGATTAACTCTTTTGATGGTGCTGTTCCTTCGAAAGAGATGTTGGAGGATACGTTAAGAAGTATCAAGAGTGCAAAGTCGGCAAGAACACTATTTACATTTTCGCAAGCAACCAATGTTTCAGGTGGTGTTGGTATTGTCGGTGCTTTCCAGCCTGTGTCTTATGTACGATTAATTGGTGAGTGCTAATTTGCGATTTGTTAATCCAAGGAATTAAGCGTGAGTAAATTATTATTTACGATGACTGACGCCGGGCGTAAGGCGCTGGTTAATGCCAACAAGACTGGAACAAATAAAGTTGAGATCGTTTCTGTTGGTTTAGGTAGTAGATATTATGCCACATCAACCACACAAACAAAAATAACAGATGAAATAAAGCGACTTACCACAATAGGAGGCAAAGTCGTTTCTCCTGATACCATTCATGTAACTGCGAAGGATGATAGTAAAGATGAGTATGTTGTCCATACAATAGGTTTGTATACAAATAAAGGAACATTGTTTGCTGTATACTCGCAAGAACAAGTAATAATAAATAAAGCATCTTCTACAATTGCTTTAATATCAAGTGATATAGCAATTAAAAATCTTGATACTAAAAACATTACATTTGGTGATGTTGAGTTTATTAACCCTCCCGCAACCGAAACTGTTGTTGGAGTAGCAAGATTTGCTAATGAACAAGAAATTGATGCAGGTACAGATGATTCCCTGGCTGTTTCAGCAAAGCGGCTTAAGCAAGCTATTGTAAAACATGAGCAATCACGTAATCATCCTGATGCAACTTTAACATCAAAAGGCATTGTTCAACTCAGTAATGCCACCAATAGCACGTCTGAAAAGCTCGCAGCGACGCCTAAGGCTGTTAAGGCTGCATATGACCTGGCTAACGCTAAATACACCGCACAGGACGCTACCACGGCGCGAAAAGGGATTGTTCAGCTCAGTAGTGCCACTAACAGTACGTCTGAAACGCAGGCGGCAACGCCAAAAGCGGTCAAGGCAGCAAATGACAACGCAAATTCACGTCTGGCGAAAAATCAGAACGGTGCAGATATCCAGGATAAATCAGCTTTTCTGGACAATGTTGGCGTTACTAGCCTGACGTTTATGAAAAACAATGGCGAAATGCCGGTTGATGCCGACCTGAATACATTTGGTCCCGTTAAGGCTTATCTGGGGATCTGGTCTAAAGCTACCTCAACTAACGCAACACTGGAGAAAAATTTCCCGGAAGATAATGCTGTCGGTGTGCTTGAGGTTTTTGCTGCCGGCAATTTTGCAGGTACTCAACGCTTTACCACGGGAGACGGCAATGTATACATGCGTAAACTCGCCAGTAAGTGGAATGGCACTGATGGTCCGTGGGGCGTATGGCGTCACACTCAATCTGCTACCCGCCCTTTGAGTACGACTATAGACCTGAATACGCTTGGAGCCGCCGAGCATCTTGGTTTATGGCGTAACAGTAGCTCGGCTATAGCTTCATATGAACGCAATTATCCAGAGGAAGGCGGCTTTGCTCAGGGGACGCTTGAGATCCTCGAAGGCGGGAATTATGGAAGAACGCAACGTTATACCACTCGCCGTGGAAATATGTATGTCCGCTGCCTTGCGGCAAGCTGGGATGCATCAAATCCGCAGTGGGAACCGTGGTTAAGAGTCGGTCATCAGTCAGAGAGTCGTTATTACGACGGGGATTTGAATGATGTGACTTCACCAGGTATTTACAGCGTTACAGGTAAAGCGACCAATGGTCCAATACTGGACGGAAACGGCGTGACAGTCCTCGGTATTCTGGAAGTGTTGAGGCGCTTTGATGGTGTTAACGTATGGCAGCGTTATACAACTGCCGGAACAGGTACAACCCTTAAAGGTCGCACGTTTGAGCGCGTTTTTACCGGCAGCTCATGGAGCGAATGGCGGGAAGTCTACACCTCGTATTCACTTCCCCTGAATCTGGGTATCGGCGGTGCAGTGGCAAAGCTCACCAGCCTGGACTGGCAGACCCACGACTTTGTGCCGGGCAGCATGATAACTGTCAGGCTTTCAGATATGACCAATATTCCCGATGGGATGGAATGGGGCGTCATTGATACTAACCTGATAAATATCACTGTTGGCCCCAGTGAAGGCGGAGGTGTCGCCCGTTCAATGCATGTATGGCGCAGCACTTCAAACAAAACCAACTATCGTTTTTTTACAGTCCGCTTATATGGCAATCCTGGGGAGCGTAGCTTCAATATTCGTCGGCTACCAATCATTGACGAAGCCCAGACATGGGGCGCGAAACAGACATTCAGCGGTGGCCTTTCTGGTGAGCTGTCAGGCAATGCTGCTACAGCAACAAAGCTGAAAACGGCAAGGACAATTAACGGCGTAAAATTTGACGGCTCGGCAAATATTGAAGCGTTTCCGCCAGGTGTTCCGCTGCCGTGGCCATCAGATACACCACCTGCAGGCTATGCAATTATGCAGGGGCAGACGTTTGATAAGGCAGCATATCCTAAACTGGCTATTGCCTATCCTTCTGGTGTTATTCCAGATATGCGCGGCTGGACAATCAAGGGCAAACCCGCCAGTGGACGTGCTGTATTGTCACAGGAACAGGACGGGATTAAATCGCATACTCACAGCGCCAGTGCGTCAAATACGGATTTAGGGACGAAAACGACCAGTTCATTTGATTACGGCACGAAGACAGTCAGTACGTTTAACCATGGCACAAAATCAACGAACAATACGGGCAATCATACGCACACTGTCGGTGGTGTTTATGGCGGCGACTCTGTCGGTGGAAAACAGCGTGTACAGGCTTCAGGAAACAATCAGGTGTCCAGCACAGCCGGAGCGCACGCCCATACGGTGGATATTGGTCAGCATAACCACACTGTAGGTATTGGTGCCCATGCACACACTGTAGCATTAGGTGCGCACGGGCACACCATCACGGTAAATGCTACGGGTAATACCGAAAACACCGTCAAAAACATCGCATTTAACTATATTGTGAGGCTTGCATAATGGC
>OGYY01000327.1_pt1 | contig 49449 bp, 35 predicted proteins | sample 1576671 | NCBI WGS metagenome assembly OGYY01 (sample SAMEA3541593, study PRJEB24748) | human gut metagenome | biome: human gut; feature: human-associated habitat; material: faeces | place: China | collected 2012 | reverse complement strand
GAACGGAACGATACGCAGAGCAGAAATCATATGGAACCTATATAGAAACAGACACCGGCGTGTGCGGGACATCAGGAGAACCGAAAAAGATCGCGCTGACCTTTGATGATGACGTTATAATAGGACTAAGTCAAGAGATTAGCTATAAAGAAGCGGTTTCTATGATTTAGTCCTATTTTCGCTATTCTAAGGAGAGTAGATAGGGCAGCGCTGTTATATTAAAATCTTATAGTGAATAGCCGGGATCTGTCAATATTAGGGATATTGGCTGATGTCGTTATGACCAAAGCAGGGCTAAATCTAAATTCCATGAAAATGGGATACTTGATTTAGCTCTGCTTTAATTTCTATCGGGAGGAGGCAAGTGCTTAACCCTATTTTTATCCAAGTGCATATAAAATATGTTACCCATAGGTGGCCGCCAAGGTACAGCAAGCCTGACCTTGGCTCGCTGCCTGCATGAGAATCTAATGTAACCAAAATAACAAATTCAACAAGAGAAAGGAAGCAAACGTATGGGCAAGGTTTTAGGAATTGTAAACAGAAAGGGCGGAGTAGGTAAGACCACGACTGCCACAACCCTGTCATATCTGCTGTCTAAGGAGGGCTGTAAGGTCGCATTGATTGACTTTGACGGGCAGAGGCACACAACAAAACTTTGCGGAGTGACCGCACCAGAGCAGCTTTTCGTGACAATTTATGACATTTTGAAGTGTATCGTGATGAACGAAGAACTGCCGGATAAAGGGTCCTACATGATAAGGACAGAGACAGGAGTAGATTTAATTCCGGCGAATAACAAGCTGGATAACTTTGATAAGCTGATGTGTGATACTGATTTTGCAGAATACAAGCTGAAAGAGTTTGTGGACACCATTAAGGAGCAGTATGACTACATCCTCATCGACGGGATGCCTAAGATGGGGACAGCCATGATAAATGTGATGATATGCTGTGACAGTCTGATTATTCCGGTACAGTCGGAAACGCTGGCAGTAGAGGGAATGGCAGAGTTTCTAAGGGCTTTCCACAGAATCAAGAGCCACGCAAATGCCAGACTGGAAATCGAAGGAATCCTTATCACCATGGATAATGAACGGACAAGGGTATCAAAGCGTGTGAAAGCGCAGTTACAGCAGGCACTTGGGGAAAAAGTTCGTATCTTTACGAACAGTATTCCCCGGTCTATCAAAGTGCCAGAGGCTGTAGAGTATGGTATGACGATCTGTGAGTATGAACCGGATAATCCGGCGGCGAAAGCCTATGAAAAATTTGTAAAGGAGTTGATGGAAAATGGCGACCAGAACACCAAAAATACCGGCAAGAAGCACATTGCTTAATTCTTCTCTGGACGGTATGGACGACCTCTTTGATTTCAAGACAAAGGAAGACTTAAGCCAGCCGGAGCAGGAAAACGGCGGAACGGGAATCACGGAAATGGACTTTGCTGTGATGGAGCCGCTTCCAAATCATAAGTTCAAGCTTTATACCGGACAGCGGCTTTGGGACATGGTAGACAGCATCCGTGAGTTTGGTATCTTAGAACCGCTTATCGTGTGGGTACATGACGGAAAAAACACGATTTTAAGCGGACATAACAGACAGAATGCAGGAAGCATCGCCGGACTTACCAAAGGTCCGGTCATTATCAGGGAAAATCTGACCTATGAAGATGCCATTCTGATTGCGACAGAGACAAATCTGCGCCAGCGTTCCTTTGATGATTTAAGTCCCTCTGAAAAGGCATACTGTCTGAAACAGCACTATGATGCAATCAAAAGCCAGGGGAGGAGAAATGACCTGATAAAAGAGATTGAAGAGTTCGTAAACCCGCATGAAACCGGGAAAAACGGGACTTCGTTGGAAAACCCAAAGAAGTCAGATGCAGGAGCAGCCGTCAGCGAAGAATACGGATTAAGCAAAGACCGTATTGCACGGTATCTAAGGATAGCAACACTTATCACACCGCTGCTTGACTGTCTGGATGCAAAGACACTTGGTTTTGAAGCAGCCTATGATATTTCATTCGTGAAGGAAGAAATGCAGCCTGTGATTGCGGAATTGATTGTGAATGATAACTGCCGCATAGATACAAAAAAATCAATACTGATACATGACTATGCTAAGAAAGGCAAATTGACAGAGGAACTGTTACGGCAGATCATTACCGGAGAAAAAACGAAGGCTGCAAGGAGTGGCAGCCCGAAACCCATCAAAATCAAGGAGACAGTCATCAACAGATTTTTTGGCAGGGAGCAGAGCAGAAAGGAAATCGAGGATACGATTGTAAAGGCATTGGAGTTTTATTTCGCTCAGAGCAGCGAAAATCCGGAGCAGAAGGTTGGGTAGAGAAACCTATCTTGCAGACCTGTACCGCCAGTCAGTACAGGCACTGACACAGAACAGGACAGAGTGGATGGGGCTTTTGTCCAGTGTGTCAAAATACTACAAGATGTCCTTTGACAAGAACGTGCTGATTTATGTGCAAAGACCGGATGCGGGACTTCTTGCAACGAAGATGGGTTGGGAGAAGCAGACCGGAAGATATTTGAAAGCCGGTTCCAAAGGCATCGGCGTTGTGGATATGAATAATCCGAAAGCCACGCTTGCTTATTATTTTGACCTTGCAGATACCCGTGGCGACTATGAGGGTTTTCGGAGAGCCATGAGTGCGGTCTGGTCTTTGGAGAGGCAGTATCAGCCGGAAATATTAGACCGTTTCCATAAACAGTTTGGGACAGACGAGAATAGTATTGAAAACTGTCTCTGCCAGCTTGTCGGTATGCAGGCGGATGCGTTTTTTGAAAAATATCTTTCCCGTGTAGAGGTAAAGGATGAGAACAGTGTACTGCATGGACTTCCTGCCGGGGCAGTGCAGGCAGAGTTTGCAAAACTTGTATCAGACAGTGCAGCTTATATTGTTTTCAAGAAATGCGGAATCAAGGCAGAGATTTTTGAGGAGACAGGGGCATTTGAGAATATCAGCCATTTTGGAAGTCTGGAATTGTTCATGGGACTGGGGTATTATACCTGCGCCATAGCAAGATCGGTATTGTCAGAGATACATAAACAGATTGAGGAAATCAAGGAAGAAAGGAGTCAGAGATATGAGCCGAGAACCGTTAGCGAAACTGGAATACACGAAAGGGGAGGACGGGATGCTGTATCCGAACCTTCAGATATCCGTGAACAAGGAGTACGACTTAAGACCGACAGGGATGTTCGGGAGAAGATGGAAGGACTACATGATGTCGAAGTACCCGCAGAGACTGTCGGAGTTGATCGCACTGGGGCAGATAAACGAGCTGATAGCCAAGGTGGACGAGGAAGCAGAAGCGAAGAAAGAAACGCTGATTCAGCAGCTTCTGGAGGCACAGCCGATGCCGGAGACCGAGGATATGCTGGAGAGAGCCGGACACATGGAGATGATAACCAGACAGGCGGAGGAGATCATCCTGCACGAAGTAGTGTACCAGTTAAGATAGCAGAAAAAGAGGAAGCGGCAGAGCCGGAGCCTGTAAAAAAGAATACCGAAAAAGCATCAGAGGAATCCGAAGCGGAACATGCCGCAGAGGGTTCCTCTTTTCATATTCCGCAGTCAGCGACAAAAGAGAATATCAGGGAGCATAAGGACTGGGAGGAAGTGCAGAGCCTGTTGACCGATACCGGCGTATTTCCTTTGGAACTGTATGACCGTATCAATCAGGTGTTTGCAAAAGAGACAGATCCGGCTGTGAAAAGGAATGCCGTCAGGGATATTTACCTTGATTACGGACTGCAAAAAAGCAGTGACGGAACACGGGGAATCATGCCGGGAAAGGATGTGGCGGATTTCTTTTTCGGGGAAGAGGGCTTTGTGCGGCTTTCGTGGGATGTGATTACCCATGTGATAGGTTCTCTGATGCAGAACAGCGAGTATATCCCATACCATGAGGAAGAAGATGCCATTGGCGATTTCAATATTCCTGATGAAATAGAAGATATGCAGCTTGGTTCCCGAAAAGACCATGAGGACGGACAGCTCAGCCTGTTTGAACTTTATCCCGGTCCTTACGAGGATGACGGAAAAGGGGGCGACCAGATATTGCCGGAAGAAACAGAGCCGGAGGAAATAAAGAGCGGATATATGCCGTTCCCGGTGGGAAGCCGGATTGCGTATGACGACCGTATCTTTGAAGTGCTTCAGTATCTGGACGATAACCATACGGTTGAACTGGGAGATATAGAGCAGCTACAGGGGCTTCATGGATATAAGGTCATAGAGAGACTGCCGGTAGTCCTGATTGAAAATGCAGAGCTTCTGCAACCCAATTACACAGAGGGAGAAGTGGCTCAGACGGTTGTGCAGTCCGTAGAGGATGGAGATTTTTCGGAAGCAGCAAAGAAACGGATAGAAAACATGAGCCGCATCGGGCAGGCAAATGAGAAGTATGCCATGGATGTGGCAAAGGAAATGGAACAGCGTTTTCGGGACGGTACACTGAATTATCACTATCAGCCGGAGCATCGTCTGTACGAGGGAGGCCCTAAAGCAAAGTTCCGCAATAACGTGGAGGCAATCAGGCTACTGAAACAGTTACAGCAGGAGAACCGTATTGCAACTACGGAGGAACAGATCGTCTTAGCCCGTTTTGTTGGCTGGGGCGGTCTTGCCAATGCCCTGACACCCGGAAAGGAAGGCTGGGAAAAGGAATATGATGAGATTTCAGAGCTGCTGACAGAGGAGGAAATGCAGTTGGCATCGGCTTCAACCCTGACGCTTGACGAGTGCAGGCCGGCGGATTCCAGAAAAGAAGCAATTGATTCTGAACTTTATATCGCAGGTAAGGATCATGTGAATTACAATGCTGATTATGATGTAAAGGCAGATGCAGAAGAAGGAACGCAGAAGCTCTACCAGGGACCTGGGAAAAAATATGGCGAAGTTCCGGGAGTGCGCGATATTGAAAATGGCGAGACTCTTCATATCACACAGGATGCCGAAATGGTGGATGGAAGCCATTGGGGCGTGACCAGAGTTGATGGAACAGAAGGCTGGGTGGATCTGGAAAAAACCGAAGAATGGAAGAAGGAACACCCGGATACAGTAGAAGAGAGCGCGGATGCAGTGGCTGAGACAGATGGAAAAACGACAGCCCAGGCTGAAGAAGTGAACGTTACACCGACGGAAGCTGCAAAAGTAACCGAGACACCAGTCCCGACAGAAACTGCAAAGGCAACTGAGACACCAGCACCAACTGAGACCGCAGAAGCAACCGAAACACTGGCACCAACTGAGGCCGCAGAAGCGACCGAGACACCAACACCGGCAATTACAGAAGAAACAGATGAAGCTGAAAATACAGAAAAAGACTCCAAAGAGCCTGAAGCAGAAAACACTGACGCAAAGGACATCCGCGAGGCGTCCGGGCAGAATGTAAAAGCTGCAAAAACAAAATGGTATCAGAATCCGTTCACATGGATTATCGGAATTGCAGTACTTGCAGTGATTGGATTGCTGGTCTATCATAATAAGAAGAAATAAAATAATAAGAAGATTAAAATGAACGCAAGGCGAAGGACAGGGAATATTCTGGAAAGATATCCCCTGTCTTTTTCTGTGCAAAAGAGTTCTTGACAAAGCACAGAAGAAATACATGAAGAGCCTGAAAAGATGAAAATATACATGAAATTGAGAAAAATCAATGAGAATGACGCATTGATGAATAGAAGTGAATATGGTATGATAATGGATAAAAGATTTTATGCTATAGCGTAAAATACAGGGAGGTGTCTGCCATTTTAGATGAAAGAAATCAGATTGATAATTCCAGCAAAAAGAAACTGAGAGGCAGACTTACATCAGGAACAGTTGCACTGCTGATTGCATTACTGGCTGTCATCTCGGCAACCTATGCGTGGTATGTGTACAATACCGGCCGTCATACGACAAAGGTACGTATGGCAGCAGGAGCAGGAGATGCAAAGCCGATCCAGGAGCTGGAACTCAGCAACATTGATGTCTCGGCAGAACAGAAGTATAAGGATATCGTTTTTTGTGTGTACAGTACAAAGCCTGATCAGAGTTATAACATTCAGCTGGCACATACTACAAATATCGGATTTACCTATACAATCTATAAAGCTTCACTGGCGCCTTCGGATGGTGAGGTGAGTTATCTGAAGGAACGGTACAAAAAAGGTAATGAACTGGCTGGTAACTACTTAAATAAAGGCGGCAATGGTTATGCTACTAATAAATATCACGAAACAACATATGCCACATATACTAAGGTTCAGGCAGCAGCAGAGCCGCTCTACTGGAGGACAACGAATAAGGAAACACTTCCTGGCTCAGTACACAATGGAAATTATATAAATTATTATATTTTACATATCTCATGGGATAAAGATGTTCAGGATAACAAGGAGACAGACATGGTATATCTTATGGCCGGATAAAAATGATCAGAAATAATTACATCAAAAGTCACATCAGATGCAGGAGGTAATCAGCAGATGAAAAGAAATTTCATTCTTCGAGTGGGGGCAGTCTTGCTGTCAGTCAGCTGCGCAGCAGTCGGAACGGGAACAAATACAGAAACGGTGCTGGCAGAAGAAACAGCTGATTCGTCTACTTTGGGATTACAGGAAACTCAAAATATGACAGAAAACGAGACAGATAAAGCAGCGCTTAGCTCGGTAAAATTAAATTTGGATCAGGATTTGGAGAAAGTTCCGGCCGTTTTTTCTGATTATGTAGATAAACTTTCAGCATATTCTGTGACTCTGGTGTATTCGGACGGATCAGAAAAGTTGTTGGATGGAGAAGATTCGAATTACAGTCTGACGGTTAGCTATGAAGATTCGAAGGATGAGGAGCAAAACATTCACAAAATCTGTCATGCTGTTGTGAAGGAAGTCTCAACAGGAAAAGAATTTGAAGATACGCAGGAGATCATTCTGGGAAGGGCTGCACCAGATGAGATCAGTACAGAGGCGATGACAACCCTGATTCTGCAGGGTAAAAAGAAATGGCTCATCGTTCAGTCAACTCCGAGTGTCAGCGGCAGTTATGCACTGAACAGTGACAGGACAATAAATAATATATGGTATAAATCGGAGAACGGAGAGATCATTTGCACGGAGGATATTCTGAAACTTCAGAAGGATACGACCTATCAGTTTCTGATTACACTGAAATAAGAAAACAGCAAAAAAGAACAGGGAAGATGAAATTTCATCTTCCCTGTTCCTTTTTGCTATTTAAAACTTTTTAATTTTTACCGTCCGGGATTTCTTCCAGAGTATTTTTTTGTATGCCTTGTATTTCTTTCGTGGAACGCATACGGTCATCTTGCTGGTGGACTGGTCGATCTTGGAGGAAACCTTCTTAAGCTTTAAGCTTTTGATCGTGATCGTGCATCCCTTTTTGACTCCGCGGAAAGCTCCGGAGTTTATCTGTGTCAGGCCGGTTCCGATGGTAACCTTTTTGAGCTTCTTGCACTTGTAGAAAGCATTCTTGCCGATCACGGAGACGTTGTTTCCGATGGAAACAGTGGTGAGCCGTGATTTGTTTTTGAAGGCATTAGCCCAGACTGAGGTGACGCGATAGGTGATTCCTTTGTAACGGATTATTGAAGGAATGCTGGCCCTGGTGATCCTTTTGTTTGTTGTTCCATAGCAGGTAACTGCCTGTTTTCCGACAACCCGGTAAATCAGCCTTGCAGATGAAACATAGGTGAAATTCCACTGGGCATAAAGTGTGAGATTCTGGTTTAATTGTATTTTCTGCCCCGGACTGTAGCTCTTTCCCCGTCCATCGGAGCGGGTATTCCATCCGGCAAAAAATCTGGTTTTACAATATGGTGCATTTCCAACTGTAATAGTCTGTTTTTCCTGTGCGGAAGATGCAGAAGGCATATTTCCGACCCCAAGACTGCTGTTTTTATTGTAATTAATCCGATAACTTACAGGAGTCGGTGTTGGTGTCATGGTAGGAGTCGGTTCCGGTGTATCCGGTGTGTCATCTGGAATTTCAATTTCCGGAGTTATTTCTGGACTAACTGCCGGTGTCACTGCCGGAGAAACAATCGGTGTTTCATCCGGGTCAGGATCAGGAGTTACGACTGTCGAAGTACTCAGGGTTCTGGTATGTGCCTTAACGGAGAAACAATACTCGGATTTGGCTGCATCTGTCCATCTTTTTCCATCTGCGGAATAAAAACTTTGATTTGCATCAATACCGGCAACTGTTGTAAACCAGGAACTGCTGCTGCTTGTTTTTTCCAGATAATATCTCTGAGAACCGTTCGGAATTTGAAGAACAACAGAGTAGAGAGTTCCCGGTGGAATCTTCACCGGCTTCTCAAGCCGAATGGTCTGGATTCCGGCAAAGGCCTGCGTATATTCCATTGGTGTGGCATAAGCAGGAGTGCCGCTTGTCGGATCAGAAGGATTCGTCAGATCGGTATAAATCTGAATCTGAAAATCAGTATTATCCTGTGGAACTGCAGTAACGATCTCACCGAGCTCTTCATCTTTTCCTTTTCCGGCGGTTGCCTTAAAAATATTGGAAGCATAGTATCCATTGGAAATACCTGGAAAGACAACGGTTCCTGCGGAAGCACCATCATAAAAATAATTATTATTATATTCTTCTGAAGTTGATGCAGTATTGCAGACCAGGTTGGAAAAGGTTGCATTGTCATAGGCTATATAGAAATAGCCTTTGTCACCGAAGCCTGTGCCATAGCTGTTTTTGACAATCCATGCACCGTTTCTGCTCGGCTTGGGACCATCTATAAAGTTTTCTTTCTTATAGTTGTCATCCCATCCCACAATTGTCACAGCATGATTGACCATCTGTTTACCATTAGAGGAAAGTTTAGGAACAGCCTGGTAATAGGCTGCGGTATTGACAGTATAATTCTGAAGATTCCAGTACATCATCGCCGATACAGATTTATATTCGCTTAAAAGCAGTTTTACACGGTCTTCATCGTATTCCGAAAAGACAGCATCCTCCATATATGCAGCACTGTCGTATGCAAGATCTTCCGGCCAGGTTTTGGTTGCGGAAGAGAAAGGTACCTTTTCTTCGGTGGTCATACCGGACCAGGTGCTTAAGAAGAAGGAAGCCACCTGACCATTTCCGGTTCCGTGATAATCAGCATTGGTTCTTGTGATCTTGTCGTTGGGAGTATTAACAAGAGGATCATTTACGCGATTGGCCCAGAAATAAGCAAGATGCTCTTCTGAGAGATCATAATATCCGAGTCCTCTTGAAAGAAGAGAGGTCTCAATATTTGAGGTAAGACTGAAATCCCAGCAGAGGCTGGTCGAACTCTGATTTTTTACGGGTGTGACAAGCCCTTCTTTTGCCGAGTTGTATTCTTCTGGATAAAGTGCATAGGGTACAATATCCAGATCACTGGTGACTTCATCCGTTACAGGCATATCGGTAAGTTCCGGGATCATGGCGAGCTGGGCTTCACGTTCTTCATCTGTCATTGGACGCCCGAGAACATAATCCAGTTCGCTGTCAATGTCAGTAGCTGTCCCGTCTGAGAAAACTTCCTGGCTGTCATCACTGCTAAAATCGTCAGATTCATTTTCTTTATCAGAATTGGCTGCCGCAATAGAGGAACCTTCCTCGTCTGTAGATACATCGGAATCTGTTGCATCAATGGACAGATTCGTATCCTCTGAAGCCACTGTGTCATCTGAAGCAGCCATATCAGCTGCTGAATCAGAATCAACTGTCAGATCAGAACCATCGTCTTCGGCTGATAATTCAACATTGCTGTACTCGCCGGCATAAACGGGAATTCCTCCGAAAAGGAGCGAGCCAGTAAGAAGCAGTGCAAGGACTCGTCTGTTTTTAGGTGATTTATGGTAATGCATAATAACCTCCGATTTTAAAAACGTTTATAGCTGCACTTGAAAACAGATTTTTTTTATCATAACACATATGAGAATAAAAGCAACCGGATGAAAACAGAAAGTTGACATAAAAATGCCCTGAAGGTTCGAAAATCTCCAGGGCAGCTTAGGAAAAAAGATGGCCGATGATTATTTGTTGATAACAACACCTTTCTGCAACATAACATTTGCATACAGAGCTTTTTCGCTTGTAGAAATGATGCAGTAAGCTGTTTTTGCTTCGTCATAGAATGCAAAACGTTCAATGTTTCCTACTACAGCGTCTCCTCTGTCATCATATTTACGAATGATCTCTTTGTAGGTATCCCAGATTGGAGTCTCTACATCATCACCAGGCATTACTTCCATCAGATTAACCGGATGTTCTACATAAGTATCCAGCGGGAAAACTTTCAGGATCGCTTCCAGAATTTCCGGAACACCATGTCCGTCACAGCGGATGGTAATCGCATTTTTGCCCATAGATTCAACCGGGAAGTTACCGTCTGCGATAACAAGACGGTCGCTGTGTCCCATTTCACATAATACCTTTAATAATTCTGGTGATAAGATTTCAGGAATTCCTTTTAACATATCTTTATGCCTCCATTCAAAATTTTACTGAATTATGGCATATCTCGCTCAGAGACAGCCTCTATATAAAGAATGTACCTGCATTTATGATACTTTGCAAGAGAATATTTTCCGATAAAAGATGAATATTTTACACTGCTTTGAAGAAAGTGAAAAGTGAATATTTTATGGTTGACAGAAGCAGAGAACAGAGGTATGATTGGCTCAAACGGAAACGTTTCGGTTTTGCAAATGTTATCCGGCATTACAGAAACAGTAAGAACAAAAATCATACATATATTATGAGGAGGAAAATCATTATGCCACTTGTTACATCAAAAGAAATGCTGTCCAAAGCTCAGAAAGGCGGTTATGCAGTAGGTGCATTTAATGCAGAGAATATGGAAATGGTCAAAGCAATCATTCAGGCAGCAGAAGAACTGAAAGCACCGGTTATGATTCAGACAACACCATCTACTGTTAAGTATGGAACTGTAGAGACCTATGCAGCAATCGTTGCAGCAGAAGCTGCAAAAGCATCTGTTCCGGTCTGCCTTCATCTGGATCATGGCAGCAGCTTTGAGCTTGCTATGCAGGCAATGCATGCAGGATATACTTCTGTTATGATCGATGGATCCAAACTGGATTTTGAGGCAAACATCGCAGAGACCAAACGTGTGGCAGATGTAGCAAAAGCACTTGATATTCCATGCGAAGCAGAACTTGGTAAGGTCGGTGGCAAAGAAGATGATCTGGAAGCAGAGGCAGACACCAACACAGATCCACAGGAAGCAAAAGAATTTGTAGAGCGTACAGGAGTTACATCTCTTGCAGTTGCAATCGGAACTGCACATGGTTTCTATGTGGGAACACCGGTTCTCGACAAAGAACGTCTCAGTGAGATTCGTGAAGTTGTAGACATTCCGCTGGTTCTCCATGGCGCATCCGGACTCAGTGATGAAGATGTTATGGATTGTGTAAAACGTGGTATCTGCAAAGTAAACTTTGCTACAGAACTTCGTGCAGCATATTCTAAGGCAGTGAAAGAACTTCTTGCAGAAAAACAGGATACCATTGATCCAAAGGCATATGGTAAGACAGCTATTGCAGCAGTGAAGGAACTGGTTATGGCAAGAATGAAAGTCTGCGGATGTGACGGAAAAGCAGAATAAAAACAAAAGTACGAGAACCATGATTCAGTACACAGAAATATCAGTGGAAACAGAAGGCAGTGAGACATAATGGCGGCAACAATGAAAGACATCGCCAGACGGACTGGCCTTGGTCTGGCTACGATTTCTTCGTATTTTAATGGCGGTAACGTCCGAGAGAAAAACAGAATAAAGATTGAAGAAGCTATTGAGGAGCTTCATTACGAAGTCAATGAAGTTGCCAGAGGTCTTAAAACAAATGCAACCAGGACCATAGGTGTTGTGATACCGGAGCTGAATAATACATTCTGTGCAGAAATCATAACAGGAATGGAAGATGTTCTGAGAAGTCATGGATATGCAACGATTGTCTGTGACTGTCGAACGGATAAGAAGCTGGAACAGGAAGCAATAGAGTTCCTGATCCGCAGGCGGGTTGACGGGGTTATTAATATGCCGGTCGATGAAGAAGGAAATCATCTGAAGAAATTTCAGAGGACAGGAAAACCAATCGTTCTGATTGACCGTAAGATACAGGGAATCTCCTGTGACAGTGTGCTGGTGGACAATAAAAAAGCTGCGGAGGATGCAGTACGACAGTTTATAGAAAGAGGTCATCGCTATATCGGGATCATCGGTGGACCGAAGGGAATTTTTACTGCACAGGAACGTATGGCCGGATATTACAGAGCATTGGAAAAGGCCGGAATTCCGGTCAGAGAATCCCTGATCTGTCATGGAGACTATACGATTCAGGGCGGGGTACGGAGTCTGGAGGAACTGGTGCAGAAAAATCCGGATATGACAGCGGTGTTTGTGACCAACTACGAAATGACAATGGGGGCCATGATCGGAGTAAATGAACTTGGAATACAGATACCGGAACAGCTTTCTGTGATTGGTTTTGACAATCTGCAGTTTGCGAGGGCATGTAACCCAAAGCTGACGATCGTATCACAGCCAACGGATGGAATTGCCAGAGAAGTGGCAAGAATCATGCTGGAACATTTGGAAAATGGCAAAAAAGAATCAGAAGAGTTTTTTACAGAAAAACTGCAGACAGAAATCATAGAAGGCAAGTCTGTAAATACTTTAAAATGATACAGAGAGAACAGATCGGAGTGTCAGCTGAAGAGAAGAAAATCCGGATATTTCGGAAAATGGGAGCAGCAAAATGAAAAAATCATATTTACTTGGAATTGACATCGGAACAAGTGCCTGTAAGGTTGCTGTATTTGACAGAGAAGGCAGAGTCCTTGCAGCAGCAAATGGTGCTTATCCGGTATATTATCCGCATGAGGGATGGGCGGAGCAGAATCCTGAAGAATGGTGGAGCGCAGTCTGCCAGGCAACAGAGGAAACGATACAGAAAGCCGGAATCGCACCAGAAGAAATCGCCGGAGTGGGAATTGACGGACAGAGCTGGTCGGCAATCGCAATAGATCAGGAAGGAAAAGTCCTTACCAATACTCCGATCTGGATGGACACCAGAGCACAGTCTATTTGTGACAGACTGAATCAGGAGATTGGAGCTGATGAGATTTTTAAGATATCAGGAAATTCCCTTCAGCCATCTTATTCTACAGCAAAGATCATCTGGTACAGGGAAAATCAGCCGGAGGTTTATAAAAAAATATACAAGATCCTTCAGTCGAACAGCTACATTGCATTTAAACTGACAGATGCGATCACGCAGGATGTTTCTCAGGGTTATGGATTACATTGTTTTGATATGAAAAAAGGATGCTGGGATGAAGAGATGTGTGAACAGCTTGGAATTCCGATGGGATTCCTTCCGGAAATATGTGACTGTGATCATGTGGTAGGCACTGTCACCGCGAAGGCAGCAGCAGAGTGTGGACTTGCCGAGGGAACACCGGTTGTTGCCGGTGGACTTGATGCTGCATGCGGAACGCTTGGAGCTGGTGTAATCCATACAGGAGAAACACAGGAACAGGGAGGACAGGCCGGTGGAATGAGCATTTGTACAGATGAGTACAAAGCTGATCCAAGGTTGATTCTCAGTTATCATGTTGTTCCGGGCAAGTGGCTTCTTCAGGGAGGAACTACCGGAGGCGGTGGAGTCATGCGCTGGTTTGAACATGAATTTGCAGACTATGAGCGTATGATGAAAGAAGAGACAGGAGCTTCATCACTGGATCAGCTTAATGAAATCGCAGAAAAAGTAGCCCCGGGCTGTGATGGAATGGTATTTCTTCCATATATGTCCGGAGAGCGTTCACCAATTTGGAATCCGTATGCAAAAGGTGTTTTCTACGGCCTGGATTTTGCCAAGACCAAGGGACATATGGTGCGTGCCTGCATGGAAGGAGTGGCTCTTTCCCTGAGACATAACCTGGAAGTTGCAGAGGAAGCCGGAGCGGACGCAGAAGTTCTGAGAGCTATGGGTGGATCTGCGAATTCTTTACTCTGGACACAGATTAAATCCGATATCACAGGTAAACCGATCGTTGTTCCGGCATCTGATACAGCAACCACACTCGGGGCAGCACTCCTCGCCGGAGTAGGCACCGGCCTTTACAAAGACTATGACGAAGCTGTTTCACTCACCGTCAAAGAGACACGCCGTCATGAACCAAGTCCGGAGAACAAAGCAGTTTATGATAAGACTTATCAGACTTATCTTGAACTCTATAAGTCTCTGGCCCATATGATGACCGCGAAATAAAAACATGTTATTAAAGGAGAGGTATATATTATGAAAGCAGCAGTAGTAGTTGCAAATGAAGATGTACAGTATCAGGAAGTCGAAGAACCAAAAGTAACCAAAGGAACTGTAAAAATCAAAGTCAGATACTCTGGTATCTGTGGTTCTGACATTCCTCGTGTTCTCAATCACGGAGTTCATTTTTATCCAATTGTTCTGGGACATGAATTTTCCGGTGATGTAGTAGAAGTTGGCGAAGGCGTAACAAAGGTCAAAGTTGGGGATCGTGTATCCGGCGCTCCACTTCTTCCGTGCATGAAATGTGACGATTGTCAGCAGGGCAATTTCTCACTCTGTAAACATTACAGCTTCATTGGATCCAGACAGCAGGGCAGCAATGCAGATTATGTTGTAGTTCCGGAGCAGAATGCAGTACCATTTGACAAGACAGTTCCATATGAACAAGGCGCTATGTTTGAACCTGCAACAGTAGCAATCCACGGTGTATTCCAGAATGATTATCATGGTGGCGAATATGTTGCAATCCTTGGTGGTGGTACAGTCGGAATGTTCACTATGCAGTGGACAAAGATCTTCGGTTCCAAAAAAGTTGTTGTATTCGATATCAGTGATGAACGTCTTGCACTTGCAAAACGTCTTGGTGCAGATGAAGTCATCAATACAAAAGAAGAAGGATATATGGAAAAAGCCATGGATATCACAGGCGGAAAGGGATATGGTTTCGTATTTGAGACAGCCGGACAGGTTCCGACCATGCATATGGCATTTGAACTGGCTGCAAACAAAGCTCATGTATGCTTTATCGGAACACCGCATGAGAATCTGACCTTTACACCAAAACAGTGGGAAAATATGAACCGTAAAGAGTTCAAACTGACAGGTTCATGGATGTCTTACAGTGCACCATTCCCGGGACGTGAATGGGATCTGACCGCACATTACTTTGCAACCGGTCAGCTGAAATTTGATCCGGGCTTCATTTATAAGAAAATCCCGATGAGCCAGGCACAGGAAGCATTCCAGTTATTTAAGACACCAGGACTTGTAAAAGGTAAGATCCTGTTATCAAACGAGGAAGAATAAAATGATACTGACAGTAACATTAAATGCTGCAATCGATAAACGATATGTAGTTGATGATTTTAAAGCAGGTGAAGTAAACCGTGTCCGGGAATGTTCTTACGTTCCCGGAGGCAAAGGTCTTAATGTATCCAAGCCGGCATCTATTTATGGTGCGGAAGTCGTAGCAACCGGATTTGTAGGTGGCCACGCAGGAAACTATATTGAAGATGCTCTGAAACCGTTTGGAATCAAAGGTGAGTTTTATCATGTAGATGCGGAAAGCAGATCCTGCATCAATATCTGGGATGAAGTGAATCATGTACAGACAGAATTTCTGGAACCGGGATTTACGTTGACTGAAGAAGATTTCCGGGGATTTGAAAAAAAATTTACAGAGCTGGTTAAGGATGCAGATGTTGTTTCCATGTCCGGAAGTGTACCGAAGGGGCTTGATGGAACTGCATATCAGAGACTGGTCAAAATCGTAAAAGAAGCTGGCAAACCGGTGATCCTTGATACCAGTGGCAAACTTCTTGAAATGGGAATCGAAGCATGTCCGACACTGATTAAACCAAACATTGATGAGATCCGTATGCTGACAGGCAAACACTGTGATGACATTCAGGATATCATTGATGCAGCTAAGACAATCCATGCAAACGGAGTGGAGATCGTAGCAGTTTCCCTTGGTGCAGATGGTTCTCTGGCTGTTGGTGAAGAAGGCATATTCCGTGCAATCGTTCCGAAAATTGATGCCGTAAATACAGTGGGATGCGGTGATTCCATGATCGCAGGTTTTGCACTTGGATTAAGCGAGGGCCTTTCTCTGGAAGAAACTTTAAGAAGAGCAAGTGCAATCTCAGCCGCTGCGGCAATGCGTGAAGAAACGGGATTTTTTGTAATGGAAGATATGGAAAAACTGCTTCCACAGATTGTTATACAAAAACTATATAATACAATTTAGGAGGAAACAAAAATGGCAGAATTTATTGATCCGGCAATCGTGCCGAAGGTAACACTTCCGTCAGGAGAAAAAGTTCCATGTATGGGTATGGGAACCTTTGGTTCTGACAGAGTAAGCGCTGAAGATGTTTCAGCAGCAGTTGCAGGTGCAATCCGCAGCGGATATCGTATGTTTGACTGTGCAGCATGCTACGGAAATGAACATCAGATAGGTGAGGTTTTCAAAACAGCTTTTGATGAAGGTGTTGTAGAAAGAAAAGATCTTTTTATCATGACAAAAGTATGGAATGACATGCACAGAAAGGTCGAAGAAGCCTGCACAAAGAGTATTCAGGATCTTCAGTGCGGTTATGTAGATCTGTATTTCATTCACTGGCCATTCCCGAACTATCATGCACCATTCTGTGATGTAGATTCCAGAAATCCAGATTCCAGACCATTCAGCGTAGAAGAATTCATGGATACATATCGTCAGTGTGAAGAACTGGTAGAAAAAGGAAAAATCCGTTATATTGGTATTTCCAATATGACCATCCCGAAACTGGAAGCGGTTCTTCCTTTAATGAAAATCAAACCGGCAGCCTGTGAACTGGAACTTCATCCATGCTTCCAGCAGCAGGAACAGTATGATTATCTTGTTGCTCATAATATCCAGCCGGTAGGCTATATGCCACTTGGTTCACCGAGAAGACCGGAAAGAGATATCTGTCCGGAAGATGTTGCGGATATGCAGACACCGGAAATGCAGGAAATTGCCAAAGCACACGGTGTTCATCCTGCACTGATCGCTTTGAAATGGGCTCATCAGAGAGGTGAGATTTCTATTCCATTCTCTGTACATAATTATGTAAGTAATCTGAAGTGTGTGACAGAAGATCCGTTGACAGAAGAAGAAATGGCCAAGATTGGAACACTGGAAAGAGGAAACCGTCTGGTTAAAGGCCAGGTATTCCTGTGGGAAGGTGCAAAAGATTGGCATGACCTGTGGGATGAAGAGGGATTTATTGTTAAGTAAGGGAACTGCCCTTAGACCCGTCAATCATTTTGACAATTGAAAAACTTTGCGAGGGGAGGGCGCTCGCAGTTGCGAAGGCCGCTCTCCCCTTACTCTGCCTTCACGATCTGTTGCCGGTACGCGATCGGTGGAACTCCGACCAGCTTCTTAAATACCGTGATAAAATAATTATAATCACTGAAACCACACTTATAGGCAATCTCAGCAAGTGACAGATCCGTCTGCTCCGCCAGAAGCTGTCTTGCCCGGTCAATCCGCAGTTTCCGGATATATTCCGCGATGCCCATTCCATAATTCTGCCGGGCGATTTCATAAATCTTCGTTTTTCCAATGTGAAAATGCTGTGCAATCGACACCGCGTCGATTCTTTCAGTGTAGTGTGACTGAATATATTCATCAATCTGTACTGGAAGTTCCTGCTGATGCATCGAAACCATACGGTCCATACAAAGATAAGATGCGACCGCTTTCATAATATGCGAAGCGGAATCAATATATTCTTCCGAAAGATTTGGAAGCTTCCGGCAGCATTTCTCAAGCTCATCAAAAGAAATTCCATAATCTGCACATCTCTCACGGATCACTTTCCAACCCTCGTCATAACTTGTATACGAAAAAACATGTCCGAACAGAAGATAACCGATCACAATGTTTCCCATACGGATCGGGATGATACTCTCTGTAAGCCCGGCATGACAGTGATAAGTATAAGAAGAAGTACGACGCGAAGCAATATCACAGGCATGGCGGTCACACAGATGACATTTCATGGCACAGCCGGGTGTCTGGCGGATCAGCTTACAGAAATCTGCGATCTCATCCGGATAAGAAGTCAGTTCACGAAAAGAATCGTCAAAGACAGTGATGCGGATTTTTGTGAGCTGATAAAAGTCTTTTAACAAAGAATGCAATTTGGCAATATCAAAGCTGGATATCATTTGGGAAGCTCCTTGCGTAACTGTTTCGTGTCCGTACAGTTACATCCTTTCTATATATAGCTGAAATGTATTACCCTAAAGTCTGGACAATACAGGAATCATATCACAAATGCGAACAAAATCAAAGTAAGTAGAACAAAAGTCTATATAAAATAAAAATAAAATCCACTAAAATAAACACATAAAATGAAAAAAACACTCAAGAAGAAACAAGGAGGATATAGATATGAGTAAAAAAATGACATTTGCATTGGCATTTTGTAACAGAGGATTTATGCCAGGCGAACTGATCTACGGAGCAAGAGAGGATATGATCAAAGCTGTAACGGACGCAGGATATGATTACATCGCAATGGATGCAGACCTGACAAGATACGGCGGAATTGAGACAAGAGATGAAGGTCTTCTTTATGCAAAATGGCTCAAAGAACACGAAGGTCAGTATGATGGTGTTATCTTCTCCATGCCAATCTTTGCAGATGAGAATGGTGCGATCACAGCACTTCAGGATGCAGGCGTTCCGATCCTGATGCAGGCATATCCGGATGAAATCGGCAAGATGGATTTTGCACACAGACGTGATGCATTTTGTGGTAAATTCTCTGTAACAGATGTATTTACTCAGTATCAGGTTCCTTTTACAGTATTAAAACCGCACGTTGTACATCCACTCTCTGAGAAATTCCAGGAGAATTTAAGAGATTTTGCTGCTATCTGCCGAGTTGTTAACGGTATGAAACGCTTCACGATCGGATGTATCGGAGCAAGAACTACAGCATTCAAGACTACACGTTTTGATGAGATCGGATTACAGAAAAACGGAATCACAGTAGAAGCATTTGACCTTTCTGAGGTATTCTATAAAGTAAACGCAAAAGAAGATAACGATCCGGCCGTACTGGCTAAAAAAGAACGCCTTGAGAACTATACAGATTTCTCAAATGTTCCGGAAGACAAGAAGATTATGCTTTCCAAGATCTCCGTTGTTATTGATGAATATGTTGAAGAGTACCATCTGGATGCACTTGCAATCCGTTGCTGGAATGAAATGGAAACAATCCTTCGCGTATGTCCATGCGTACTCCTTTCTGAACTGAATGACCGTGGAATCGCAACATCCTGCGAGATCGATCTGACATCTGCAATCTCCATGCGTGCAATGCAGCTGGCAAGCGAACAGCCGACAGCAGTACTTGACTGGAACAACAACTACGGCGATGCAGAAGATAAACTGATTCTTTTCCACTGTGGATCCTGTGCACAGAGTCTGATGACAAAGAAAGGAACCGTTACATCCCACAAGATGTTTGACAAAGGTGATCCGGGAAGTGGCTGGGGAACCAACGAAGGAAGAATTCGTCCATTCAAGACAACAATTTCTAACTGCCTGACAGTAGACGGTAAGATCAAAATCTATGCATCTGAAGCAGAATTTACCGATGATCCGATCGAGGATGCATACTTTGGATGCGCCGGTGTATGCCAGATCCCGAATATGGAAGACAAGATGATCCGTCTGGCAAGAGGTGGATTTAAACATCATACATGTGTAGGTGTCGGACATATGAAAGACATCTTAAAAGAAGCATTTACTACATATCTGGGATATGAATGGGTAGATATTGACTAGGAGCGAATGATATGAAAATTGCAGGATTGGATATAGGAACGACCGGTTGTAAATGTACGGTGTTTGATGAACAGGGCAGGTATCTGAATAAAGCATACAAAGATTATCCGGTCCGCAGAAGTGTCAGCGGACATGAAGTAGATGTATCTACGATCATGGATGGGGTTTATGCAGTAGTCGCAGAAATGGCAAAAGAATATCCGGACATTGCCGGAATCGGTGTGACCAGTTTCGGAGAAACTTTTGTTATGACAGATGAAAATGGTAAACCACTTCATACAGCCATGCTTTATACAGACCCACGTGGAGAAGAAGAATGCAAAGCTTTGACAGAAAAGTTCGGTGCACGTGAACTTGCCGGAATCACCGGTCTGCGAGCACATCAGATGTACAGTATCCCTAAAATGATGTGGATTAAGAAAAACAGACCTGAGATTTACGATGCAGCTGCATATATATTCCTGATGGAAGATTATGTAGTATATCATCTTACTGGAAAACGCCAGATTGATTATTCTCTGGCTACCAGGACTATGGCATTTGATATTAAGAAACTTGACTGGAGTAAGGAAATTTTTGAAGTAGCCGGCATTGATGTGAATAAAATGTCAAAGACGGTACCGACAGGTACAGATGCCGGAGCAATTACGGCAGAGGCTGCAGAGAAAACCGGTCTTGCACCGTCCACACATATTGTATCGATCAGTCATGATCAGGTATCTGCGGCAATCGGAGCCGGTGCATTTGATTCTTCTGTTGCAGTGGATGGCGCAGGGACTGTTGAATGCGTAACACCAATTTATGATTCCATTCCGGATATAGATGCAATGTACGATGGATATTTTTCCATTGTACCATATGTGATCCCCGGAAAATATGTTGCTTATGCTTTTTCCTATACCGGCGGGGCACTGATCCAGTGGTGTGTGGATAATCTTGCAAAAGATGAAAAAAGAGCAGCAGCAGACAAAGATATGTCAGTGAATGAATATCTCGAAAAGAAATACGCAGAAGAGCGTGGTGAGGAAAATCCGAGTAATCTGCTGATCCTTCCTCATTTTGCCGGAGCGGCAACACCTTATATGGACACAGGATCCAAAGGAGCAATTCTTGGACTTACCACAGACACGACTGTAGCAGATATTTATCGAGGCTGCATGGAAGGGGTTGTTTATGAAATGCTGGTGAACACCAGCGCATTGAAGAAATCTGGATGTAAATTCAAAAAGCTTAATGCAACCGGTGGCGGTGCAAGGTCAGGAGAATGGATGCAGATGAAAGCAGATATGCTGAATGTACCGATTACAGCACTCAAAACAGTTGATGCAGGTACAGTTGGCAGTGCTATGCTGACAGGTATTGCCACAGGAGTATTCAAAGACTTGAATGATGCGGCTGAACATATGGTAGAAGAAACCGTGGAATACCTTCCAAGAAAGGAAATGCATGAAAAATACATGCATATCTTTGAAAGATATGCGAAAGTATATCAGGCAGTGAGACCGCTCGTGTAAACGGGCGGCTTCTGCCATAAGAGCATAACTATCTGAAAGGAGATTACAATGAATCCGTATATTGGACATGAAACACAGTTAAGCGGTGTTGAAGAACATCGTCTGGTCGGAGGCAAAGGCGACGGCATGCGCCTTTATGAGGCAACGAACGGAAAAGGCCTTGAGCTGACACTTTCCCCGGACAGAAATGGTGATATTACAAGACTTCGTTATAAAGGCATTAACATGAGTTATTTTTCCCCATGTGGTTATGTAGCTCCTGCATATTATGATAAAACAGGTTCAAACTGGCTGCAGTCATTTACAGCAGGTTTTTTAACTACCTGTGGTCTTCAGGCTGTTGGAACACCATGTACAGATGATGGAGAAGAACTTCCACTTCATGGTTCCATTGCAAATCAGCCATGTGCACACAGTTACTGGGACGAGAATGAAAAAGAAATCCGCATTCATTCAGTGACAAAAGACGAAGTGATCTTTGGAAGAAAGCTTGTTCTCAAAAGAACAGTAACGATTTCCAAAGAAGAAAATACATTTTCTATTGATGATCATATTGAAAATACAGGAAGCAAGACAGAGCCAATGGAGATCCTGTATCATATGAACATGGGCTATCCGATTCTGGATGAAGACAGCGAAGTAACGATTCCATCGGTGGAAGTCAGGGCACGTGATGATCATGCTCAGGAGGACATTGCCAACTGGATGCATATGGAAAAACCTCAGGGTGATTATCAGGAAAGATGCTATTATCACAAATTCGAAGGTGCTGATGGCAAAGCAGGCATCTATCAGCCAAAATTAAATGTTGGACTGGAAATCAGTTTTGACGCTTCTAAACTGGATGGATTTGTGGAATGGAAGATGATGGGGGTTCGTGATTATGTGCTTGGTCTGGAATGTGGCAACTGTTATCCGGACGGAAGAGATGTCATGAGAAAAACCGGAATGCTGAAATTCCTGAAGCCAGGAGAAGCAGTTGACTATCATGTGGATATTAAACTGTATCAGAAATAAAAACAAAAGGCAGGAAATCTGAAGTGAAATATCAGAAAATAAAAAATGTTGAAAAACCATTATCGAAGATCATTTTTGGCTGCGCAATACCGGTGATGATTCAGGGAGAAGATGCAGACGAACTGCTGGATGAGGTTTATGCGCAGGGAATTACGACTTTTGATACAGCTGAAAATTATGGATTGAGTGAGGCCTCTCTGGGACATTGGCTCAAAAACCGTGGAAACCGGGAAAAAGTCGTGATTATTTCCAAAGGATGCCATCCATATGATGGAAGAGACCGTGTGACTCCGGAAAATCTGAAACATGATATTGAACAGTCTTTTGAACGATTGGGCACAGATTATATAGATATTTATCTGATGCACAGAGATGACCCGAAGGTTGAGCCAGGGCCGATGGTTGAAATCCTGAATGAATATCATAAAGCAGGCAGAATCGGTGCGTTTGGCGGTTCCAACTGGACGCATCAGAGAATTGCAGAAGCAAATCAATATGCCGGGGAGCACGGACTAATTCCTTTTACAGTTTCAAGCCCGAACTTCGGACTCTGTGATCAGATCGGAGATCCTTGGGGCGGCGGCCCGGGATGTGTGACGATTTCCGGTCCGTCGAATGCGGAAGCGCGGGCATGGTATCGTGATAATCAGATTCCGGTTCTTGCATATTCCAGTCTGGGAAGAGGGATGTTTGCCGGAATCGTCAAAAGCGATGACATAGAAGGGGCGAAGAAAATCCTGGATCCGAATGCAGTGAAAGGATACTGTTATCCTGAGAATTTTGAACGCCTTGCAAGAGCAGAACAGTTGGCAAAAGAAAAGGACTGCACAGTACCGCAGATTGCACTTGCATGGATCCTGAATCAGGATTTTGAGGTCTTTCCGCTTGTCAGTGCCAAAAAGGCGAGCAGGATCGCAAGCAATGCGAAGGCTTTGGATATTGTACTTGCAAAAGAAGAAGTAGAATGGCTTGATTTGAGAAGAGATAGGAGATAATTATGGCAAAAATCGCAAGACCGGAAATTGAAATCGAAGAACTGACCGGCGAAGGCTCCGGTATATTAAAGAAAAATGCCTTGCTGTACGGCAAAGAGCTGGGAGAACACTGCAGAATGTATACAGAAGTTGTTATGCCTGAAGGCAGTGATCTTGCTTTTCATGTACATGAAGGAGAATCCGAAACCTATTATATTTTGGCCGGAACCGGAATTTATAATGATAATGGTACGAAGTATCCGGTAAAAGCAGGAGATGTCGTCTTTTGTGATGATGGAGAAGGACATGGACTTCTGAATAATGGAAAAGAAGATCTCAAATTTATCGCACTTATTTTGAAAAAATAAGATGATAGGAACTCTTCACAATATTTTTATATTGTGTTATAATCTTAACATATTGTTGTAGTCCGAAGTGGACAGAAAGGAAGTTACAAAATGCTCGTAACGTTATCTGAGATCCTGCAACTTGCAGAGGCTAAGAAATGTGCTGTAGGATCTTTTAACACACCAAACCTTGAGAGTATTATGGCTGTTATTGGTGCAGCTGAAGAATTAAATGTACCGGTAATCATAATGCATGCGGAAGTACATGAGCCAATGATGCCAATCAGTGTGATTGGACCAATCATGATCGAAAGAGCCAAAGCTGCCAAAGTTCCGGTATGTGTTCACTTGGATCATGGCGAAACACTTGCATATCTTGACCAGGCATTAAATATTGGATTTACATCTGTTATGTTTGATGGCTCGGCTCTTCCATATGAAGAGAATGTAGCTAACACTAAGATCGCAGTCAAACTTGCGCATGCAAAAGGTGCATCCGTAGAAGCAGAGATTGGTACGCTTGGCAAACGAGAACTTGGATTGGGACATGACGACGGAATACCGACAGGCGATGAGCCGAAGAAAATCTATACAGATCCGAAACTGGCAGAAGCATTTGTTAATGAAACAGGTATTGATGCACTGGCTTGTTCATTTGGAACAGCACATGGTCTGTATCTGACCAAGCCGAAGCTTGATATGTCTGTACTTGAGAATGTTAAAGCGAGAGTAAATATTCCACTTGTTATGCATGGTGGATCTGGTGTCAGTGAAGAAGACTACAGGAAAGTTATCGCCCGTGGCGTAAGAAAGATCAACTACTATACATATATGGCAAAAGCCGGCGGAACTGGTGTAGAGAGCAAACTTCCATTTAAAGAAATGCCAATTGTTCACCAGGGCAGGAAATATAAGATGCATTATTTACTTCAGGAAGAAGGCAAAGAGATTCCGGTTTACTATCATGACATTGTAGACTGGGGAATGAAAGCCATGAAGAAAAATGCTTATGAGGCTATGAAGATATTCTCAAATAAATAAGCATATGATCTAAGATGCTCCTTATTATGGTAGACAGTGGGAGAAAACTCTGTAACTATCATATGAGGGGTATCTTTCTGTCTGTAAACTGAATTACCAGAAGGAAAAAACGGAAAACGTTATTTTATCAGCAGGGGGAAAACAAACTGTATGTATCGCATTTTACTAGTAGATGATGAAATCCTTGTTCGAGATGCAATCAAAGAAAACATTGACTGGAAGGGCATGGACTGTGAACTGGTCGGAGATTGTGAAAACGGCAAAGAGGCAGCAGAATTTGTAAAAGAACATCCGGTGGATATTGTGTTGACAGATATATTGATGCCATACATGGACGGAATGGAACTGAGCAATTTTCTGCATGATAATTATCCGGAAATTGTAATTGTGATTTTTAGCGGATTCGGAGAATTTGAATATGCAAAAAAGGCAATTCAGTATGGAGTAAGTGAATATCTATTGAAACCGGTGACAGCGATGGAACTTACCGGGGTAATTGAAAAAATGAAGAAAAAAGTGGAACAGCAGCGTCTTGAAAAAAGTAAAATGGATGCACTGGCCCAAAACTCGGAAGAGTATCGTAAAAATAAGCAGATAATCCGGTCAAAAAATATAGAAGCACTTGTAAACTGCACGACAGATGTGAATGCAAGTATTGAACGTCTTGCAGAAATGGGGATTGACATCTCCGCAGCAAGCTACCGCGTGGCAATCTTTGATATTGACCTCTATTCCGGCATGTACCAGCTGGATACAGAAAAACGTCAGGAAAGCGCACTGATGGCATTTGTTCTTTTCAACATCAGCGATGAGATCGTCACCAGAGAAGAAGCCGGTATTGCCTATCAGGAAGGCAATAACCGAGTCGGAATCCTTTTTCAGGAAAAATGGAGCCGTAATTTTACATCCAGAACAAAAGAAATCTGTCATGAGATTCAGGAAAAAACAAAAGAGGTTATGGGATTTGACGTATCCATGGGTATCGGTAAATGGGTAAAAAAACCAGAAGAACTGATCCAGTCACACGATATGGCTGCACAGACCCTTCAGTATCGTTATCTCCTTGGTGGAAACCTTCTTATTGATATGGAAGAACAGCACCCCGTTCAGGAAATCGCAATCGAAGATGATCTGGCAGAACTCAAAGAAGCCATGAAGACCGGACAGAAGGAGCAGGTTTACCAGATCCTCATAAAGATTGAAGATTCCATTCGTCAGGCACTTATGGAAAAAAGCCGTGCCTGCATGTATCTGCAGCAGGTCATCCGTACAATGGACAATGCATGCGAAGATGTATCTGCTGATATGGACAGGATCAGAGAAGACAGAGATGAACTGCTCCGCCAGATAACAGATCAGAAATTTTTTGAAGATGCCTGCAAAGTTGTACAGAAACATACGGACAGGATTTTTGAGATCCTTTCTGAACTGAATACATCCAGCAGCAAGAGGCAGGCCCGACTTGCGATTGACTACATACAGAAAAATTATATGGATCCGGATCTGAGTCTGAACAGTATCTGTTCTTATCTGAATATCAGCACCAGCTATTTCAGTACGATTTTTAAAGACGAGACAGGCGAGACATTTACCGAAGTCCTGATTCGGACCAGAATGGAAAAAGCAAAAGAACTGCTGGAAAATACAACCTTAAAGAACTATGAGATCGCAGAAAAAGTCGGATTTTCTGATCCACATTATTTCGGAATCTCATTTAAGAAAATGACCGGATGCACACCTACGGAATATGCAAGGGAGAAGCGTAGATGAAAAATAAAAATCTGTCGGCGAGATTTATTGGAAAATTCAGCAGTATCCAGAGCGTTATCTTTGCAACTGTTGCAGTCCTGGTCCTGAGTGCGGTTGTGATCGTTACCGGTGTTTCTATGAAATTTACCAATACATCTATTTTTGAAAATTCATCGGAATATACGCATACGATCATCCAGCAAATGAATCAGAATATTGATTCCTATATTGATTATATGGAGAATATTGCGTATCTGATCTCGAGTAACGAGGATGTGCAGGATTACCTTTTTGATGAAAAAATCGATAACGAAGGAAGATACCGTATTTTAAATCAGTTCCAGACAATTCTGGACAGCCGGAGTGATATTCGAAATGTTGGTATCATCAGTAAGAATGGACGGATGCTGATTAATGATGGAAGTAAATCGGTAAATCAGGATCTGGATCTCAATACGCAGGAATGGTATGCTACTGCACTCGAAAAGCCTAATGGTCCGATCCTGACTTCTTCCCATGTACAGCACATCATTAGTGGAGAACGCCCATGGGTGATCACACTGAGCCGTGGAATCCGTGACCGGAGCGGCAGCGGTGAAAAAGAAGGTGTCTTTTTTATCGATCTGAACTACAGCGCGATCAGTGAACTCTGCGATCAGAGTACGGTTGGAACAAAAGGCTATGCATTTATTCTGGATGCAAAGGGCAATATTGTTTATCATCCACAGCAGCAACAGCTCTACAATGAACTGCAGACCGAAAATATCAGTCTGATCATGGATACGGATGAAGATACCGTACTGACCGGTACCGGAAACGACGGAAAACTGTATTCCATCTCACGTTCAGAAAAGACCGGGTGGACGGTTGTTGACTGTACGAATGTGAAGGAACTTTTGAGTAAAAGTCGGCAGGCACAGAGTGTCTATGTACTGACGGCAATCATACTGGTCATTGTGGCACTTCTTTTTTCAAGATTTATGGCAAGGAGTATTACTCTTCCGATACAGAAACTCCGTGATTCCATGAAAAAAGTACAGGAAGGTGATTTCAGCGTTTCTGATGTTGTGGTAGATTCAAAAAATGAAATCGGCAGTCTGACAAAGTCCTTTGATGTGATGACACACCGGATACATGAACTGATGGAGCAGAATGTCCACGAACAGGAAGAAAAACGTAAGAGCGAGTTGAAAGCATTACAGTCCCAGATCAATCCACATTTCCTTTATAATACGCTGGATTCGATCATCTGGATGGCAGAAGGAAAGAAAAATGAAGAAGTTGTTCTTATGACGGCATCTCTTGCAAGACTTCTCCGTCAGAGTATCAGCAATGAGGATGAAGTTGTTCCGATCGCGAATGAAGTAGAGTATGCGCGCGGCTATCTGACGATACAGAAAATGCGTTACAAGGACAAACTGGAATTCCAGATTGAGGTAGATTCTTCTATATTATATATCCCTCTGATAAAGCTTGTACTTCAGCCAATCATAGAGAATGCAATCTACCATGGACTTAAATATAAAGAAAGTAAGGGCCTTCTTATTGTAAAAGGATTTATGAAGGATGGAAATGCAGTCCTTCAGGTGATTGACGATGGAGTTGGAATGGATGAAGAAACTCTTGCTCATATTTATGATAAACATAAAGTGAATTATCATTCCAACGGAGTAGGTGTCTATAATGTACAGAAACGTTTAAAACTCTATTATGGAGAAGATTACGGAATTACGTATACCAGTGAATTGGGTAAAGGAACAACTGCAACGATCACAATTCCAGGCAGACAGGAGGGACAGATATGAAAAAGAAAAAATGGCTGAGTATCTTCCTGGTAGTCTGTCTGATCAGCGGAATCGGAGGTGGCATCTGGTATCGCCAGAAAAGAATTGATGAGCGCAGGCTTTCGCTTGTGTATATTCCAAAGGTCGTAGACAAGACAAATGATTTCTGGAAAGCACTGATCCTGGGAACCAGAATGGCAGCACAGGAGTACAATGCAACAATCGAGATCAAGGCGCCGACAGAAGAAAATGATGTGGAACGACAGAATGAACTACTGAAAGAGGCGATTGAAGAGGGACCGGATGCGATTCTGATCTCTCCATCCAGTTTTACAGAATCCAACAAAATATTGGATGAAGCAAAGGAAAAAGGAATTAGGATCAGTTTTATTGATTCCTATACGGAAGAACCGGTGCAGGATCTGACGGTTGCAACGGACAATCTGGAAGCAGGAGAGAAACTCGGTAAATTTGCGGCATCACTTCTCGGACCGGATGATCAGATTGCGATCGTGGCCCATGTGAAGGGTGTATCCACCGCAGTGGAGAGAGAAGAGGGATTTCGCAAAGGACTCGGAGATCTGGCAGATAATATTGTTGAGGTTGTATATTGTGATTCGCAGTATGAGAAATCACGTAAACTGACAAATGAACTTATGCAAAAATATCCGAATCTTAAGATGATCGCAGGAATGAACGAATATTCATCAGTAGGTGCTGCAAGGGCAGTTAAGGCAGCTGGAGCGAAAGACCGGATTCAGGTAGTTGGTGTCGACAGTTCACAGGAAGCTGTTCAGCTGATGGAAAATGGTGTATTTAAAGCGCTTGTTGTTCAGAAAGCTTTCAAGATGGGGTATATGGGTGTGAAGGAAACTGTACGTATGCTCAGAGGGAAAGATTATGAGAAAGATGTGAATTCCGGTTGTGAACTGGTTACACCTGACAATATGTACAATAGTGAGATCGAAAAACTGCTTTTTCCGTTTAATACGCTGAAGCTTTCATAAAGTAAATAATGAAATTATTATAAAAAAGGTTAAATATTTATGTACGAACCGTAAATATTTAACCTTTTTTTGGAAGATATTCCATTACAATTGTGCAGAATTAACGGTATTATATAGAAAACGCAAGAGTTGTGTGTAAAACTTTTAAGGAGGGTGAAACATTGGAAAAGCTGAAACAAAATCCAATAGTCAAAAAGCTCGGACTGAACAGAATCTTACTTGTATGTATTCTGATAGTGATGTTCGCAGTTTTTAAGGTAGTGCTGGGAAATAAATTCCCTGTTGGAGACAGCATTAAGTCCACATTGAACTATGTATACTTCTTGGGCTTCCTGTCACTTGGTGTTACGTTCGTAATCGCAACCGGAGGAATCGATTTCTCCATCGGACCGGTTATGTTCTGTTGTGCACTGGTATCCGGTTACTGCATGACATCTTATGGTGTTCCATGTGCAGCAGCAATGGTTATCTGCGTCCTGATCGGTCTTGCATTCGGTATCTTCAACGGATGGCTGGTATCTTATCTGTCAGTTCCGGCATTCATCGTATCCATGGCTTCCATGAATATCGCAAAAGGTATCGCTTCTGTATTTACAAAAACACAGTCTGTAAGCTGGCCGCTGAGCACTGATCCGAAAAACGGATGGTTCCGTAGCATCGTATCAGTTAATGGATTCCCGGTAGGTCTGGTGATCTTCCTCGGAATGGCAGTTGTATGTGGTATCGTTCTTTACAACACAAAACCAGGACGTTACATCCTTTGCCTTGGATCCAACAGTGAAGCAGTTAGACTTTCTGGTGTAGATACCAAGAAATGGAACATGCTCGCATATGTAATCTGTGGAGTCCTTGTTGGAATCGGAGCACTTTTCTTTGTAGCAACATATACAACCGTTCAGCCAGGTTATGGCGATCAGTACAACAACGAGGCAATCGCTGGTTGTGTAATGGGTGGTACATCCATGGTTGGTGGACTTGCTTCCATCGGCGGTACTGTAATCGGTGTATTTATTATCTCTCTTCTGCAGCAGGGAATCATGGCATTCGGCCTTGGTAAAGGACAGCAGATGATCATCACAGGTATCATCGTTATCGTAGCTGTATATGCCGACGTTTCTGCAAGACGTAGAAAGAACTGATCGAAAGGGAGGATGAAACAATGGGTGACGTTATTTTAACAATGAAGGATATTGATAAGTCCTTTCCTGGAGTTCATGCCCTGGATCACGTTAACTTCGAAGTGAGACGCGGTGAAGTACATGCACTTATGGGAGAGAACGGTGCTGGTAAATCAACACTTATGAAAGTTCTTACCGGTATTTATCAGAAAGATTCCGGATCTATTACATACAAAGGCCAGGAAGTTGCTTTCCACAACACTCGTGAAGCACAGGACAATGGTGTTGTAATCGTACATCAGGAATTAAACATGGTCGGTGACCTTACAGTTGCACAGAACATCTTTATCGGACGTGAGCCGAAAAAAGGTATCCGTGTAGATGATAAGAAGATGATTGAAGATTCCAAGAAGTTATTCAAGGATCTGAACATTGAAATCGACCCAAGAGAAAAGATGAGCAACCTTACTGTTGGTAAACAGCAGATGTGTGAGATCGCAAAAGCTATTTCCCACAAAGCAGAAGTTATCATCTTCGATGAGCCGTCAGCAGCTCTTACAGAAAAAGAAATCGCTGACCTGTTTGTAATCATTCGTGATCTTCGTGAGAAGAATCTCGGTATCGTATATATCTCACATCGTATGGATGAGATCAAAGTTATCACAGACCGTGTAACAGTCATGCGAGATGGTGGATATGTAGGAACTCTGATCACAAAAGACAGTACAAAAGAAGACATCATTAACATGATGGTTGGTCGTGTTATTTATGAAGATCCGAAGGAACACAGCATGGTTGCACCAGATGCACCGGTTGTTCTTAAAGTAGAACATCTGAACGCTGGTAAGATGGTTCAGGACGTAAGCTTTGAACTTCGCAAAGGTGAAATTCTTGGTTTCTCGGGACTTATGGGTGCAGGCCGTACAGAGACTGCAAGAGCACTTTTCGGAGCAGACCCGAAACAGAGTGGAAAGATTTCCATTATGGACAAGAGCGGACAGCTCAGAGAAGTTACAATCAACAGCCCGCAGGATGCTGTTAAATATGGTATCGGTTATCTGTCAGAGGACAGAAGAAGATATGGTGTTGTAGTTCAGAAATCTGTTAACGAAAACACAACACTGGCAACAATGGAAGAGTTCACAAATGGAATCTTCATCAATAAGGCAAAAGAAAAAGAAGTCAGCGAAAGATATGTTAAAGAACTGGCAACTAAGACACCAAGCGGTGATCAGCTGGTAGTTAACCTTTCCGGTGGTAACCAGCAGAAAGTTGTTATTGCTAAATGGCTTACCCGCGACAGTGACATCCTGATTTTCGACGAACCTACAAGAGGCATCGACGTTGGTGCCAAGAACGAAATTTACAAGTTAATGAGTAAACTGGCAGCAGAAGGAAAATCAATCATCATGATTTCTTCTGAAATGACAGAAATTCTCCGTTTGAGTGACCGTATCATCGTTATGTGCGAAGGTAAAGTAACTGGAAATATTGATATTTCCGAAGCTACACAGGAACACATCATGGATAAGGCTACAAGAAATATCGATTAAGGAGGATAGTCATGACTAAGAAGAAAAAAAGTATTATAAGTGATCAGAGATTTATTGTATTACTGGTTATTATCGCTCTGACAGCGGTTTTCTCCATTATGAGTAAGGAGTTCAGACAGTATACAACTCTCTTAAGTATGTTGGATTTCTCTTACTATGATCTTCTGATGGCAATCGGTGTTACATTCCCACTTATCACTGGTGGTGTAGACCTGTCAATCGGAACCGGAATGGTTTGTTATGCACTTATCGCCGGAACAATGGTAAGAAACCATGGATGGCCGGTAGCAGCAGCTATGGTGCTCTGCCTGGTACTTGGACTCATCATTGGAGCCCTGAATGGTGTGCTCATCGGTGTTATGAACCTGCCACCGTTCCTTGCAACTCTTTGTACATGTATGATCACCCGTGGTGCTGGTTCTCTTTGCAGCGCAACACCATGGCCGGGACTTACACAGGATGGTGGATGGTTCCACTCAATCTTCAAGATCACAGTTGGTTCAGGAAGAAGTGCTTCCCGTTACCCAATCGGATTCCTGTGGATGATTCTTCTGGTTCTGCTGATGGAATTCGTTCTGAATCACACAAAATTCGGACGTTACACTATCGCAATCGGATCTAACAAAGAAGCAGCAGCTCTTTCTGGAATCAATGTTAAATTCTACCATGTTATGGTTTATGTAGTATGTGGTCTGTTCGTAGGACTTGCAGCAATCGCTTATGCAGCAGTTACACCTACTGTACAGCCTGGTACCGGTGCCGGACTTGAAATGGATGCGATCGGCGGTGTATTTGTCGGTGGTGTTGCAGCAACCGGTGGTTACGGTTCCGTAATCGGTACATTTGTTGGTATCTTCGTAATCATGCTCCTGAAAACAGGTCTTCCATATATCGGCCTGCAGGCTAACTGGCAGCAGATCATCACAGGTCTTGTTCTTATCATCGCAGTCCTGATTGATATCATCAAAGAAAAGAAAAAAGCTGCTATGTAAGCAGTATAAATGAATGATTTAAACAGCACAGTGGATTATAGATATCCGCTCTGCTGTAAAAGAAATTGAATATTTATTAAAACTTCATAAGGATGTGGGGCGTCAGACAATTTCCTACTGACGTATCATCATAAAAACTATATAATTTATATTTATAAGGAGGAAGTAAATTATGAATTTCAAAAAGGTAGTAGCATTAAGCATTTGTGCAGCAATGGTAGCAGGAATGTCCGCATCAACAGTTATGGCAGCTGATCTTCCGGATCAGTTCAAAGATCTCAAAGCAAATGAAGCTTATGAGTTCCCAATGATGGTTAAATCTTTCCAGTCCACATACTGGGATGCAGCACAGGAAGGTATGAAGAAAGCTGCTGAAGAACTTGGTGTTACTTACACAGCTCAGGGACCGAACAGTGAATCTGATATCGCTGACCAGGTTAACATGATCAATACAGCAATCGCTTCCAATCCAAAAGGATTAGGACTTGCAGCTTGTGATACATCTTCCGTTCTTGACGCTCTGAACGAATGTGTATCCAAAGATATCCCGGTTGTTACATTTGATACAGGTATTGCAGATGCTCCAGAAGGATCCATCGCTTGCGAAGTTTGTACAGACAACGCACAGGCTGGTTCTGTAGCAGCTGAAAACATGTACAACGCAATCAAAGATGTTGTAGCTAACGCAGAAGGACAGGTTATCATCGGTGAAGTTAACCAGGATGCTACAGCTCAGAACATCCAGCAGCGTGGTGGCGGATTCATCGACAAAATGATCGAACTGCTTCAGGCTGACGGAAAAACAGTAGCAGTTGCTGGAAACGAATTCTATGTAAACGCAGCTAAAAACGCTGATGCAACAGAAGCAGACGCAGACGTTGTTATCCAGGTTGCTGTACCGGCACAGACAACTGTAGAGCTTTGCTCTAACGAAGCTCAGGCTATCCTTTCCAAAGAAAACTGCATCGCTATCTTCGGTTCCAACCAGACAGCAGCAGAAGGTGTTCTTGCAGCTAACGCTAACCTGAACGTTCTTGGATCTGATGCAGCTAACGGCGACGTTATCGGTGTTGGTTTCGATGCTGGTTCTATCATCAAAGCAGCTGTTCAGGACGGAACATTCCTTGGTGCAGTTACACAGTCTCCTCTGATGATGGGCTACTATGCAATCTACGCTCTGACAGCAGCAGCTAACGGACAGGAGCTTGAAGATGTTCCTACAGATGGTTACTGGTATGATTCTACAAACATGGACGATGAAGAAATCGCTCCAAACCTTTATGACTAATCTTTAGTTTAGGGTGAAAACCCCCAGGGCATTTGCCCTGGGGGTTTTTTAAGTAACACATTCACAATTTACTTCAATAAAGCAACTGAGGACACTTTTTTTTACAAACGAGGTTCTTAACATTTATCGCTTTTTAGGATATTATGTTATTATCAAATATGAAAGAACCTTTTTGACATAGCATTTTGCACAACAATAAATGCTATACACATCTTACATATTTAGGAGGATTTAACAATGGCAACATATTATGCAGCAGTAGATATGGGAGCATCCAGTGGACGTCTTATTCTTGGACACATGGAAAACGGAAAGATGGAGCTTGAAGAAATCCATCGTTTCGAAAATGGTATGGTTAAGAAAGACGGAGAACTCTGTTGGGAATTCGACCGAATTTTTACAGAAATCGTTGCTGGTCTTAAAAAATGTAAAGAAATCGGCAAGATTCCGGTAAGTATGGGTGTTGATACCTGGGGTGTTGACTTCGTTCTTCTTGACAAAGAAGACAAAGTACTTGGAAACACTGTAGGATATCGTGATCACCGTACAGAAGGCATGGATGAAGAAGTTTACAAATTCATTCCAGTAGAAGAACTGTATGCAAGAACTGGTATCCAGAAAGCTATTTACAATACTATTTATCAGCTTATGGCAGTTAAGACAAAACATCCTGAATATCTGGAAAAAGCAGAAACTCTGCTTCATGTACCGGATTATTTCCATTTCCTTCTGACAGGACAGAAGACTTGTGAATATACAGAAGCTACAACAGGACAGATGGTTAACGCTGAAACAAAAGACTGGGATTATGAGATCATTGACAAACTTGGATATCCAAGAAGAATTTTCCAGAAACTGATCATGCCAGGAACAGTAGTTGGACATCTGACTGAAGAACTTCAGAAAGAAGTTGGATTTGACTTAGAAGTAGTTGCACCTGCAACACATGATACAGGTTCTGCGGTACTTGCAGTACCGGCTAACGATGATGATTTCATTTACATCAGCTCTGGAACATGGTCTCTGATGGGTATCGAAAGAAAAACTCCGGACTGCTCCGCTAAGAGCTGTGAGCTGAACTTCACAAACGAAGGCGGATACGAAGGTCGTTTCCGTTATATCAAAAACATCATGGGTCTGTGGATGATCCAGTCTGTACGTCATGAAGTAAATGACAAATACAGCTTTGCAGAAATCTGCGCAATGGCAGAAGAAGCAAAAGACTTCCCGTCCAGAGTAAATGCAAATGATGAATGTTTCCTTTCTCCAGAAAATATGACAGAAGAAGTAAAAGACTACTGCCGTAGAACAGGACAGAAAGTTCCGGAAACAATGGGCGAGATCGCAACAGTTATCTACACCAGTCTTGCTGAATGCTATGCAAAAACAGCAAAAGAACTGGAAGAGATCACAGGAAGAACTTACAGCCGTATTCATGTAGTTGGCGGAGGCTCTAACGCTGGATACCTTAATGAACTGACAGCAAAAGCTACAGGAAAAGAAGTTCATGCTGGCCCTGGCGAAGCAACAGCAATCGGTAATATTACAGCACAGATGCTGAAAGCCGGAGATTTTAAATCCGTAGAAGAGGCTCGTACAACAATCCACGAGTCCTTCGGAATCAAAATTTATAAATAACAAATAGGAGGTTTTACTATGTTAGTAAACACAAAGGCAAAAGTCGGTGTATTTTCTATCGCTTTAGGAGCATATCTTCCTCAGTTTCCATCACTGGTACCTGAGTTTGAAGCTCAGTATGAGGCATTCAAGAAGACAATTCCGGATACAGTAGAGATCATTGACGGAGGAATGGTAACAACAAAAGAGCAGTCTATGGAAGCCGGAGATAAATTCCGTGCAGCAGATGTAGACCTTGTATTCCTTCAGATGCTGACATATGCTACATCTTACAATATGCTTCCTGCAATCCGTGATCTGGATGTGCCAGTTGTTCTGGTTAACGTTCAGAAACTGAAAGCACTGGATTACGATCACACAGATATCGCTGCATGGCTTGGTGAAGGATATGCCTGCGGTGCTGTTGGTGAAGCTGTTGCTGACCTTGAAAGAGCAGGCAAGAGACATGCTGTTATCACAGGTGTCGTAGAAGGTGGAGATCCGGCTGTACAGGCTGAGATCGAAGACTGGTGTAAAGCTGCTCAGGTCAGAAGAAGATTCCGTGATACTAACATAGCTCAGATCGGAAGACCATATCCGGGTATGATGGACCTTTACATCGATGAGACAAACCTGTACAACAGAATGTTCCTGTACACAAAACAGTTTGACTGGGAAAAAATGTGGGCTATCGCTGATGATATCACAGATGAAGAAGCAATCCGCGCAAAAGCTCAGGATATTCTTGATACATTCGATATCGAAGATGGCGGCACAATCGAAAAAGTATGGGATATGGCAAAATACGTTGTAGCATTTGAAAAATGGGTAAAAGATGAGCACCTCAGCATGGTTGCTTCTCATTACGACGGATTTGCTCAGGGTAAAGCTGGTGTCCTTGACAGTATGCTGATCCCGGCATTCTCTATGCTGATCAAACAGGGTACAGCATGTGCAGTTGAAGGTGATATGAAAGTCGCTATGGCAATGAGTATCCTTAAGACAATTTCCGGTACAGGCCAGCTTTCTGAAATGTACTCCATCGACTTCAACGATGACATCTGCATCATTGGACATTCCGGAAGTGGAGATGCTGATATTTCCGATAAGAAGCCTACCATGAAGATCGTGCCGGTATTCCACGGTAAAACAGGCGGCGGATACCTGACACAGTTCTATCCATACACAGGTCCGGTTACCTATCTTGCAATCACACAGGATAAAGACGGACACTTCAAATTTGTTGTAGCAGAAGGTGTAAACGAAGAAGGACCTATCCTTTCTTTCGGTGATACAAACATGAGAACACGCTTTACATGTGGAGCAAGAGAGTTTGTTAACCGCTGGAGCGAAGCTGGCCCGACACATCATATGGCAGCAGCTACAGGAAGACATATCGATACAATCCTGAAGGTAGCAAAAATCTTCAATATTCCGGTTGATATCGTTACAAGATAATTTTACCATCTACTTTATACACATATTCATATTCAAAAAAAGAGATCGCATAAAGCGGTCTCTTTTTTTATTTTCTGTATAATGGAGGAATAGAATCAAGGGTTGCAGAATGCTTTCGGGCAGGTATACGAATTTCAACTTCTGTTCCATGGCCGGGATTGCTGGTGTAGCTGAGTCCATAATCAGGGCCATACAGGATCTGAAGACGTCGATGTGTATTGTACACTGCTATATTTGTGCCACCGGAGGAACTTGCACCTTCACCGGACAGGATCGTTGCAAGTTGCTCCGCAGCAATTCCGATTCCGTCATCAGATATCAGAAGAACAATGTCTGAATCTTCCATCCATCCGGTAAGAACAATAGTTCCTGTTTTATCAGCGGTTTCCAGAATGCCGTGCAGTACAGAATTCTCAATGATTGGCTGCAGAGTCAGCTTTGGAATCTGATATTCCATGAGTTCATCAGGAATGTCGGATACAAAGGTAATGCTGTCATGATAACGCATATTCTGTATCTGCAGGTAGATGGAAACGTGTTCTGCTTCTCTGTAAATCGTGTTGATGCTCTGTTTGCGGCTTAAAGTCAGCTTATAAAAGCGGGAGAGACTCTGAACGGCGCGGGAAACTTCATCTGTCCGTCCCTGCTGCGCCAGCCAGTTGATCATATCCATGGTATTATAAAGAAAATGTGGATTGATCTGGGCCTGAAGAGAACGAAATTCAGCGATTCGAAGTTCTTCTGCAGCTTTAGCCTGATCAGTCATAAGCTGATCCATCTTACGCGTCATATAGTTGTAAGTATCAATAAGATCACCGATCTCATCATGGTATTCCGGACTGTCCATAGGACTTAAGGTTCCTTTACGTACCTTACTCATCTGATGTATGACAGAGGAGATTCGGTTCGTGATCGAGTGTGACATAAAATGTGCAAGAACCAGGGCGAATACCAGAAAACCAAGATACATCAGGACATACTGAACCATGATGGCATTACTCTGATGAATCAGTGGACCAGAAGGCAGGACAGTAACCATAAACCATTCGGGCTGTTTGATGTTATAGAAGCCGGCATACACGGTAGTATCCAAAATATTCCGTTCAATGAAGTTGTTGGAGGACATAAAAGATTCCTCAATTGTATCGTAATCCAACAGATAGATACCCGAAAGGGATATATCGGAGGATGCGACCACGGCATTTCGATCATTGATGATGTAAGAAACACTTCCGTCAATCGTCAGATTATCTTTCAACATATCTGAGAGATAATCTGAAGAACTGTAAAGGGCGATGTAAGCCTGACGGGCTTTTCCCTGATAATAAAAGGTCGTGGAAGTAATATATGCAAGATCTCCGTATTTTTTTTTCTCGCGTTCACCAAGATAGAAAGCAGGACAGAACAGGGAGGACTGCTGTGTACCCTGAAAGATACCGTACCAGTAGGTACCACGAGCTTTGCTCATAGGTGAAAAATAATCTTTCGTAAGATCATCACTGAAAAGTCGTACAGATTGCGGTGGAAAATCCATATAGATTTGTAAACCGGAGATCATATCAGAATCAATCAGATTTTCTACATATTCATGGAAATACTGTGCATCGTTTGTATCCAGAAACATCTGAAATGGTGAGTTAACAGGCTGGTGGAACAGAATCTGAAAAAATTCCTGATCAGTGATTCCGTCATGGGCATCAATGATCTGCTGTACAAGATCTTCTATGTAAGGAGCTGTCTGGGCAGAAGTATCCTGTTCCTGACGAATCGTGTAGGAGACAACCATATCGTACAGCTTTCCGTAGAAAAAGCATGCCATCATAATGACAGGAACGGTTGCTGTGAGCAACAGAACTAATGTGAATTTGGATTCCAGCTTCATATCACCATAAGAATGCCTGATCCGTGTGAAAATATGACTCATTGTAAATTTCGCTCCCTGTATTCAGAAGGAGAAAGCCCACTGTATTTTTTGAAGCTCTTTCCAAAATAGTTACCGTCACTGTAGCCAACCCTGGAAGATATGTCTGTGATTTTAAAACGTGCATCTTTCAGAAGCTGTTTGGCTTTTTCCATACGATATTCTGTTATATACTGATTCAGCGTCTGCCCGGTCTCGCTTTTAAAGAATGTGCATACATACGAAGTAGAAAGAAACACATGGGAACTGATATCCTTTACAGAAAGAGTTTCGTTCATATAATTCTTGCTGATGTAGTCTTTGATCAGAAAAATGGTCGGATTTTCCTGAGAAGTTGTTTCGGCTTTCGTGAAATATTCTTTTGTTTTGGTGATCAGGGTCTGATGAAGCTCCGGAAATGTGAAACAGTCATCAATTGTTTCTGCGATACTTTCAATATTTCCAGAACCTGCAATCTTCTGTTGGTGGCGGGCATCTTCCAGGCATAAAAAAAGTTTATAATAAAGATCTTTGACCGGATTCTGCAGAAAACGATGATTTTTATAAAAAGTAGTATACAGTTTCTGAAGAATATTTTCAGCGGATGTCTGATCCAGCCTGGATAATGCATCTGCAAAAGCCGCCGCCGGCGAGTCTGAAAAAATATTACTCTGTACATCCGGACTTTCGTCTGGCTGGGCAGAAGTCAGTAGCGTATTTTCTGGAAAAAAATAACTGCTCTGTAACAGAATAACAGCAGAAGTATAGGTCTGATAGGCTTTTGAAAGGCCGTATACTGTATCACCACATGCCATAGAATAATGTCCGATCTCTGCAAAATGACTGCAAAGGTAAGTATTCACTGACTGCAGCTGTCTGCTGGTTGGCTCATTCTGTGAAAACAGAAAATAAACAAGATACTGCATTTTCTTTTCGAGATAAATGCATTTCATATGAAATGGTTCCAGAAAATCCTGGAATTCCTGATAAAAATCAGTCATGGATGGAATGGATGCATCCAGAAACAGATCCGTTTTTACGATAAAAGAAGTAAAGTAAGTGGATGCATTCATAGTAAGCCCAAGTTCAGATGAGAGCTGCTCTATGATCTGGCTGTTGCCTCCGTAGGGAAGAGTCAGCTGCAGTGCCAGACGGGAAGCAGTTTCCATTGAATGCAGTGTCTCGCCTCTGCGGGAATGGACTTTTTGGGTGTAAAGTTCACGGGCTTCGCGGATGGCAGTTTCGATTTCTGAAATAGAAAAAGGCTTTTCAATATAGTTGACTGCTTTTAATTTGATAGCCGCCTTCAGATATTCTTTATCTGAGTATCCGCTCATGAAGATCGGAACAGTATCAGGAAGAAATTTTTCCAGACGTTCCAGCATGGAAATACCATCCATGCGGGGCATACGCACATCACACAGAATGATTTCCGGCTTGTAGAGCCGTGCTGTTTCAAGACCGTGCACACCATCATCTGCCTGCAGGACTTCATCTATGCCAAGAGAAGCCCAGTCCAGCGAAGTGATCACACCAGTGCGGGTAAGCTCTTCATCATCTACGATCAGTAATTTCATATGATTCTCCTTAGTATTGGTGCAGTAAAGATTAAAGTTACCGAATCATTTTCAGAACCTTGTTACAGATATCAGCAGCACAGGGATGCTGAATTTCATTAAAAAGACGGTTTACCCGTGTCCGTTCAGATTTCCAGAAATCCTCTTTTGGAGAGAGGGCATCCAGAAAGTCATTGAATGTCTCAGGCTTCGGACCAGGGGTTACGTCATCATAATCAAAATTCATGCCGCGTCCGTCAAGGTACTGCTGACGGTCGTACGGAAGAAATATCATTGGTTTGTCAGTGAGAAGATAATCAATGTAAATACTGGAATAATCGGTGATCAGGCAGTCAAAGATATTCAGAATACCGGTGACATCTTCAGCCTGTTCATTTCCAAGAAAACGAATTCTTTTTCCAAGATATGGAGCAGCAGAACCCTGTTCGGCAACATGAGTCCGTATAAAAAGCAACATGTTCTTTTCATCAAGAAATGCCTCCAGCTGTTTCTGATCAAAATCTTTAAACGGAAACAGCTGAACCTGTCCATAATCGCGGAAAGTTGGGGCATAAAGCACAGTCTTTGTATATTCCGGAAGATCCGGAAACAGTTGGCCTAAAATTTCACGGCAGTCATTTTTTTGGAACAGTCCATCGTTTCGCGGCTGTCCCCAGACCTTGATTTTGTCTTCAGAAACAGCAAAACTTCTGGCCATAAGGGGAATCAGTTCATGAGAGGTTGTCAGGATACAGGTATAGTTTTCAGAGAAAATCTTTTTGAAATAAATACGTGCTGCTTTTTTGAGATTAGGATCCAGAAGAGCAATTTTTTTCAGTGGAACACCATGCCAGAGATTAATGATCAGTCTCTTTTTGTGAAGACCGGTCCCATAGGCAGGAAGCCCGGCAGATGTAAACCATACACCGGCTGACAGTGCCTGACGAATACCCTGTATACTTTCTGTTTCGATAAAATACTGTTTTCCATATTTAGAGGAAAGACTATTTCGAAGCTCCGGATCATTGATCACGAAAAGAGGGGTGATCTCCGGAAGATTTTCTTTTACGTATTCAAAAAGATAACGGGAATTATAATTGTAATGACTGTTATCTGTAGAAGAAAACAGCCAGATATGAGAATCTGGACGAATCTGTCCAAAATGCTCCAGGCATGCTGTGAACAGCAGATTTTTGGCTTTTCCCATGGTTGCTATGTCCTTTCCAGTTAAAATGATACAGTATCAGCGGTATTTCCAGAATCCATGTATGGCATAGGAAATAAAATACAGAATACAGCGCATGTGGCTGTAGCCCATATAACGATATACTTTATAAGTCATAATGGCAGATTTCTTTTTGTCTCCGGATTTGCTGGTTTTGCTCATACGATATTTAAGAAGCGGGCGGTCAATACCGGCAGCGGGACCGTATTTGCGCAAAATCTTAAGCCATGTAAGGTAGTCTTCGTGGCTGTCATCGTGTTCCATCGGGAATTCAGCAGCGACATCTCTCAACAGGAGAACAGAAGAACAGTTGATACTGTTATGTTTCAGAAGATCCCTGTAAGAGACTGTTTCCTTCACCGGGATATATTTGCCGGCAGGAGTTCCATCGTAGTTCATGAGTTCTCTTCCGGTAGAACAGAGCACGCGACCTGTTTCATGAAGAGTATCCAGCTGAAGCAGCAGTTTGCCATTTTCCCACCAGTCATCTGCATCAAGGAATGCGACATACTGTCCATGAGCTTCCTGAACACCCCGGTTACGGGAGGCTGCAGCTCCAATATTATGTGGATTTTTCAGATAGTGAAAATCCGGACGATCCTGATAAACGGACAGTACTTCTGAAGTCTGGTCCGTGGAACCGTCGTCAATGACCAACAGTTCCAGAGGAATATTCTGGCAGAAAACAGATTCAACTGCCTGACGTATGGTGCTGCCGCCATTATAGACGGGCATGATGACTGAGATCAGAGGTTTGCTTGTTGTCATAGAAAATCCTTTCAATTTTGCGGTGAAATGTGTATATCACCGGCAATCAGTGCTTCTACCTGAGCAGCAGAAGTGTGGTTGATGCGTTCGGCATCGATATTTAGTGGCAGTACTTTGCCTTCAGCGAATAACTGCATGCCGTGCAGGAGTCCGGCTTCTGAATCTTCGAGCAAAAGCCCGCCGTATTTTTTCAGAAAACTGTGACATCCGCTTACGTCGCAGGCCATTACAGGGATACCGAGTGTTGCCGCTTCCATAAGAACGATTCCCTGTCCTTCATAATAGGAAGAAAGAAGGAACAGATCACAGCGTTTCAGAATGGGCATAGGATTGGTGACTGCACGGATCAGGATGATATGATCTGCTGCGCACAGAGTTCTGGTATGAGCCAGCGTTTCATCGTAGAGATTGCCAACACCACCGATGATGATCAGCCAGGTGTCCGGGTGATCCTTCCAGTATTGTTCAAAAGCATCCAGAAGTCGTTTGTGTCCCTTCTCAGGTGAAAAACGACCGATGCTGATAAATTTTGGAGCGTCAGAATCAAGTACAGATTGTAGTGACTCCAGAGAAACATTGGATAGTGTATCTTCATTGAATGCAACGGGAGCAAGGCTTCGCTCCAGTACACTCTGAAAATCGTGACAATTGTGTATGACCGTGATTCTGGAACGGTCAGCACCGAATTCACTGACAACAGGCTGGATAAGATCTTCACTCACCGGTACAATGTGATCATAGGTATGATATGCCTCTTTCAGAAGATAAGGGTTCATATTGCCTTTCAAGTGGACTTCCCTTGCCATATCATTGTGAATCCAGATACTTCGTGGGCATGGAGCCTCTTCAAGAAGTGAAGTTGTATAGGCTTCGTAGCCGTTATAATGAATTACACAGGCAAATTCAGTGCTTCCGAAATGTTTTTTCCATTCGCGTCTGTAAGCGGTATGCAGTCTGTGTTCGGCCCAGGAACCGGTATGGCCTTTCAGTTTCAGAAGCTGGACAGCCATTGTCAGCAGATCCATATTCATTTCACTGGCCAGTGGATAGATCCCGACGCCTTCCGGGAGGCGTTCCATCCTTTCGGGATGATCTTTTACGTACAGTGAACGGAAAGAAATAAAATAATTATAACGGGTAAGATCCAGTTCATGAAGCTGAGAATACAGGACAGTTGTGATACCGTTGAGATCCAGGTCTCCTGCATAAATCAGAATATTTTTTTTACCATTGCCATGATATTGGTACTTACGGCAGCAGTCCTCATGAAGGAAGACCTGACGACAGATCTTTTCGGCACCGTGTCCGTCTTCATAGCTGGCATATTTTTGCATAAAAGCATTGTCCGGTGTGCCACCGGAGCAGTGTGCAAATGGAATGACCTCCTCTGCTTTTTCAGTATAATCAAAAGGATAGGAATCGATTGTTTCATACATACCACGGGAACTTTCATATTCCTTGCGGTCATAGGCAAAAAGTATGATTTTTTTGCCGGAGTTGGCATAATCATAAAACACGCTGGAATAATCCGTGATCAGCGTATCACAGACACTCAATCCCTCATAAGTATCCCAGGATGCCGGAAATGGCAGAATATGATGATAACCGGAAAAATCTTCCAGACCATGAAGGAATGGATGCAATTTAATAAGAAGAATCTCATCCTCATTCAGCTGGGAATCCCACAGAGAAAGATTTTGAGAGAGCGTTTGCATATATCCCTGATCGTCCAGAGCATTAAAATTACCACGGAAAGTCGGAAGGTAGGCAAGCAGTTTTTTGCCCTGCAGACCGACCTGCTCTTTTAAGTGGAGATTTGCCGGCTGACGAAAGATATCGTTACGTGGGTAACCCTCACGAAGAACGGTTCCGCGGTACAGACTGTCCAGCATATAGGCTCCGGACATTTTTTCTTCCATAAACTGGTTGGGAAATACCAGATAATCAGAATCCAGCAGATTCCGCTGTACATTTCCCATGGTTACCATCTCAGGACGATTGTCACGTCCCATCTTTTTAAGAGGTGTGCCATGCCAGGTATTCAGGTAAATCTGACCTTCTTTTTTTATAAAACGTCCCGGGAATGAGGTATCATTCACAAGATAGCCGGCACGGCTGAGAGCGCGGTAATAAGCAACAGAACCGGTACGCACAAAATGAACTCCCTGAATGGAGTTCTTCTGGAGTTTCTCTTTTATTTCATTTTCAGAGTCACGATGTACAGACAGTACAAGTGTGAAACCGCAATATGGTTCCTGACAGAGCTCTTTTAATAAGGAGAGAATATTACTCTCCAGAGCTTTGCCACTTCTGGATTCCAGCAGGATCATATGGGGATCCAGATTATTTTTTTCATAGAATGTATTGTAAAAAGGATACCAGCTGCCGTTTCGCAGTTTCTTTTTTACTTTGCCAAGAAAGCTCATTTTGCACGAATTCCCTTCAGTAATAAATATATAGTAACTATAACAAATGCAAAAACTCATGTCAATGTCAGGGAAGGCTTGCTGTGAACAGTTACCAATGACAGTGTCTGTTTTTGGAAGATAACTGGAAAATATTACCCATTAACAGGAAAATATTTTACCCCGATTCGAAATATTTTCCTGTTTTGGATAGAAAGTTTTATTGTTATAATAATAACAGATTTAAGAAAAGGGAGGAAAGAGCCGTGTCTGAATATGTTCTTGAACTTAAAGGCATAACAAAGATTTTCCCGGGCGTTAAGGCACTGAACAATGTGCAGTTCCAGTTAAAACCTGGCGAAGTTCACGCACTTATGGGTGAAAACGGTGCTGGTAAATCTACATTTATTAAAGTAATTACCGGTGTACATAAGGCAGAAGAAGGCGAGATGTTCTTAAATGGACAGAAGGTGGATTTCAAAGGACCGAAAGATGCGCAGGCCGCAGGTATCGCAGCCGTATATCAGCATCCGACATCTTATCCGCATCTGACCGTTGCAGAAAATATTTTCATGGGACATGAGATCATCAAAAACAGAATGATCCAGTGGAAAGCCATGAATACAGAAGCAAACAAACTTCTGAAACAGCTGGATGCAGATTTTGATGCAACAGCAGAAATGGGTACCTTAAGTGTTGCTCAGCAGCAGATGGTAGAGATTGCAAAAGCAATGTCCACCAATGCAAGAATCATCATTCTTGATGAGCCTACTGCAGCACTGACAAGATCCGAATCCGAAAAACTTTACACACTGGTTGATAAATTAAAAGCTGACGGAGTTTCCATTATCTTCATTTCTCACCGTTTTGAGGATATGTATCGCCTGGCAAGCAGAGTTACTGTATTCCGTGATTCCCAGTACATTGGAACTTACGATGTAGATGGAATTACAAATGCAGATCTGATCAAAGCAATGGTTGGTCGTGAGATTAAAGACCTGTTCCCGAAACCGGAAGTGAAACTGGGAGATGAGATGCTCAAGATTGAGAATCTTTCCAGAACAGGTTATTTCAAAGATGTGTCCTTCAGCGTTCGTGCCGGTGAAATCCTTGGACTTACCGGTCTGGTAGGTGCAGGACGTACAGAAACAGTAGAAGCTGTCTGTGGTATCACACAGCCGGATTCCGGTAAAGTTTACCTGGAAGGCAAAGAAGTTCACATTAAACGTCCATCCGATGCAATGGAAAAAGGTATTATTCTTCTTCCGGAAGATCGTCAGAAAGAAGGTCTGATCATGAGCTGGGGACTTGGAAGAAACGTAACACTTCCTACCATCAGCAAATATGCGAAGAGTGGTATCAATGATGAAAAGACAGAACGCGATCTTGCCAAAAAGCTTCTTGAAGAAGTCGATACAAAGGCTGTTGATATCTTCCAACCGGCAAGTTCTCTTTCCGGTGGTAACCAACAGAAAGTTGTTGTTGCCAAGGCGTTAAGCCAGGAAATGAAAGTTGTTATCATGGACGAGCCTACCAAAGGTGTAGACGTAGGTGCAAAAGCTGAAATCTATGCGATCATGGGCGACCTTGCAAAGAAAGGTTATGCGATCATCCTGATTTCTTCGGAAATGCCAGAAATCCTTGGTATGGCAGACCGTATCGTTGTTATGTGCAACGGACGTAAGACTGGTGAGCTGAACCGTGGCGAAGCTACACAGGAAAGAATCCTTGAACTCGCAATGGAAAAAGGACATACAGGGGGTGCTGAATAATGGAAAAGAAATCAGTCATGAAGAAGATCACAGGCTCCCGTGAAGCACTGCTTGCAGTTGTCCTGATCGTTCTTTTTGTAATCATTACAGCAATCAACCCATCATTCCTGACTCCTAAGTCACTGATGGATATGCTGAAAAACAATGCAGTAACAATGGTAATGTCACTTGGTATGCTGTGTGTAATGCTTGTTGGCGGAATTGATATTTCTATCATGTCAACACTTGCACTTTCCGGTATGAGCATCGGTATGCTTCTGAAATATGAACATATCTCCAGCACATTCCTCGCATTCGTGATCGCAATTGCAATCGGTATCGTATGTGGAGCTGTTGTTGGTCTGATCATTTCCAGAGCAGATGTTCCTCCGATCATTGCAACCATGGGCTTTATGTATATCTACCGTGCACTTGGTTATCAGGTATCCCACGGTGGTGAATGGGCAAGTGCAGCAGCACTTGGCAACTTCAAGAATTTTGCAACAACAAAATTCCTCGGACTGAATGCAGTCATCTGGGTAATCATTGTATGTTATGTATTTTTCTTCTGGTTTATGAAATGGACCAGAACAGGACGTATGATCTATGCAGTAGGTAGTAACCCGAGTGCAGCAGAAGTATCTGGTATCAATGTAAAGAATATCAAACTTCTTGTTTATACGATCATGGGCCTTCTGGCAGGTCTTGGCGGAGCTCTTCAGGTTTCTGTATATGCATCTGCAATGCCTGACATGCAGTACGGCGGTGAAATGGATGTTATCGCAGCCTGCGTTATCGGTGGTGTAAGCATGAACGGTGGACGTGGTACAGTTATTGGTGCTTTACTTGGATCTCTGATCCTTGCAACAATCGCAAAAGCACTTCCACTGATCCCATTCTTCAACCAGTTATGGCTGAATACCATCAAGGGTGTTATCATCCTCGTCGTAGTAGTAATGAACGTAATCCTGCAGCGTATCGCTGATAAGAATGCACTGAAAGGAAGGGAGATGTAATCATGGCTGGAAAATCTGGAAGAAGTATTAATAATGTGCCGGAGAGCCCAGTGAAGAAAATGATCTTCTCCTGGGAGGGAATATTAGTCCTGCTGTTTATTGCAGTCAATATTTTCTGCGCAATGTTTTCTGAATATTATAACCTGAGCAGTCTGCTTCGTCAGATGCCGGTTTATCTGGCAGAAGTATTCATGATGCTGCCGATGGCATACATCCTGGTACTTGGTGAGATCGATATCTCCGTAGGTGCGATCGTTTGCCTTTCTGCAACAATGAGCTGTATCGTGTGCAACACAAATGCACCATTTATCGTAGTTGTGATTACAGCGCTTGGCGTTGGTACCATCTGCGGAGCAGTTAACGGATTTATCCTTACAAAATTCCAGGAACTACCTCCAATGATCGTAACACTGGCAACACAGATCATCTTCCGTGGTATCTCCGAGATCGTTCTTGGAAGCGGCGGTAGTATTTCTGCAAGCAACACCGATGGTTTCCGTGCAATCGGCGGAAAGATCGGAAATGTCCCATACATTCTGTTTCTCGTAGTAATCCTTTCTGTGATCTTTGCTGTGATCTTAGGCAAGAGCACATTCGGACGTCGTGTATATGCAATCGGTACAAACCGTCTGACAGCATATTACTCAGGTGTTCATGTACAGAAGATTCGTTTCATCATTTACACCATCATGGGTACAGTTTCCGGACTGTGTGCACTGTTCTTAGTTTCTTCTTCATACGGTGCAAATACAACAACCGGTAACGGATTTGAAATGGATGCCATCGCAATGGCAGTATTCGGAGGTATTTCCTCTACAGGTGGTAAAGGTAATATCGCAGGTGGATTTATTTCCGCATTTATCATTGTATGCCTTCGTGTAGGTCTTGGTCAGAGAAACGTCAATGCACAGGTTATCCTGCTGATCATCGGTGTACTTCTGATCGCTGCAGTAGCTCTTCCGAATATCATCGGAAATGTTAAAAAAGCAGTAAGCATGAAGAAAAACTAAATATTTATTTAATAACGTAAGTGGCTGCTCTCTTGTAGCAGGGGAGCAGTTGCAAATAAAAAACTATATTTCCAAGGGAGGAAAACAAAATGAACAAAAAAATTATCAGCGCACTTCTTTGCGGAGCAATGGTACTTGGCTGTGCAGCACCTGTAATGGCAGCTGACAAAGCCGGAGACGGACAGAAAATCGCACTGGTTGGAAAATCAGCAGGTAACGCATTCTTCGAAATCGCTGCAAAAGCATTCAAAGAAACAGCAGAAGCTGAAGGTGCAACTGTAGATGTTGTTTACCCGGAAGCTGCAACAGCAGATGCTCAGATCAAAGTTCTTGACAACCTGATCTCTCAGCAGCCAGATGCAATCTGCATCTCCGCAAATGACGTTAACGCTCTTCAGGCTAAACTGGAAGAAGCTATGGACGCTGGAATCAAAG
>OGYY01000310.1_pt1 | contig 50751 bp, 49 predicted proteins | sample 1576671 | NCBI WGS metagenome assembly OGYY01 (sample SAMEA3541593, study PRJEB24748) | human gut metagenome | biome: human gut; feature: human-associated habitat; material: faeces | place: China | collected 2012 | reverse complement strand
TCCGGGCTTTCTCTTAGAGAAAGCCTGGATCCCCCGCCCGGGACCGGGCGGGGAACCACGTCGCAGGTTTTAACCTGCGATGGTCCTAACAGGACCACCTGCCGCCCCGGCACGGCGTGCGTCCCCAGCGCCCATAGGCCATTGTTACTCCCCGTTGCTTGCCGCAACGGGCCCCCATCGCCTATGCTGGAACCAGAAAAACCAAGGAGGTTCCAACATGTTCTCTGAAAACTTGAAAGCTTACCGCAAGGCCAAAGGGCTCACCCAGGAGGAGCTGGCCGTCCGCCTGCATGTGGTGCGGCAGACCGTCTCCAAATGGGAGAAAGGCCTGTCCGTCCCCGACGCGGACCTGCTGGTCCGCCTGGCGGAGGTCCTGGAGGTCTCGGTCAGCCAGCTGCTGGGGGCCGGGGTGCCCCCGGAGGCCCCTGCCGACCAGGTCGCCGAACAGCTGGCCCGGATCAATGAGCAGCTGGCCATCAAAAACCGCCGGGCCAAACGGATCTGGCAGTGCGTGGCCGGGGTGCTGATCGGGCTGGTGGTCCTCACGCTGGTTCTGGTCTTGCTCAATGCCGTGGCCTTCGGTGCCTATGACACAGAGGTCCAGTCCCAAACCCAAACCATGTCCCTCGTGCCGAACCTCACAGAAAGGGAGGGCTCCCTATGACATTTCTGACCTTGCCGCCCCAGGACCGCTCCCCCCAGTGGATCGCCCAGCTGACCGCTGTGTGGGAGGCCTCGGTGCGGGCCACCCACCACTTTTTAGACGAGGCTGCCATCCAGGCCATCGCCCCGGAGGTCCCGCAGGCCCTCCGGCAGGTGCCCTACCTCACCGTGGCCGTGACGGAGGCAGGGGCCCCCGCCGGCTTTCTGGGTGTGGCCGGCCACACCCTGGAGATGCTCTTCCTGGCCCCGGAGCACTTGGGCACCGGGCTGGGGGCCCAGCTCTTCCGCCGGGGGATGGCGGACTGCTACATCGCCCAGATCACCGTCAACGAGCAGAACCAGCGGGCCTTGGACTTCTACCTCCGCCGGAGCTATAAGGTCCACCACCGCACCCCCACCGACCAGCAGGGGCGGCCCTACCCCCTGCTGTACCTCACCCTGTCCTGCTACTGACCCCTGGACAGGGGGCCGCGGCTGTCCACCGCTGACGGAACGCACAAAACCCGTCTCCCAGTCAAGAACAGACTGGGAGACGGGTTTTTCGTAGGTTTCTTCGTCCTGGGTCAGGGGCGGCCGTCCCGCAGGCGGGCATAGAGCTTCATATCCAGCACTTCCCCGTCCTTCACCGCGTTCTGTCGGAGAGTGCCCTCCAGCTGGAACCCAGCCTTCTCCAGCACCCGACAGGAGGGAAGGTTTCGGGCAAAGGGCGCGGCATAGATTCGCAGCAGATCCGTGTGGGCAAAGGCCCACTGGCAGGCTGCCTCCACCGCCCAGGTCATGATCCCCCGGCCCCAATGGGCCCGGCCCAGGTAGTAGCCCAGTTCCGCCGCGCAGCGGTGGATGTTCCCCTGGCGGAAGAGGCTCAAACTCCCGATGGCCACATCCTCCCAGGCGATGGCAAAGGGGAAGGCCGCCTCTGGGTCCGCCGCCAGCATGGCCGTGAGGAAGGCCCGGGCGTCCTCCTCGGTATAGGGAAGGGGCAGGCCGTCCCGCAGGTTCCGCTGCACCGCCGGGTCCCCGATGAGGCCAGGCAGCACGGCGGCATCGGACAACCTCCAGGGCCGCAGGGTCAGGTGGGCGTGGTTCATACCTCCCCCTCCTCATAGACCGCCAGGGCCCGGAGGAAGGCCGGGCCGTACTTCTCCGCCTTGACCTCCCCCACCCCGGAGACTTCCAGGAACTCCTCCAAGGTCCTGGGCCGGCGGCGGGCCATGTCTGCCAGGGTGGCGTTGGAAAAGACCAGGTAGAGGGGCAGCCCCGCCTCCTTGGCCACCCGCACCCGGACCTTTTTCAGGCGGTCCAGCAGGGCCTCGTCTGCCTGGGGCGCTTTGGCGGGCTTGGGCGCCTTGCCCTTGGCGGGAAGGGGTTCTGTCTTCCGATGGGTCATGGTGACGGTGGCCCCTTGGAAGAGGACCTCCCCCGTCCGCTCCGTGAAGCGGAGGGTGCTGTGCTCCGTCTCGGTGTGGAGGTACCCCGCCCCCTCCAAGGCCTCCAGGTACTGGCGGATCTGATCCGCCGATTCCCCCTTCAGCAGGCCATAGGTGGACAGGCTGTCCAGCCCCAGGGAGAGCACCCGCCGGTCCCGGCTGCCTCGAAGGACCTTGGTGAGCAAGCTCACCCCCACGTGATACCCCAGCTTCCGGTGGATCCGCTGGATGCAGGAGAGGACGATCTGAGCCTGGCGGGTGATGTCCTCGGTGACAAACTCCCCCCGGCAGTTGCCGCAGTGGCCGCAGGCGGCGGGATGGGCCTGGCCAAAGTAGTCCAGCAGCTTTCCCCGGAGGCAGGCCTTGGTCTTGCAGTAGGCCACCATGTCCTCCAGCCGCAGCTGATCCCGGTACTGGACCTGGGCCGCCTGCTCTGGGGTGAGGGCCTCGTGATTCTCCCCCGCCTGCTGGAGGAAGAACTGGGCCGTGGTCACATCCCCCTGGCCATAGAGGAGGATGCACTCCGCCGGCTCCCCATCCCGGCCGGCCCGGCCGGCCTCTTGGTAGTAGGCCTCCAGGCTCTTGGGCATGTTGTAGTGGATGACAAAGCCCACGTTGGACTTGTCGATGCCCATGCCGAAGGCGTTGGTGGCCACCATCACCGTTTTGCGGTCGTACTGAAAGTCGTCCTGGTTCTGCCGCCGCTCCGCTTCTGACAGGCCCGCGTGGTACCGGGTGGCGGGGATGCCCTGCTGGCAGAGGAGGTCACAGACCTTCTCCACCCCGGCCCGGGTGGCGCAGTAGACGATGCCGCTCTTCTCCCGCCGGGCCTCCACCAGGGAGAGGAGGAGGGGCTGCTTCTTCTCTGGCCGGCGGACGTCGAAGAAGAGGTTGGGCCGGTCAAACCCTGTGACCACCTTCACAGGATCCTGGAGGCCCAGCTGGGTGAGGATGTCCTCCTGGACCTCCGCCGTGGCGGTGGCGGTGAAGGCGGAGACCACCGGCCGCTGGGGCAGGCCGGCCAGGAAGTCCCGGATCTTCAAATAGCTGGGGCGGAAGTCCTGCCCCCACTGGGAGATGCAGTGGGCCTCATCCACCGCCACCTGGGCGATGGGCTGCTCCCCCATCATGGCGGCAAAACCCTCACTGAGCAGCCGCTCCGGGGCCACGTAGAGGAGTTTATACGCCCCCCGGTGGATCTCCCGGCACACCCGCCGGAAGGCCTCCCCGTCCAGGGAGCTGTTGAGGAAGGCCGCCGGGATGCCCGCCTCCTCCAGGGCGGCCACCTGGTCCTTCATCAGGGAGATCAAGGGGGAGACCACCAGGGTAAGCCCCGGCAGCAGCAGGGCGGGGATCTGATAGCACAAAGACTTCCCCCCGCCGGTGGGCATCACCCCCAGAGCATCCCGCCCGGCCAGGATGCCCTGGATGAGTTCCTCCTGCCCCGGCCGGAAGGCGGTGTGACCGTAGTACTGTTTGAGAACCCGCTGGATGGTTTCCTCTGCCATGGTGCTTCCCCCTTGTTGTTTCGATTCTACCGCTATCCTATCACACACCACGGAAAAACACAATGCGGCGCCCCATCGGGGCGCCGCAGCATGCATCCGCCGCTCTGCCAGGGAACCGCTGGGGCGGTTCCTCCGGCGGGGCCGGCACGGTAGGATGGCCTTTCCTCCAGCGGTCACTGGAGCCAAGGCCGCTTGGTTTTCTGTTCCTGCTTCCACTGCTCCACCTGTTGGCGGGTCAGGCGGAGGAACACGTTGGTCAGCTGGGAGCGCTCGGCCTCCCGAGGACAGAGGAGGCTGACGGTTCTGGCCAGCTTTTCCTTCAGGGGAATCACTTTCACCGCCCGGTTGGGGATCAGGTCCAGCAGGGCCAGCCCAGGCAGGACGGTGATGCCCATCCCCTTCTCCACCAGGCCGATGGCCATTTGGTTTTCCTGGGGCTGGAAGTCCAGGTGGCTGGACTGGGCGAACTGCTGATAGATCTCGTGGATGGCACTGCCGGTGTCGGTGCTCTCGTTGGTGGGGATAAACTGGTACTTGTCCACCATATCCCAGATGGAGGCCTCCTGGAGGTTGGCCAACTCACTGTCAGCCCCCACCACCAGGTAGTAGAGGTCCTCATAGAGGGGCAGGGCCTCCAGCCCCGAGGGGCACCGGCCTGCAAAGAAGCAGCAGTCCAGCTTGTGCTCCTTGACCCCCAGTTCCCCGGTGAGGTAGTAGGGTTCGTTCTCCAGTTTCACCACCACCTCGGGATAGACTTGGTAGAAGGTTTCCAGGATCTCCGGCATCCACTGGGCTGCCACGCTGGAGAGGATCCCCACCCGCAGCAGTTCCTGCTTGCTGACCCGGGCGGTCTCTTGGAGGCGGTTCTCCATGGCTTCGATCTGCCGCATAATATCCAGCAGGCCGACCCCCACCTCCGTGGGCGTCACGCCGCGCTGGTCTCGGTAGAAGATTTTGACGCCCAACTCGTTTTCGATGTTGTTGATGATGTACCCCAGGCTTGGCTGGGTGTAACCCATGGTTTGGGCTGCCCGGGTCATGCTGCCGCATTCGGCAGCCTTCAGAACCGGTGCATATTTACCCATTCGCTCATCCCTCCTTGATGGTTGCTGTGGTCTTATGGAATAAGCAGCACTGGCCCATATAAACGGCCAGGGCCGACGAGAGTATATCACACTTTCTACAAAAAGTCTACATGATTTTTTCTATGTCGACATAAAGCCTCTCAATTTTACAAATGGTAGTCCCCCGAGTATACTAATCGGCGGCCCCAAAGCAGGGGGCCGCGGCGCAAAACGCCATACCGGTTTTGGCTGGGTAGCCTGTTCGCCCTTCTTCTTCCAAGCAGGCCAAAGGGCGTCTTTTCTGGGCGGGAAGGATGCCATTTTCTGGATTTCCCGACCGAAACCAACTTTCCCTGTGTCATTTTAGATAGCAAGAAGCAGCCGAACCTCGGCTGCTTTTTGCATTTTTCCGACAGCGCCCATTTTGTCCTAAAATTTTTTTAGCACGCCATAAGCTTTCTCAAGTTTACATTCTTATTGACAGTTTTTATAATTAGAACTCGGTTTATGTCGCTTTTTTTAATTCTTTTTCCACAATTGTTCCCTTTGGGTGAAAGGAGGGGCGCTGCGCGAGGGAACCCCGCCCGCCAAAAATTCGACGGGCTTCTCCAATCCCGCGCTCCGTAGGGGAGCGCACAAGACAGAAAAGAGGTACTTGTATGAGTAATCAACCCGAAAAGAAAGGCGTCAGTGCAATTGACTTCTTTTGCATTGGCTTCGGCGCCATCGTCGGCGTCGGCTGGGCCGTCTCCATCAACAGCTGGATGACCAGCTGCGGCGGCCCCATCCCTGCGGGCATTGGCTACATCCTGGCCCTGGTCATGATGGTCCCCATTGCCCTGTGCTACTGCGAGCTGGTTCCCATGCTCCCCGTGGCCGGCGGCGGTATGGCCTTCGCCTACCGCGCCTTTAACGAGACCGTGTCCTTCATCTCCGGCTGGGCTGCCTTTGGCGCTTTCGTGTCCATCATCCCCTGGGAGGCCATCCAGATCACCGACGTGCTGGGCTATCTGATCCCCAACATCAAGGCCGGTGACCCCCTCTACCAGATCGCCGGAACCGACGTGTACCTGGTCACCATCATCATCGGCACCATCTGCTCCCTGCTGCTGTTCGCCCTGAACATGCGCGGCTTGGCAGCTGCCGCCACCCTGCAGAAGGTGCTCTGCTTCGTCCTGGTGGGCGCCGGCATCGTGGGCGCCATCGCCTCCCTGGTAGGGGGCAACGCCAGCAACTGGCAGCCCATCTATGAGGTCACCGACCCCTCCATCTACGGCCCCGCTTCCGAGGGCCTCAAGGAGGTCTCCCACAGCAGCATGTTCGGCGGCATGATGGCCATCCTGGCCTCCGCCCCCTTCTTCCTGGCTGGGTTTGAGACCATTCCCCAGGGCGTGGAGGACGCCGGCGGCGACATCACCAACGTGGGTAAGACCGTGGTTATGTCCGTCGTCCTGGCCTGCATCTTCTATGCCATCCTGCTGATCTGCTTCGGCTATGCCTGGCCCTGGAAGGAGTTCGCCCACATGGAGAACCCCAGCGCCGCCACCGTGTTCACCTTCCTCTATCCCGGCGTTGCCGGCGAGGTTCTCTACTGGCTGATCACCATCGGCGCCATCGCCGGCCTGTTCACCACCTGGAACGGCTTCTTCATGGCCTCCGCCAGCCTGCTCATGGGCATGGGCCGCGGCTATCTGGTGCCCCACATCTTCGCCAAGCAGAACAAGAACGGCATCCCCGTTCCCGGCCTGCTGGTCTGCCTGATCCTGTCCCTCATCGGCCCCTTCCTGGGCGCCGGCCTCATTGGCGACATCACCTCCTTCTCCGCGGCGGCCTTCGTGCTGTCCTGGACCATCACGTCCTACTCCCTCATCCGCCTGCGGAAGACCGAGCCCGACCTGCCCCGGCCCTATAAGATCCCCGGCGGCATCGCCATGGGCGGCTTCTCCGCCATCGTGACCACCGTGGTGTTCATCCTGCTCTTCGTGCCCAACAACCCCGTGTACATGGGCAAGACCGCCAGCCTCATGTTCGTGGGCTGGATGGTCATCGGCGTCATCCTCTACCTGGTCTCCGCCGTGCAGCGGAACAAGACCACCAAGGAGGAGCGCAGAGCGGCCATGTTCAGCCACGCCAACGCCAACACCGAGGCGTAATTCCCGTCCCTTTCCCCATCCACATCGCCCCATTTTCTCCGCGCACGCGCCCGGCCGGGAGGTTTCCCGCCAGGCGCGTGCGTTTTTGCACGGGATTTTGGTTTCCTGTTTTTTACATTTTGTATATTTTTCTTGCAATTTCTTGCCGTTTCCTGTAAAATAGTTTTACATATCCCCATCGCAAGTAAAATTTTGAAAAAGAGAGAGTGATTCCCATGAACCAAGTGCTTGACGGCATTGACAAGGTTGTCACTGCCATCAGCGGGGTCCTGTACATGCCCTGGGTCCCCTTCCTGCTCCTGGCCGCCGGCCTGTTCTTCACCTTCCGCAGCAAGTTCATGCAGGTCCGCCTGCTGGGCGAGTCCTTCCGGGTGGTGTCGGAAAAGCCCAAGACCAAGGGGGGCATCTCCTCCTTCGGCGCACTGATGGTCTCCACCGCTTCCCGGGTGGGTACCGGCAACATCGTCGGCGTCTCCACCGCCATCTGCATGGGCGGCTACGGCGCCGTGTTCTGGATGTGGATGACCGCCATCCTGGGCGGGGCCACCTCCTTCATCGAGTCCACGCTGGCCCAGGTGTATAAGCGGAAGAATCCCGACGGCACCTACTTCGGCGGCCCCTCCTACTACATGGAGACGGCTCTGAAAAAGCGTTGGCTGGGGGTCATCTTCGCGGTGATCATCATCCTCACCTACGCCGTGGGCTACAACATGCTGGCCTCCTACAACCTCCAGTCCTCCTTCTCCGCCTTCTCCTTCTACCATGAGGGCAGCACCCCCCTGGTGATCGGCATCATCCTGGCCCTTCTCTTCGCCGTGTGCGTCATGGGCGGGGCCAAGCGGCTGACCAAGATCACCGGCGCCCTGGTGCCCATCATGGGCATCTTCTACGTGGCCGTGGCCGTGGTGGTGGTGGTGGGCAACGCCTCCATCGTCCCCGAGGTGTTCCGGAACATCTTCGCCAGCGCCTTCGACTTCCCCGCCATCTTCGGCGGCTTCACCGGCTCCTGCATGATGGAAGGCATCAAGCGGGGCCTGTACTCCAACGAGGCCGGTATGGGTTCTGCCCCCAATGCCGCTGCCACCGCTGACGTCTCCCACCCCGCCAAGCAGGGCCTGGTGCAGATGCTGGCCGTGTTCATCGACACCCTGCTCATCTGCTCCGCCACCGCGCTGATGTGCCTGTGCTCCGGCGTGGTGCCCACCACGGAGGCCGCCGGCGCCCCCTATGTCCAGGCCGCCCTGCAGACCGCCCTGGGGGACTTCGGCCCCGTCTTCATCGCTGTGTCCATGGCACTGTTCGCCTTCACCACCCTCATCGGCAACTACTATTACTGCGAGGGCTGCCTGCGCTTCATCTTTAAGCGCATCCCCAGCCACAACTTTATGACCGGCTTCCGCATTGTAGCTGCCATTGTGGTCATGCTGGGCGCCATCATCACCATGCAGCTGGCATGGGACACCGCCGACCTCTTCCAGGCCCTGATGGTCATCATCAACGTCCCGGTGATCCTCATCCTCAGCCGCACCGCTGTTAAAGTCCTCAAGGACTATACCACACAGCGCAAGGCCGGAAAGAACCCCGAGTTCAAATCCGCCAACGTCGGCTTGGAAGGGAAAACCGAAGCCTGGGAGTAAGCGCAACGTTTTCACACGCAACGCAACGGACGCGGCAGCCGCCGCGTCCGTTCCTGTTTTCCCGAGGTTCCCCCGGGGCAGAAGCCCTTTTGTAAACTTTTTCTCCTTTTGCAAATCTTTTGTGCCCTCTCTTTCTAACTTTTTCCCCGCAGATCTTGCCTTTTCGAAGTTTTCCAGGTATAATTGAATATAAACTCAGTTTCCTGAGGGGGATTTGTATGTATCAAGTTATCATCGTAGAGGACGATCCCATGGTCGCCGAGATCGACAAACAATATGTAGAGCACAACAGCAAGATGGCCATCGCCGGGATTTTCCAAAACGGCCAGGACGCCTTGGACTTTGTGCGCACCCATCCTGTCGACTTGATCATGTTAGACTACTACATGCCCGTCATGGACGGGCGCACCTTTCTCGTCAAACTCCGGGCCGAGGGCATCCTGGCCGATGTGATCATGGTCACCGCCGCCAGCGAGGCCCGGCACGTCAGCGAGCTGTACTCCTACGGCGTGTCGGACTACCTCATCAAGCCCTTTGACTACAACCGCTTCCAAACCGCCCTGCAGAAGTTCGTGGCCCGGAAGGAGGCCTTCTCCGGCGACAAAGCCTTTAACCAGGAGGAGCTGGACAAGGTCATCGCCCCGGAGGGCCAGCGCAGCGGCCAGTTTGTGGACAAGGGCATCCACCCGGTCACCTTGGAGATCATCTGCTCCTTCCTGCGGGAGCACAAGAGCGAAAAGCTCTCCATCGAAGACATCGCCAAAAACGTCTCCCTCTCCCGGGTGACCCTGCGGCGGTACATGAACTACCTCATCGACAAAAACAGCGTCATCGGCGGCGTGGACTACTCCACCGGTGGCCGGCCTTCGGCAGTGTACACCTACATCGGCAAGTAAGGCCACTTCCCAGAACTCCCGTGGGCAGTCCACGGGAGTTTCCTTTTTATACCATATTATAATAAGGAGAACCGACATGGCAGAATTCTATACCCGCTTTATCCGGGAGACCATGGACGAGGCCGGCCAGGTCACCCAATGGTCCTACCAGTACGAAGAGGACTTCAACTACGGTTACGACGTCATCGACCCCCTGGGGGACCTGGACCCCCACCGCCTGGCCATGCTCTGGCGGAACCACCGGGGGGAGGAGAAACGCCTGACCTTCGGCGACCTGAAAACCCTCAGCAACCAGGCGGCCAACCTCCTGCGCAGCCACGGCCTGCAGAAAGGGGACGTGGTGATGACCGCCCTGCGCACCCATTGGAGCTACTGGATCGTGGCCCTGGCGGCCCACAAGCTGGGCCTGCTCCTGGCCCCGGTGTACTACCGCCTCACCGCGGAGGACTTCCGCTACCGGATGGAGAAGGCGAAGGTCCGCTGTGTCGTCACCTGCCGGGAGGGGCCTGCGGCAGAGAACATCTGGGCCGCCGCAGAGCAGGCCCAGGTCCCCCTCCGGTTCGCCCTGGGCCCTGGGGAAGACGGTTTCCTGGATCTTCTGGCCGCCCTGCCCCAGCAGCCGGACACCTTGGACCGGGTGCCCACCCTGGCCACCGACCCCCTCCTGCTCTACTTCACCTCGGGCACCACGGGGCTGCCCAAGGGGGTCCTCCATGACCACGCCTTCCCCCTGGCCAACTACTGGGGGGCCCGGTACATGCAGGACGTCCACAAGGGCTCCCGCCACTTCGCCACCGGGGACACCGGGTGGGAGGTGGTCTCCGGCACCAAGTTCTACGGCCAGTGGCTCCTCCAGGGGACCCTGCTGGTGTACGACTACGACCGCTTCCCCCCGGAGCAGGTGCTGGCCTTCCTGGCCGAGGCCAAGGCCACCAGCATCATGGCCCAGCCGTCGGTCTACCGCCTGCTCACCCAGGTGGGGATGGACCGGTATGACCTCTCCTCCATCACCAACTACGCCGTGGGCGGGGAAAAGCTCCTCCCCGACCTGGCCCAGACCGTCACCCAGCAGACCGGCCACGTCCTCTACGAGGGCTATGCCCAGTCCGAGGCCGGCCTCATCGCCTCGGCCTCCCAGGTGATGGGGCGGAAGGAGGGCTCCGTGGGGAAAATCCTGCCCAAGTACCACGTGGAGATCCTCCGAGAGGACGGCACCTTCGCCCCCCCGGGGGAGCAGGGGGAGATCATCCTGGTGGCCGACGGCGGCCGGCATCCCCAGGGCCTCATGATGGGCTACCTGGACGACGAGGAGGCCAACCGCCGCCTCTGGGACGGGGACTACTTCCACACCGGCGACCTGGCCACCCGGGACGCCGACGGCTTCCTCTACTACCTGGGCCGGTCCGACGGCATCATCAAAACCAAAGGCTACCGGGTGAGCCCTGTGGAGATCGAGGAGGCCCTTTCCCGCCACCCGGCGGTGGCCGAATGTCTGGCCACCGGGGAACCCGACCCCGACCTGGGCCAGAAGGTGAAGGTCTATGTGACCCTGGCCCCGGGGTATGCCCCCTCCCCCGCCCTCCGGGAGGCACTGATGGCCTTCCACAACGAGGCCTGCGCCGGGTTTAAAAAGATCCGGGACCTGGCCTTCGTCCCCGCCCTGGCCCACAACGCCAACGGAAAACTGATCCGGGGGCAGTTCCGAGACCCCAAAGCCTAACCCATCCGAGAAAAAGCAGCCCCAGCGGGCTGCTTTTTTTCGTTTCCGCGCCGCGGCGGAGGGGTGCCCTTCCCTTTTTTCAAAAATTTCTGAAAATCTTGTCAGGAAATGGCCCTCTCAACCGTTCTATCTATAGAGGAGTGAAATCCATATGCTGCCGCTGCTCTTGTCCGCCCTGGAGCGTCCCGAAGAAAAACGCATCTTCACCCTGTTCTTTCAGGCTCACGAGCAGGGCTTGCTTCGCTACGCCCGTTCCCTCACCGGCAGCCCTGTCCTGGGGGAGGAGGTCTGCCAGGAGGCCTGGATGAAATGCCTCCAACACGCGGAGACCTTCTTCGCCATCCCCCCGGACCGGCGGCTGGGCTGGATGGTCGTCATTGTGAAGAACACCGCCTACTCCCTCCTGGAAAAGGAGGGGCGGCACCTGCCCCTGGACCCGGACTGGGACGCCCCCGCCCCAGAGGCCGGGGGCGTCCAGGGGATCGTGGACCTGATCCGAGCCCTGCCGGAGCAGTACCGCACCATTCTGGAACTGAAGTTCCTCTGGGAGTGGACCGACCGGGCCATCGCCCAGGCCGTGGGCCTGTCCGTGGACGCCGTCAGCGCCCGGGTGAGCCGGGGCCGGAAACTCCTCCAACAAAACTTACGAGAGGCGGGATACCATGACTGAATCCGCTGAAGAACTCCAGCGCATCCGTCGGGCCCTTTTGGACGCCGCGGCAGCGGATTACCCCCAGGCCCTGGCCGCGGCGCCTGCCGACGTTCCCCCCTCCCGGGTCTACCGCCGGTGGCGGCGCAGGCTGCTGCGGAACCCCCAAGGGCTCCTCCGGCAGCAGGCCAGGCCCCCTTGGGCCCGGGCCCTGCGGGGCGTGGCCTGCGCGGTGCTGGCCCTGTCTTTGACCTTCGGGGCGGTGATGATGGTCAGCCCGGAGGCCCGGGCGGCGGTGAGCCGGTGGTTTTTCCGGGAGGAGGACACCTACACCGCTTACCAATTCCATGGGGACATCTCCCAGGATTCCTTGCCGCGCTGGGTTCCTACGAACTTGCCGGAGGGTTATACCCTACTCCACTGGGAGGACTTCGGTACCTGGGTGGAGATGGTCTATGCTGACGAACACACCGGGCAAACCCTTCAGTTCTGTTACCAGCGCCTATCCACTGGAGGCGGGTGGTCCTTGACCAACCGAAACACCACCCGAACCGAGGTCAGTGTACGCGGCCTTCCCGGCCATCTATACACCGCCCAAGAAGGTTCCTCGCACACGCTGGTGTGGTTTGACCAAGAGAGCGGGTACTCTTTCCTCCTGTCTGCCCAACTGCCTGTAGAGGAACTGTTGGCCGTGGGAGAGGGAGTCACCCAAAAAGAATAACCCCTCCGCCGCTTTTTAGAAAGGAGACTTCCCTATGAAACATCCCCGTCGATCCATTCCCCTGCTTTGCCTCGCCATTCTCTTAGGCGCCGTCGCCCTGGGGGCCGCTGCCCACACATCGACATCTGCTTCTTCCTCCCGCCTTTCCCAGGCGGCAGACGACGTTCATACCCTGCATCAACTCCTTGGAAGTGCCCGGGTAGATACCATTCTATCCGGCCAGCAGCCCGCTGCCTTGGAGGACCTGGACACTTCCCAGTTGGAAGCCCTGTTCAATGCTCTGGGTGACGAGGAGAGCTACTCCCTGGAAGAGTCCGAGCAAGCCGGGGCCATCCAGGCCAAAATCGCCGCGATCCTCAACCTGCGCACCCAAGATTTGCCGCCAGAAACCACACCGGTCACCCTGGACCGGCTGCTTCGCACCACGGAGGACCGGATCGCCACTTGCCGGGTGCTCCTATCCCTTCCCCCTATGGACCCCGCTGAACTGGACCAGGATGCCGCCATTCAGACCCAGGAGGAAGCCAACCAGAAGATCCAGGCCCAGCTGGACCGTCTGCTCTCCTTCCATGACCGCATCCAACAGGAAGCCACCGAAGAAAACGCCTACGACCTCTGGTGCGTCCCGTGGGATGACATTCTCCAGGAACCACAACCCACCCTTGCAGCGCCGGAGGCCTAACCACTCTCCCCGCCCTTGTTTGACAGTATTTTCCAGCATAATATCGTATAATCGCCGTGTACCCACCTGGGTACACGGCGTTTTTTCGTCTTGACCACCCACCAAAGAAAGGGGTTTTTTCCATGGCTGTCGCCTATACCACCCACAACCGCATCCTCACCGTCACCCTGTCGGGGGAGATTGACCACCACCGGGTCAAGGGGGTTCTCCAGGACCTGGACCAGGCCATTGACGAGGTGCTCCCCCGCCAGCTCATTGTGGACTGCGCCGGCATCACCTTTATGGACAGTTCCGGCATCGCCGTCCTCCTCCGTCTGTGGCAGCGGATGGGGGAGCTGGACGGAACCATCCAGGTCACCGGCCTGCCGGAGCAGCCCGCCCGGGTTCTGCGGGCTGCCGGGCTCCAACGGCTGATCCCCCTCACCTGAAAGGAGAGTACATACCATGCGTACCATCAAATACACCAACCAGGTCTCCCTGGTGTTCCCCTCCCGGTCAGCCAACGAGTCCTTTGCCCGGTCGGCGGCCGCCGCCTTCGCCGCCCAGCTGGACCCCACCCTGGACGAGCTGGGGGACGTGAAAACCGCCGTCAGCGAGGCGGTGACCAACGCCATCGTCCACGCCTACCCGGACACCTTGGGAAAGGTGGAGCTGAAGCTCCGCCTCTACCCCGGCAACGAGTTGGAGCTCATCGTCCGGGACTGGGGGGTGGGCATCCCGGACATCGAACAGGCCCGCACCCCCCTCTTCACCACCGGCAATGAGGAGCGCTCGGGCATGGGTTTTACCATCATGGAGAGTTTCATGGACGCCGTGAAGGTCCGCTCCACCCCCGGCAAGGGGACCACGGTGACCATGCGCAAGCGCTTCGCCCTCCGGGCTGGGGGGAAGGCGTGATCCCCACCGAGACCGCCACCCTCCTCCAGGCCGCCCAGGCCGGGGACCAAGGGGCCTGCAGCCGTCTGGTGGAGGAGAACCAAGGGCTCATCTGGAGCGTGGTGAAACGCTACGCCCGGAAGGGGCAGGACAGCGAGGACCTCTACCAACTGGGCTGCCTGGGGTTTCTGAAAGCCGTCCACGGGTTTGACCTGGCCTTCGGCACCCAGTTCTCCACCTACGCCGTGCCCAAGATCGCCGGGGAGATCCGCCGCTTCCTCCGGGACGACGGGCCGGTGAAGGTGAGCCGGGGCCAGAAGGAGCAGGCCCTGGCCATCCACCGGGCCCGGAACCAGCTCACCGCCCAGCTGGGGCGGGAGCCCACCTTGTCGGAACTGGCCCAGGTCACCGGCCTCACCCCGGAGGACATTGCCGCTGCCGACCTGGCCACGGCGGCGGTGACCTCCCTCCAGGCGGAGTCCAGCGAGACCGGCCTGGCCTTGGAGGGGATGGTGGCCTCCCCCGAGGAGGACCTGGTGGAGCGGGTGGCCCTGCGCACCGCCATCGACCGCCTGCCCCAGCAGCAGCGGATGCTCATCCTGCTGCGGTACTACAAGGGGCTCACCCAGGACAAGACGGCAAAGATATTGGGGGTGAGCCAGGTGCAGGTCTCCCGGCTGGAGAAAAAGGCCATTCAGTTCCTCCGGCAGGAGCTCCAGGAGGACTAGAGGGCCTGCCAGGCCGCCTCGTCCACCACCTTGTCCTGGGCGCCCACCTTGGTCCAGGCAAAGTCCCCGATGAGTTCCCGGGGCTGCACCGGCTCTGGCCGGGGCTGGAGCCCTGCCAGCCAGGCCAGCAGCCCTGTGACCTTTTCCGGGGTGGAGTGGGCCTGGAGGTAGCCCACGTCCAGGTCCCGGTCCCGCTTGGACAGCCGCCGGCCGTCCGGGGCCAGGAGGAGGGGGACGTGGCAGTAGGCGGGCACCGGGTACCCCAGCTGTTCCAGCAGCCAGATCTGCCGGGGGGTGGAGGAGAGGAGGTCCCACCCCCGCACCACCCGGGTGATCCCCATGGCCCCGTCGTCTGCCGCCACCGCCAGCTGATAGGCATAGACCCCGTCGGACCGGCGGAGGATGAAGTCCCCGCAGTCCCGGTCCAGCCGCTGGGCCTGGGGGCCGTAATTGCCGTCTACAAAGGAAACCGTCTCCGCCGGCACCTGGACCCGCCAGGCCGGGGACCGGCCACTGTCCCAGAGGGCCGCCTTCTCCTGGGGGGACAGGCGGCGGCACCGGCCATCATACACCCGGGCCCCGTCAGAGGCGTGGGGGGCAGAGGCCGCCAGCAGCTCCTTCCGGGTACAGAAGCAGGGGTAGACCAGGCCCTGCTCCTCCAGCCGGTGAAAGGCGGTCTGGTAAACGGCGGTGCGGTGGCTCTGGGTGCACTCTGTGTCCCCCGGCTGCCAGCCGGTGTCCCAGTCCAGGCCCAGCCAGAGGAGGTCCTGGGCCAGCTGGGGCAGGTAGGCGGGCTTGCACCGCTGGGGATCCAGGTCCTCCATCCGCAGGACCATCTCGCCCCCTAGGCTGCGGACGTCCAGCCAGGCCAGCAGGGCGGCAAAGAGGTTCCCCAGGTGCATCCGCCCGCTGGGGCTGGGGGCAAAGCGCCCCCGGATGGGCTGTTTCTGATCCATGATCGCTCCCTCCTTGTCTTGGAGGCTATTGTAGCACAAAGGGGATAGGGGCGCAAATGACGGGGGTCTCTTGCTCACAACAGGGGCATCAGAGATTAATCGACGCTTTTTCTCACGGATGGAGAAAACCTGCATGGCCAATAGCGCCAAGCGAGGAAAGGTTGGATATGGCGCAAGGGAAAGCCCCGCCTTTGTCATTCCGGCAGGGTCATTGGGGCAGTTTCCATAAGAGATATTCCATGTGCCCGGAGAAATCGTCTTCCACGCTCCCATTCCCCGGCGTTTCCTCCTTGCCAGATCACCTTGCTTATAGTAAAATAAGAACCAAATCCCATGCATTCCAGATAGAAAGAAGGCACTTTCCCATGTCCATTGCAGCTGTTCGTGACTATTTGACCCCCTTCGGCCTGGCGGATAAGATTCTGGAGTTCTCCACCTCCAGCGCCACCGTGGAGCTGGCCGCCCAGGCCGCCGGGGTCATCCCCGCCCGCATCGCCAAGTCCCTCTCCTTTAAGGTGGAGGACCGGGCCGTCCTCATCATCGCCGCCGGCGATGCCAAGGTGGATAACCCCAAGTTCAAAGCCGCCTTCCACACCAAGGCCAAAATGCTCACCCCGGAGGAGGTCACGGACCTGGTGGGCCACGCCATCGGCGGGGTGTGCCCCTTCGCCATCAAGGACACCGCCGATGTGTACCTGGACATCTCCCTGCAGCGGTTTGACACCGTCTTCCCCGCGGCGGGCTCGGCCAACAGCGCCGTGGAACTCACCTGTGACCAGCTGGCCCAGTGCGCCCAGAACTTCCGGGGCTGGGGGGACTTCTGCAAAGGCTGGCAGGAGAATCCTTAAATTTTCCCTTCTAAGCCGGCACGGCAAACCCGTGCCGGCCCTTTTTTACCCCCATGTCAAAGCCTTTTGGCAGACAAATCCCCCCTCCCGTGGTACCCTGGAGGGGAAAAGGAGGCGATCCCATGGAGATCGGCAAAAAACTCAGGCAGGCCCGGACCCAAGCCGGCCTCACCCAGGAGCAGGCAGCGGAGAGGATCCTGGTCTCCCGCCAGACTGTGTCCAACTGGGAGACCGGAGTTTCTCAAAGTTAAAGATACCACATCAATCCCACGCTGACTTTTGCTCAACCGATACAGCCGGAGGGCTGGATAACAAGAAAAGGCGGTATGCGCCCCGTGGAGGGGTAGCGTACCGCCTTTTCTTGTGGGGGTTTCCAAAGGGGGCAACGCCCCCATTTGGCACACGACTTTGCGAAGCAAAGTGTAGTGTGTTATACGCTCTGTCGGCGTTGCCGTGAAAATGCCGTTGCCGCCGGGGAGGGCAAGGGCATTTGAAGCGGCAGGAAAACAGGGCTGTGCTTGCGTGGCGTAGAGCCGTAAGCACAGGTCTGGTTTCAACAGCAGACTGGGCGTATATGAAAGCCCCCGTCCCTCGTCCTACGCTCCGACTTGTGGACAAAGTGTCCCGAAGTTGTGGCCACACTCCCGGAAAAGTAGCAGGACAGCGGGCAACCGTCAAGGCTGAAATGAACGGGGTTACACCCGGCCTTGACCGCCGCCCGCCGCCCCGCTGGATGGGTGGACAAGGCGGCCAATCCCTCAAAGTGCTTGGCCGCGCTCTTTCTGATTTTGAGGTATTCAGTTTTTCAAAATTGAATAATCAAAATAAATTTTTTCGATTGAAAAAATTTTATTTGTTATCATCTTCAATGCCATATTTTTTCTTTTGCCGAATCACATAATTACTGATTTTTTCATCATATAGTGGATACTGGTAATCCAACTGGCATGCCACTTCTGACGAAACCTCCCGGAACAATGCCATACATTGTTCAAAGGATTCCCACATATGGGGATAGGAATCCATATTATAAGTGGACATAAGTCGTTCCCACAATTCCTCTGGGACATATTGCTTCATAAATTTATAGTTTTTTCCCAAACTGAAATGAAATCCCTGTTTGATACCAATCAGCCAGGAAATCATGCGAAGCAATTCTTTTCGTACTATATCATTCATATGGTCAATAGCAAAAAGAATTTCTTTGCGGCATAAGCCCTTTACTACATATGTTGTAGTATTCCAAAATTCATTACAGCAATCGTCAAACATTCTTTGAGTAGGCTTCTGCAAGTGGTAGTCTATATCCGTTGGTATTGGCGGCTTTACGATACGGTTGTCTTTATCCAACAGTAACTTTACCAGTTTATCCCATGTAAAATACTCGTCTATCAGTTCCAGCGGCAGCAAAGTTAAATCTATCTTAACATCATCAGTAAACAGCATTAAATATGAAAATCCCTTTTCTACAGCTGGAAATAATTCCATATCTTCCGGCTTTTGCAGAATCAACCTTTCACCAAATATATCTAGCCATTTATCATCACTTGTGAAGCTGTCCATATCCGTAACAAAAAAAGTAATATCAAAATCCTGAAAATCATCAGGCGGAATATTTGTATTTGTTCTAGATCCTTCCAAAGTAACCATGCGAATGCGTTTGTCTGTTTTTGCAAAATTCAAAACAATATCATAAACTTCCTTTTCTGATCTCATTTTTATCTCCTCCAATTATTGAAATAGGTGTGAAGCCATTTTAGGGCTTTCCCGCCTTGATTACCCTTTAGCAAAGACGGGCGGGGCTGTCAACGGCGGCGCATGAAATGCGCCGTTCATCTTGACCGTTGATTGGCCCCGCTAACTTTGCTACTCTGTTCTAAGTAATTCCTCAATTTGTTTTTTCATATATTCTACAAGTGCCATCGCTTCCTTTTCTACTGTCTCCCATTCATCAGACAAATTTCCCAAATAAGCTTCCTTTGCCGTTGTTAGCAGGGGGGAAAATCTCTCCGGCAATTTTAAAATTACCCATTTTGCGGCAACATCTTTTGTCGTGATTTCTTCTGTTACTAAAGTAAACCACATTCGTGATAAGGTTAATAACACATTTCTTTCATCACCCTTAAAGCTGGAAATCAAACCAGGTAAAGAAAACCGAATTGCTTTTTTAATTTCGTGAAATGGGATAGCGGGAATAAGCTCTTTGCTTTCCGCCCCCTTCAAAGTTATGCTATTTTTTCTTGCTTGCCATAATAAAATCATTATATCTGGGTCATTGCAGGCTTGCGGATATTCTCCTGCTTCCATCTCTCCCCTTAGCCATTCACCATACATATACTGACATTTTGGCGGAAATTGCAACGGAACAATATCAGATTGATTGATAATAGTTACCTCTAAAGGTCTTTTTTCAATACAGCCTACGGAGCCAGAAATTTTCAATAATTGCTTTGTTAGATCTGCTCTGATTGAATTACTCAATTCTTGTTTAGTAATTATCAGTATATCTATATCACTATCTGGACGCAGCCCATTCATTGTTGCTGAACCATATAAATATATCCCCAATATTTGACCTTGTAATATGGTTTCTGCTATTGAAATAACTTGATTTACTTGTTGTGGAAATTCATTTATATTCATTGTAACTCCTATATGTATTTATTTTTACTCCTCAACAACTGATAAAACAGCGTCTAAGGCTAATTCTAAGGCTATGGATATACTTGTTTTTCCCCATTCTCTTTCTTGGTATTTATGAGGGTCTGCAAGAGTATCGGCTGAAAAAAGCAGCATAGCCCATGTAACTTTTCTAAATTTTGCACACGCCGCCAATGCGGAACATTCCATTTCTACTACTTGACATCCCTCTTCTTTCCGATACTGAACCATTTCTACTGTTTCTCGATAAAAACCGTCTGTTGTCCATGTTTTAACTTCCCAATATGGTATATTCTTTTGGCTTAAAGCAGATTCAATCGCATTTATACCAGCCTTTGAAATCTCTACTTCTCGGGAGGGAGGAAGATAATGGTAAGATGTTCCCTCATCTCTCAATGCAGAAACAGGTATCAAAAATCTATTTTCCGGGATGTCTTCCAATACGCCGCAGGAGCCGACGGAAATAATCTTTGTTACACCCCCTGCAATTAAATATTCTAAAACTTGGACGGCAGCAGCACTTCCCACAGGAGCCGGACATAGACATATTTTCTCCTGATTATAAAGACATTCATAAATAGGATATCGTCTTGTTGCACTTTCAAATTCATCTATCTGTATTCCATCATGGGTATGTGCATAATTTTCAACCTCGTCTCCTAAAAAAGCAAACACTGCTTTTGCAGGAAAACATTTTTTCCCATTTCCCGGCTGAAAAACAGCTTTTGATGCGGTATCGTACTCTAAAACAGGGTAGTCATGCTTTACTAATGGCATATTATTATCTCGAATAACAGGCTATTATTCTATTCCTTTCATCATCTTTTTTGCCAACTGCTTGAACAGGTCGGCAGTTTCTTCATCCATCGGCGTAAGCTGTCCGATCTGTCCGGCAACCATCGCCGTTACATCGTCAATGGAAAGTGGTGTTTGCTTCTGCTTCGCCAATGCGTCCCGCATGGTCTGGAACATGGCGGCGGTCACAGCTTCCCCCGGCTGTTCTCCGTTGTCTATGTCTTTCTTAATATCCCGCAGGATAGCAAGGAACACGCTCTTGATTTTCTCAATCTCCGCTTCATGCTCCCCCATCTTCTGGGCGTTCAAAACTTGTAAATCCTGTCTTGCTTCTGCCCGGTGTTCCGGGTGTTCTTTCATCAGGTTGGACAGGGAAGCCGTTGCCATCTCGATAAGCTGGTTTCGTGCTGTTATCCCCTTTGCCGCCGTGTCTTGAAAATAAATCCGTATCAAATCTATCAGCTTAGGAAAATTCCTGTGTTCCAACAGGCGGTTGAGGATTTGCACATCGACTGTGCCCGTCACAAGCCCCCTCACGGCTCCCTCGGATAAGCCCAATTCAGAAATATCATAGCTTTTGCGGACGCTCACGGTGGACAAGCCCAGTATGTAGTCTGTCGATACCTTAAATTCCTTTGCCACACCTATGAGAATATCACTGCTGACCGTTCTCGTTTCGCCGCTGACAATGCGGCTCAACTGGGAAGCGGAAACGCCTATCTTCTCCGCAAGTTCCTTTTGTGTGATATGGTTCCCGTTGCATAAATCGGAAATCCGCTGTCCGGGTGTTCCGGGTAAAGCCATAGACACGCACCTCCTCCGCATACTTCCATTATACAGAATGATTGCAAAAATGCAATTTCCAAAGTGTAAACTTCATCAAAATGCAATTCTCGCAATATTCCGGGAATTGCATTTTTTTCGTGTAGACTTAGGGTAGTTCATCGATGGACAGCACCTTGAAAACAGAATGACCGTCCGAAAAGGGATACCCCGGCTGGGGAAGCACCGCATTTTGTATTACTAATATAGCCAAGTCTTACTATACAAAATGGATTACTCACATTAACAAACGAATTATTTGAAACCTTCACATTAAATCCTGCCAGCCAACTTCCTTTAAGATCATATTTTACCTGATATGTATTATCAGCTACTTTTGTAACAGATGGCACTTCCGTAATTGTAATATGCGCTTTCTTCCCTCCAGCAGTAATGACATCAAATTCTTGTATTCCACCTTTGATCATATCATAAGAAATATCTTTTTCCTCTTGTTGTAAGGAAGATTCTGCTGCCTTTGCTGTTAAACTTTCAGCATTGTACATTATAACCGTTAAAACAATTAATAATATTATACCTTTTTTTAATTTCTTCATCTTTTTCACTCCTCATTAATGTTGAAGATATGTATCTCTTTATCTTTCATTTTACTCATATACATTTTAACAAACGCAATAGCGCTTTGCATTTATAAAGAAATCATGGCGTTTAAATATATATTATATATTTTTTGATTTCTCTACCACATGGAACTTAGGATTTTCTATTATGAGGCCTCCATCAGAAACATATTTTATCTCTATTGCAGTTACTTCAGGAAAAAAACTCACTGATGGAAACCGGGATAAATATGTATCAGTTGCACTCGCTGGATTATATGTCTTTCCATATTTATATAGCTTCCCAAACAAATAAATATAATTAGTTTGAACATAATCTTCAAAATATCCGTTTTGTAAATTTGTTATCAGTTGGTATTCTTTATCAAAAATTGACAGAATATCTTTTTGAATGATTCTAACGTCAAAGACTTTACCCTTTTGAGACGTTATAACAACTATATTTTCTTTGTTTTGACCTATACGATAGTCAGCAAATATTGCTTCCGTTTGAGCAGAGTAATAATTTGTATTAAATAAATGCAAATTAAAAATGTAAAGAAAAAATGTTAAAGTAAATATAATTATAAAGAATTTAGTTACTTTCATTACCATTATCTCTTCCTAATAAAACATTTTATGCTCTGGCATATATAAGTGGAACGTCGCTATTATGCGACGTTCCGAAATATCCATCCACTAAAAATTAGTATCTGTACATAACTGTTTGATAATCATAGTTACCGGAAGTTATATTGACAGAAGGGCCTGATGGTGCCATACCTATTGATGCTCCAAGAATTTGATGCGCATAAGTATAATACATATTACAATGTTTTGAGCCTGCCGTAAATGCTATTTCTGGTTTTAATACTATGGATGCCGCTCCCCTATTAGTGCCTAGTTCCATAGTCCCTTCTCCTATACTCAAATACCATCCTAGCCCTCCATCGCTTGCAGTCGCAGGGGTTGTCACCTCATCAGCAATAGCTCCATAATCACCTAATTTATACATTGAACAGGCATCAACATACACTGTTCCTACCTTGTTATTTTGATCGACCAAATTAATGGTATCAATCGTTAACAAAAGTTTAGCTGTGGAAATTTGTCCCCTTGTTAATGTATCATCATTTCCTTCTTGTATTTCTACAATTTCTGAAGTATATCCATCAAATTGTATATCTCCATTCATAAAAACAAATACCATCGGAACCACCCCCTGTCCTTTTTACCACCACGTTCAAAACTATATACCATCCGCGTTTAATAAGTTTCTATACTCATTTTAATTTGATGAACATATTCTGAAAATAAATGATTTATTGCATCAGGCAATTGATTCTTTCCTACATTATACAAGCGCAAAAAGAAACAAAACAATTTACAAATATATTTCCAAAACTCTGCTTCACTATGGTATACTAAATTATAACTGTTTTATAAAGGGAGACCGTTTTATGATTACATTCAGACATTCTGCAACCGCCGATGTAGATGCAATGGACAAAATAATAAAGGACGCTGTCCGGGGGCTTGGAGCCCAGGGTATTCCGCAGTGGCAAAAAGGATATCCCAACCGGGAACTTCTCGTTTCTGATATTGGAAACGGGATCGGATATGTTCTGACAGACCATGACAGAGTAGTGGCTCTGTGCGCCGTCACCTTTGCAGAAGAGCCGGCCTATCTTCATATTTCCAACGGAAGCTGGCTGACAGGAGATAACGCATCTTACGCCACCATTCACCGTATGGCTGTCGATGCCGATCTTCGCGGAAAAGGATACGCTTCCCTGCTGTTTTCTTCTGTAGAAGATCTGGCTGTCCAAAAGGGTATGGAGAGTATCCGCATTGATACCCACGAGCAGAACCTGTCCATGCAAAAGGCGCTGGAAAAATCCGGCTTTATCCGCTGCGGCAATATTACGCTCTGCGGCGGACCGGAAGACGGCGATCCCCGGATCGCCTATGAAAAATTGTGCAGATAGCCACTCTGGAACAGAGTTTCCTGTCTAAACAAAAAAGGAAGGACTTTTAGCTTTCGCCTGGCAAATCCCGGCTGCAGCAAGAAAGTCCTTCCTCATTTTCATCTTATTTTATTCCCACGAGATGGAAGTTTTCCGCTTCCTTTCCAATCTGACAGAGAAGCCTTCTCATCTTCTCCTCTCTTAAATTTCCATCCAGCACTATGCGAATGTTCTGCACACCGTCCGCTGTTTCCAGGGACATAGCGTCAATCTCCACCCCGTTTAATTTTGTCATATTGATATACAGGTTCAGATCACTTGTATCTTTCGGACAGGTAAATGCAATCTCTACCTGGCTGTGAGACGCCGCTTCATCTATGCCTGCCTCCTTCTCGGCACTGCTTAAAACTTTATCCTGCATCCCGGTAAGGATCCCATACTGGTATCTTCTGCTGACGCTCATCAGATGGCGAAGGAACGCCACATACTCATCATAAACCTCTTTATCCACATCTCCTGCCCGCTTCTCAATGATGGACAGCTCTCTTTCCAGCACGAAAACGTCGCCGCCGGTTTTTGCCTTTGCTTCTGCTACTTGTTTTGCGCATTCCATTCTTTTTAAAAACAAAGGCTTCATCTGTGTATCTACTGCATCGATTTCCACGCGAATCTCATCTAATGTCATTTGATCACTCCTATTCTCTTATTGTCTTGTGTTTTCCGTCCTTATCTGCCGGGTTCTAAATGAGAGCTCCCTGTTTTACCAGCTCTTCCCTTATTTTCCTGATGTCCGCTTCTCCCTGCAAAGCCTGCACTGCCGCTGCCACGCCGGCACCGTGCCCGGTTGCAAAGCAGGTTCCCATCACACGGACCGCCGCAAAGGCAGCCTCGTCCGCCGAGATCATTCTTCCCGCCCCATAGAGGTTTTCCACAGACTCACACTGAAGCGCGCCAAGAGGAATGTCAAACCAGCTTCCTTCTTTTCCATCTATATAGGTTGCCATTTTGTCGGCGCTTTTATGGATTTCCGGCTTCCATCCGCCTCTTGCCACGCCGTCTTCACATTTCTTTCTGGAAAGCACATCGTCTGCTGTCAGCACTTTACGCCCTTTGATCCTGCGGGTCTCCCGAAATCCGATAGAAGGCCCGATCACAGACAATTCACTGTTTTCCATTCCCGGAAGATATTTTTTCAACGCTTTCACATAGGAAAGTACCTGCTTTCTTGTCTCCTGCTCCATAGCGGTCATTTCCCGGCAGTCTAATGACTTTGGCATTACGCTTGGCAGGAGAACTGCCACCTGATCTGATCCCTCCCTTTTCAGGATAAATCCTTTTTCTTTGGAAAGATTCGGAATCCCTTCTTCTTTTGCCTTGATCACTGCTTTTTCCACGGCAGCCGGAGACAGATCACAGGAGGTGTCCACGCCGCTTAACCGGAACGGCAATGTCGCCGCCTGGACGGTGCCATCCTCTCCTCCCCAGATGGTCTCAGCTCCTGCCAGATGAGCCAGCGCCGCATCTCCCGTGGCATCCACAAATGTTTTTGCCTGAATGGAAAATGTCCCTTCATCATCCGTACATTCCAGCGCAGTCATCTGTCCGTTCTGCATCTTCACTCCAGTTACTCTTGTGTGAAGAAGACAGGTTACTCCTGCCTTTTCCAGTACATTATCCATTGCACATTTCAGATATTCAGGATGAAAATTAATATTTTTGTTTCCTGTTGCCGAAACAATATAGTTGATCGAAGAGGGATCCAGTTCTTCCATTTCTTTTAAGATCATCTCTCCAACTCCTGCTACCGCCTTAACCGGATCTCCCCCGCAGGTATAAAATCCGCAGAAAGCCGCCACGCCAGAGTGAGTAGCCTCCCCACCCGGATAGGGACTGCGCTCAATAAGAACTGTCTTTGCCCCTGCCAAAGCCGCACCTACCGCTGCTGCAGTTCCGGCTGTTCCGGCCCCTGCCACAGCTACGTCAAACTGATACTCTCGTTTCACTGATCTGTTCTCCTTTTCTTCTTAATTTACAGATATTTTATTTCCTGTTCAAAACAGCGGCAAAGCGGATTTTCACCCCTTATGCCGCTGTCAGATACATTCAGCTTATTATGAAATAAACAGTGATCCCAGAGGATATGCGATAAAGCTTAATACAAGAATGCCTGCTATCGCAAACAGTCCTCCCCAGATAAACATGGATTTTGTATCCGTCCATCCCGATCCGATCGCAACTGTATTTACTGTACTTTGTCCTGCCGGAGTCATATTGCAGATTGCTGCCGCAAATCCTACCATGCATACTACAACTCCCACATTGACACTTCCTTCCGGAAGAGCTGTAAGAACAGATAAAGCCACTGCGCTTACCACTGTTGTCGTAACAATGTTGGATGAGAAGTTTGTCTCAACAACCGCCCATGTCATGAAGAACAGGATCAGTCCGATCACCGGGAGATTTCCTGTCAGCGGTTCCAGCGCTCCTGTCAGCCATGCGCTGATTCCCACATCTTCGTTTGTCAGGCAGGAACCAAGCTGTGTCGCTGCCGCTGTCATCAGCACGCTTCCCCAGAGTACGCCTTTGCTTGCAGTTTCTCTGAAGTTCATAATGCTCTCGCCGTCTACGCGGATGACAAACAGAAGGATACATCCAAGAAGCGGAGGCATTGCCGTAGACCAGCCGTTTACTGTTTCATAGAACTGGGGCCATACGCCTTTTACAAGACTTGGTGCAACCCACAGAAGCACGGTAAGAAGCATAACACCAAGGATTACCTTCTCCTTGAAATCTGCTGCAGGCACCGTTCCTCTAAGGCTCATTGCCTTGTCCGGCTTGATGGTGTCTGCGTCATCCGGACGGTAAATAAATTTAAAGATTAAAATTAAAATAACAATCAGGATAATTCCTGTTGGGATTCCCATTGCCATATACTGGAACTGATTCACGTCATTTCCAGTGGCTGATGTGTAATATCCGATCGCCATAGTCGGCCATACATGTCCGATTGCAGTCATACCGGAAGAAAGGCTGATACAGAATGCAGTTCCCATCATGAGCACATTCGCAACCTTGCTTCCCTTTTTCAGTTCAAGCACCTGGAAAATATCTTCCAGGAACGGCATAAATGCTACAAACAATACAGATGGAGAAATGAACAGCCCCATAAAAGTAACTGCTGCAAGCAGGAAGCAGATAAAATACCATGGTCCCTTTCTTGCAATTCTGTTAGTAATAAAGTAAATAGTACAGCGTCGTACAAAATTGGTCTTAGAAAGCGGATATACCAGCATAAAGGTAAATAAAAGAAAGGCAACTGTCGTATTTCCGAATGCCCCTGCAAAAGTTCCTGAAAATCCGAAAATCGGAATCAAACCTAAAGCCAGAAGCGTGATCATACTCGGCCAGTCAATGGAAATGCCGATCCACATGATCAGTGATCCAAAAAATACGCCAAGCACCGCCCATGCGTCGCTGGACAACCCGGCCATCTCCGGCATAAACCGTGAACCTATGATGACAACAAGCGCCAGGACTAAGAAAATGTTTGCTTTTGTGTTCTTTTTTGTCTGCATATCAATTCTCCTCTCATTCCTTTTACGCTTTATCTCTTTGAAGCGTTAAAACATTACATTATTAATATAATACAGTTATTGCCATTTGTAAACTATTGATATATTATAGTATCGATAGGATTTTCCTATATCATATATGAAAGGAGAACTGCCTTATGCAGCTTCAGCAAATGCGTTATGTTCTTGCAGCAGCAGAGAAAAAAAGTTTTTCCGCCGCTGCCAAAAGCCTTTTTATCTCCCAGCCATCCCTCTCCCAACAGATTGGAAATTTAGAGAAAGAACTTGGGATTCCACTTTTTATCCGGCATTCTAAATCCGTCACCCTGACAGATGCGGGCAAGCAATTTGTCATTCAGGCACAGCGTATCCTTAATCAGGTAGATCAGCTGTCTGATACCATGCAAAAATACAGTCTGCAGCAAAGCGGCACTCTGCGCATCGGCATGTTATGGATCGCCGGATATCTTGGCTTATCCGGTGTAATCACCGACTATCATAAGCTGTATCCTCACATCACCTATCATCTCAAGGTAGAAGGAAGTAATACGCTTCTGAAAATGCTGTCGGCCAGAGAAATCGACGCCGCCTTTGTCATCAGTTCCGATAATATACTGACAGAGGAGGATCTCTACTACCAGCAGTTAATGGACGACCGATATATGGTCATTTTATCTGCACAAAATCCTCTCGCTTCCAAATCCTCCCTGACAATACAGGATCTGAAGGACGAAAAGATCATTATGCCCGCCAAAGCTTCCGCATTTCGCCAAAATATGGAACAGCTTTTTGCACAAAATAATATATCTCCCAGCGTTTTATGCGAAACAAGCCAGTCTGACCTTGTCATACAGCTTGCTTCACAAGGACTTGCCGTAGGATTTGCTTCCCGCTCCATTGCCCGGGAACTGCAAAATCCCCTGTGCTGCATCCTGCCGCTTAATCCCCGCATTTCCCGCCCCATTTACTATGTAACATTAAAGGAGCTTCTGGACTATCCGCCCATCCGCTCCTTTACTTCATTTGTAGAAAATCATCCTCTCTTTACAAGAGCATATGTCGAAAAATAGTATATGTGCCTGAATTGCTATTCCGCTTCTTTTCCAAATATTTTCCTGATTACCAGAAGTACTGCAACCATCAGCACGATTCCTGCCGGAAGCGCGATCCAGGCTGTCTGTACAAATCCGGCGATAATGTATACGAAAAAGGAAACCGCTGCAACTGTAATTGCATAAGGGAGCTGAGTCGTTACATGGTTCACATGGTTGCACTGTGCCCCTGCTGATGACATAATCGTCGTATCTGAAATCGGAGAACAATGATCGCCGCACACTGCTCCTGCCATACATGCAGAAATGGAAATGATCATCATTGTCTCATTCTGTCCCTGAAATACAGAAACAACGATCGGAATCAAAATACCGAATGTTCCCCAGGATGTACCGGTAGCGAAAGCAAGTCCACATCCTACCAGGAAAATGATGGCCGGAAGGAAATTCATAAATCCTGACGCACTGGATTTCACAAGCTCAGATACAAACACATCTGCACCCAGGCTGTCTGTCATAGCTTTCAGAGTCCACGCAAAAGTCAGGATCAGGATAGCGGGAACCATCGCTTTAAATCCTTCAGGAATACACGCCATACACTCATCGAATTTAATGATCCGGCGTGCTACATAGAAGATAATAGTAACAACAAATGCAAAGAAACTTCCAAGTACCAGTCCGACAGAAGCATCACTCTGTGAGAAAGATGTAACAAAATCCGTCCCGGAAAAGAATCCGCCTGTGTAGATCATACCGATGATACAGAATGCGATCAACAGAATAATCGGAAGTACCAGGTCAATAACCTTTCCTTTTCCCTCCACAACCTCTTTCTCCGCATCCGCATAAGGTCTGTCAGGCGTTGTATAAATATCTCCTCTGATAGCATTATCCTCATGCAAACGCATTGGGCCGTAATCCAGCTTCAGAAGAACAAGGCTAAACATCATAACAATGGTAAGCAGAGCATAAAAGTTATAGGGAATCGCACGAATAAAAATAGAAAATCCGTCTTCCCCCTCTACAAATCCTGTTACCGCTGCCGCCCACGAAGAAATCGGCGCGATAATACACACCGGAGCTGCAGTAGCATCAATCAGATAAGACAGTTTTGCTCTTGATATTTTATGCTTATCTGTCACGGGACGCATCACACTTCCCACTGTCAGACAATTAAAATAGTCATCAATAAAAATCAAAATTCCCAGAAGAATTGTTGCACACTGTGCTCCCGCTCTGGATTTAATGTGCTTTTGAGCCCACTGTCCAAAGGCTGCCGAACCGCCAACTTTATTCATCATACATACCATAATTCCCAGGATAACCAGGAACACAATAATCCCCACATTATAACTGTCTGACAGAACAGATATAATGCCTCCCTGGAATACATGAGTTACAGTTCCTTCAAACGCAAACCCGGAGTAAAATACTCCTCCGATCAAAATACCAATAAACAGGGAACTGTAAACCTCCTTTGTGATCAACGCCAGTACAATTGCCACAAGGGGTGGGATCAGCGACCAGAAAGTCGCGTACATAGCCGGCACATATTCCTCTGCTTCCTCCGCTGCAAATGCCAGCATAGGGCAACATGCCACAAGCAGCATTACTGTGGAGATCAGCCACAGGATTTTTCTCTTTGTCTCTCTCATAAAAATTTCCTCTCTCTCTTTTTGTAAAACAGATTTCCACTTCACGTGTATGCCTATTCCGCGAAGCGTTTTATCTAACAGGGAACAAAGTTTCCTATTAAATGAAAAAGCTATGAATAACGCTGTCTTGAGCGCATCCATAGCATAAATTGCCCTTCTTCGGACTTCTTATGTATATCAATTTCATTCAATAATGATAGCGCTCCACAGGTTGTGACAGTCCGCAGCATATTCTGCATACGGCCCAGGAAATCTGTCCGGGAAAACAAGATCTCCTTCGGCAATGTTCCCTTTCCACACAGTATGCATACCCGTGCTTCTATTCTGTGGTACTATTGAACACTGCACCTCTATCAGGTCTGATTATTCATACAATAAAGTTGTATCACCTTTGCCGGATAAAGTCAATAGAAAAAAGCGAACGCCGCATAAAATGCAGCGTCCGCTTTGCGTTTTTCTTTTATTCTTCTGTTCCGTACAGAGTAACAAGCTTTTTCAGATATGCATATCTTTCTTTTGCTTCTTCCTCGTTCTTTGCAAACATTACTTTTGCCTTCTCCGGATTGGATCTTACAAGTGAATTGTAACGAACTTCTCCGTTCAGGAAGTCCTGATATCCTTCCAGTTTTGGCTCTTTGCTGTCCAGAGTGAATTTCGCTCCCTCTGCAGCCGGGTTGAAGCGGAAGTTGTTCCAGTATCCGCATTCTACAGCCAGCTGTTCCTCTGTCTGAGCCTTGCTCATACCTTTCTTGATACCATGGTTGATACATGGAGCATAAGCAATGATCAGTGACGGTCCCGGATATGCCTCTGCCTCTGCGATTGCTTTTACAGTCTGGTTGTAATCAGCTCCCATAGCAATCTGTGCAACGTATACGTATCCGTAGCTCATTGCGATACCTGCAAGGTCTTTCTTCTTGGTATCTTTTCCGCCTGCTGCAAACTGTGCAACTGCACCTGTCTTTGTAGCCTTGGAGGACTGTCCGCCTGTGTTGGAGTAAACTTCTGTATCGAATACCATGATGTTGATATCCTTGCCGCTTGCAAGAACATGGTCAACACCACCGAATCCGATATCATAAGCCCATCCGTCTCCACCGAAGATCCACTGTGATTTCTTAGCAAGGAAGTCTTTGTTGTTTACGATATCTTTGCATACTTCACAGTCGCATCCTTCCAGCGCTTTTACAAGGTTGTCTGTTGCTGTTCCGTTTGTAGCGCCGCAGGAGAATGTATCAAGCCATTCTTTACATGCAGCTTTCACTTCATCAGAAGCTTTATCAGATTCCATTACGGACTCTACTTTAGTCTTAAGACCTGCTCTGATCGTGTTCTGTGCCAGCAGCATACCATAACCGAACTCTGCATTGTCTTCGAACAGGGAATTGTCCCAAGCCGGTCCTTTGCCTTCCGGTGTTACGGTGTAAGGTGTGGACGGTGAGGAGTTACCCCAGATAGAAGAACATCCTGTTGCGTTTGCAATGTACATTCTGTCACCGAACAGCTGTGTGATCAGTTTTGCATATGGTGTCTCACCACATCCTGCACAAGCTCCGGAGAACTCAAGCAGAGGCTGTTTGAACTGAGAACCTTTTACTGTATTTTCTTTGAATTTTGCTACTACTTCCGGTTTTACAGGAATTTCTCTTCCGAAATCGAATCCTTCCTGACATCCTGCATTTTCTTCCATGTTGCCCATAACAAGAGCTTTCTCGCCCTTCTTGCCCGGGCAGACATTTGCACAGGAACCGCATCCTGTACAGTCATAAGCTGATACAGTGATAGCGAACTTCATTCCAGGCATACCGATCATATCAATTGTCTGGAATCCTTCCGGTGCATTTGCAGCTTCTTCCTCTGTCAGAGCTACCGGACGGATAACTGCATGAGGACAAACATATGCACAGCGGTTACACTGGATACAGTTCTCTGACTGCCAAACCGGGATATCTACTGCGATACCACGTTTCTCGTAAGCAGATGTACCGGACGGTGTGGATCCATCTACATAATCTTTAAATGCAGATACAGGCAGTGTATTTCCTTCCTGTGCATTTACTTTTGCCTGAATATTTTTAACAAAATCTACAACTTCTGTTCTTCCGCCCTTTACTTCCGGTGTAAACAGACCTTCATCAGCACAGTCTTTCCAGCTTTCCGGAACAGTTACTTCATGAACCTGTTTTGCACCTGCATCGATGGCATCATAGTTCATCTGTACGATCTTGTCACCTTTTCTTCCGTAAGTAGCTTTTGCAGCAGCCTTCATCAGGTCAATTGCTTCCTCTTCCGGAATGATAGCCGCCAGTTTGAAGAATGCTGACTGAAGGACTGTATTGATACGTCCGCCAAGTCCGATCTCCTTACCGATCTTGATACCGTCGATTGTGTAGAATTTAATGTTGTGGTTTGCGATAAATGCCTTTACCTGTCCCGGAAGGTGTTTCTCCAGTCCTTCCATATCCCATGGACAGTTCAGAAGGAATGTTCCTCCGTCAACCAGTTCCTGTACCATATTATATTTATTGATATAGGATGGGTTGTGGCATGCAACAAAGTTTGCTTTCTTGATCAGATATGTGGATTTGATCGGCTTTTTACCGAAACGAAGGTGAGACATTGTCACACCACCGGACTTCTTGGAGTCATAATCGAAGTAAGCCTGTGCATACATATCTGTGTTGTCACCGATGATCTTGATGGAGTTCTTGTTTGCTCCTACTGTACCGTCAGCTCCAAGTCCCCAGAATTTACAGTTGATCGTTCCTTCCGGAGTTGTAACAAGCTGCTCGCCCTCTTCCAGGGAAAGTCCTGTCACATCATCCACGATACCGATAGTGAATTTCTCTTTTTCTGTGTTGTTGTATACAGCAACAATCTGTGCAGGTGTTGTATCTTTGGAACCTAATCCGTAACGTCCGGAAAGAACCGGAACAGCGTCAAATTTTGTTCCCTTCAGAGCTGCTACAACGTCCAGCCACAGTGGCTCTCCAAGAGCACCTGGCTCTTTTGTTCTGTCTAATACAGAAATTGTCTTAACTGTGTCAGGAATTGCATCGATCAGTGCCTGTGCGCTGAATGGTCTGTACAGACGTACTTTTACAAGACCAACCTTCTGTCCTGCTGCCAGCAGATAGTCAACTGTCTCCTCGATGGTATCACATACAGATCCCATAGCGATGATAACCTTCTCTGCATCTGCTGCTCCATAGTAGTTGAACAGTTTGTAATCTGTGCCGATCTTAGCATTTACCTTGTCCATGTATTCCTGAACGATAGCCGGCATAGCTGCATAGTACGGGTTGCTTGCTTCTCTTGCCTGGAAGAAGATATCCGGGTTCTGTGCGGAACCTCTCTGGCATGGATGATTCGGATTCAGAGCATGTTTTCTGAATGCGTCAATTGCGTCCATATCTACCAGATCTTTCAGATCTTCATAATCCCATGTCTCAATCTTCTGAATTTCGTGAGATGTACGGAAACCGTCAAAGAAATTGATGAACGGAATGCGTCCCTTGATTGCAGAGCAGTGTGCAACCGGTGTCAGGTCCATAACTTCCTGTACACTTGATTCACACAGCATTGCACATCCGGTCTGACGACAGGCATATACGTCTGAGTGATCTCCGAAAATAGAAAGTGCATGGCTTGCAAGAGCACGTGCAGATACGTTGAACACACCTGGAAGCTGCTCACCTGCAATTTTGTAAAGGTTCGGGATCATAAGGAGCAGACCCTGGGAAGCTGTGTATGTTGTAGTCAGGGCACCTGCTGCCAGTGATCCGTGAACAGCACCTGCTGCACCAGCCTCTGACTGCATTTCAGTCACCTGTACTTCCTGTCCAAAGATGTTCTTTCTTCCCTGTGTTGCCCATTCATCTGTAGCTTCTGCCATGACAGATGACGGGGTAATCGGGTAAATTGCGGCAACGTCTGTATATGCGTATGACGCATGAGCTGCTGCATGATTACCATCCATGGTCTTCATTTTTCTTGCCATTTTTTGTTCCTCCTTAGATTTTGAAAAATAATAATTTATTTTTTCACATATATTTATATTATAGCCTGTGCAATTTTAAAAGTCCAGATTTTACTCTGTTTTCTTTTGTTTCTTTTTCGGTACAAAAAGGAAAAACGGAATCCTTCCGCATTTATAAGGATTCCGTCTCTTTCTTTTTTCTTCTTCCGCATATGATCCAGATTACTGACACGATCACCAGCGTTCCCGCCAACACCTGTGACACCGGAATTTCCGTTCCCGGAATCCAGAGCTGATCTGTCCGAAGCCCTTCGATCCAGAACCGCCCCAGGCCGTATCCTCCCAGATACAACAGGAAAATTTCTCCGTTAAATTTCTTATGTGTCCGGTACAAAAGCAAAAGCACAAGAACTCCCAGACACCACAAAGACTCATAGAGGAAAGTGGGATGTACCTGGATATAGGATACGCCGTCTATGACTTCTATGTGATCCCGGATCTTCTCTGTCAGATCTGAAGTGCGCACTGCATCCAAAGGAAGCCTCATCGCCAACACGCTGTCTGTATATTCCCCAAAAGCTTCTCTGTTAAAAAAGTTCCCCCATCTTCCAATCATCTGCCCGGTCACAAGACCAAAGACTGCCGTATCAAGAAGCAGGGCAACCGGCTGTTTTTTCACCCTGGCCACCACAAACACAGTAATGACTGCCGCAATGACTCCGCCGTAAATCGCAAGACCTCCATGGCGGGTATTAAAAATCTCCAACAGATTATCTTTGTACATATCCCAGGCGAACACAACATAATAAATGCGGGCACCGATGATCCCGAATATAATTCCGAACATAGCCAGATCCAGATAATCCTCCTGCTTCTGGCCGGTCCTTTTTGCTTCCATCAACGCCATGGCGATACCGGCCAGCATTCCGATCCCGATCGTGATTCCGTAATAAGCAATATCAAAGCCGAAAACTGTCACTGTCTTTCCTACATTTTCCAGGTGGATGCCCAGATTAGGAAAGTCAATTGATGTATGCATAAGCTGCCTCATCCTTTCTATACGTTAAACCTAAACAGCATGATATCGCCATCCTGTACCACGTAATCTTTTCCTTCCAGCCGTACAAGTCCCTTTTCCTTTGCAGCATTATGGGATCCGCATGCAATAAGATCGTCATAAGCGACCACCTCTGCCCGGATAAAGCCCCTCTCAAAATCCGTGTGGATCTTGCCGGCAGCCTGCGGTGCCTTTGTTCCTCTCTTGATGGTCCATGCTCTTACCTCTGGCTCTCCTGCTGTCAGGTAACTGATCAGTCCAAGCAGATGATAACTTGCCTTGATCAATTTCTCAAGTCCGGACTCGGATAGTCCCAGATCTTCCAGGAACATTTTCTTTTCTTCCTCTTCCAGTTCCGCAATCTCCTGTTCAATCTGAGCGCATACAACAAATACTTCAAAACCTTCTTCCGCCGCATACTCCCTTACTGCCTGTACGCCTGCATTGGAAGCGCCGTCATCCGCCAGATCATCCTCAGTTACATTGGCAGCAAAGATAACCGGCTTATAAGTGAGAAGATTATAGCTCTCCAGCCATTCCTGCTCTTCTTCATCTTCTGCTCCGTCAAAACTCTTTGCCAGTTTTCCATCTTCCAGATGAGCCTTGATCTTCTCCAGCAGTTTCAGCTCTTTGGCCGCTGTCTTATCATTTCTTGCAACCTTGGTTGTCTTCGCGATCCTCCGCTCCAGAATTTCCAGATCAGAGAAGATCAGTTCCAGATTGATCGTCTCAATATCTCTCATGGGATCAATGCTTCCGTCCACATGGACAATATTGCTGTCTTCAAAACAGCGCACTACATGGACAATCGCATCCACTTCCCGGATATTTGCCAGGAACTGATTGCCAAGCCCTTCTCCCTTGGAAGCTCCTTTTACCAGCCCTGCAATATCCACAAATTCGATTGCAGCCGGTATGATCTTTTTCGTATGATACATTTCTCCAAGGACATTTAATCTTTCATCCGGAACTGTTACCACGCCCACATTGGGGTCAATGGTACAGAAGGGATAGTTTGCAGATTCCGCACCCGCCTTTGTCAGCGAATTAAAAAGTGTACTCTTACCTACGTTGGGCAGTCCTACAATACCTAATTTCATTTTATCTTTTACCTATCCGAAAGCCCCTGCTTTCTAAGGCTTTCTGCCTTTCGTTAAATTTATTCTGCGCTACCTTTACGCCGTTTCTCTAAACTCCACCGCGCAGTTCATAAAAGGAGTCCAGCGTGACTATAGAGTATAGCACAAAATCGGGCTTTTTTCAATCACCGGTCCGGGCGAATCACCGATTAGGACAAATAGCCACAAAAAATATTCCCATCAGCATAAAACTTTTTCATAATCCTGAAGCTCATGAAAGATATTATCAACAATTGCCCTGTTGCCCTCTATATGATACAGCATAAAATACTTGTGAGACATGAAACTAATCCTTTTATACCCTGCTTTCTTTAGTCTTGGATTCTCGCAATATTTCAAGCTTCCAGCCACCTGTTCTAACGTGCGGATTGTACGCTCAAAGTCATCAAGCACGTTCTTTGCCGCCTGTTCATTTCCTTTTTCAAAAAGCAAGTATTGGATAAACCTATCCAAATCTTCTTCTGCACTTTTTGTAACAACAACGTTATAATCCATATTTCCCTTTCATTTCCGCGATCAAAGAATCTGCACTTCTATATTCACCCCGATTTGCCTGTCTCATGGAATATTCCAGCTTTTGCATTAACTCATTTTCACTTAACGGAGCATATAGGTTCACAGAAGACTGGTTCAATTTGATCTCAAATGGAAAGCCATTGTTCATCACAGACTGTGTTAAAAACATTCTGATTGCAGAAGTTGTATCCGTTCCCAATTTTTTAAACAATTCATCAGCTTTATTTTTCAACTCGTCATCTACCCTGACTTGTATTGTACTTGACATCTCTTTGCCTCCTCCCATTTTCGCAATTGATACCCTCTCTTTGCAAGACATATACAATTGATAAAGAAAGAGTAAGTATTTTGTTATATAATTATAGTATTAACTCAATGTCAATACAATACTTTTGCATTGATTTGACATGGTTTTTATATAGTTTTAGGCAATACACAAGCCAGAAAGACAACACGCCGTTTATAATACCATCTTTTCAATGGCTGCCCGGTAAATTTGGGCGCATTTCATACATACTGCCTCTGTGCAGGCATTTTCCCATTCAAGAGAACGCGGCAGACACTCTTTCCCACGAAAAAAGACAGTACAGTTCTCAAAACTGCACTGTCTGCATCACAATTCTTTTTACTCTTTATCCCGCGTTTCCATCAAGATAACGACTCCACTGGAAAAGTCGATGACTACTTCGTCATCTTCTATTTGGTTGCTGACACACAGGCTGTCATAAGGAGTCAGTGTATGATCCGCCAGCGGATATTTTGCTCCTTTGATATTCAGCTCATAGACCGTGCCTCCAAGAGGGAACACAGAAAAATAATTTCCAAACGCCTCTTCCTTCTTAAGATGGGTTTCTCCCCCTATCAGACGGATCCGGTTCATAGGATCCAGGATCACAGCCTCAATCCCTGCCTTAAACGGAATCATCAGGGTCTGGATATTGGCCCACAGATGATCTACCCGATTGCCGGTAGCTCCCAGGATCAGCATACCGTCGCAGCCCAGTGTCATTGCAAGGCGGATTGCTATTTCCGTATCGGACGCATCTTTGACCGGATTAAATTCCCGTACGGGAACATGAGTTTCATTCTTATAATAGTCCACGATTTCCTGTGACAGACTATCAAAATCTCCTACAATATAGCTGGGTACGATTTTATGTCTGTATAAAAATTCCACGCCTTTGTCTACACCTATAATGCACGGCGCATCCTCTTCCCGGATTGTCTGCAAGACCAGTTCCTCATAAAGAGTTCCGCCGCTGATGATTACTGCTTTCTTATTCATAACTTTTCAATATCTCCATAAACTCTCTGGTGTTTTCTGCTGCATTTCCCTTAAAGACAGCAGAACCTGCCACAATGATATTTGCCCCTGCGTCAAGAACTTCTTTTACATTTGTCAGATAAATCCCTCCATCTACCTGGATATCAATCTTTCGTTTCTGATCTTTTGCCATTTTCCGGATTGCCTGAATTTTCTCCAGCGTATCAGGAATAAATTTTTGTCCGCCGAATCCCGGATGCACCGACATTACAAGGATCATGTCCACTTTTTCCAAATAGGGTTCTACTTCCTCTGCCGGAGTTTCCGGGCAGATGGAAAGGCCGACTTTCATTCCCGCCTCATGTATGGCATCCAGCGTTGCTTTTACATCCTTGCAGGCTTCCAAATGTACCGTGAGCAGATCTGCCCCGGCCTTTTTAAACTCTTCTATGTACCGGATTGGTTCTTCGATCATCAGGTGCACGTCCATAAACTGCCCTGTTGCTCCCTGTATGGATGCAAGAACAGGCATTCCAAACGAAATACTTGGCACAAACATGCCGTCCATCACATCAAAATGTAAATACTCCGCGCCGTTTTCTTCTGTCGCTTTCATTTCCTCCCCCAATCTGGTAAAGTCTGCTGCCAGAATGGAGGGCGCCAGTATATATGCCATAATATCAGTACCTCCTCTTTTCCTTCTCTTGTTGCTCCTGATACATCTCCAGATAATCACGATATCTTATTTCATGAATCTTCCCCTGGTCCACTGCCTCTTTCACCGCGCATCCCGGCTCATGCACATGATCGCAGCCATGAAATCTGCATTGGTCATTGTAAGGAGTAAATTCCGGGAAATAATATTTCAGCTCTTCCTTCTCAAAATCATTGACATAGAGGGAACTGAAACCGGGTGTATCCATAATATAAGAATCCTCGTTTAATGTAATCAGCTCAGAATGTCTGGTGGTATGACGTCCCCTCTCTATCTTCCTGCTGATCTCTCCGGTTTCCATCTTTACCCCGCTTTGCAGAAGATTGATAAGAGAGGACTTTCCGACTCCCGATGGTCCTGCAACCACAGTTGTACTGCCCTGAAGCACATCCTTCACCTCTTCAATATTCTGCTTTTTAAGAGCGCTTGTAAAAATCACGCGGCATCCGCAGTTCTCATAAATCTCCTTCAGCTCTGTAATCCGGGACTCTCCGGCAATATCTTCTTTGTTAAAGCAAAGCACAGTGCGGATTCCTTTTGCCTCCATCATAACAAGAAAACGGTCCAGCAGATTGAAATGCGGGTCCGGCTTTGCGGCGGCAAAGACAACAAGAGCCTGATCCACATTGGCAACTGCCGGCCGGATCAGCTCGTTTTTCCGCGGAAGGATCTTTACAAGATTTCCTTCCATATCCTTATCATCCAGAATTTCTATCTCTACATTATCGCCTACCAGAGGTTTTTTATTCTCCTTCCTGAATATCCCTCTGGCCCTGCACTCGTAAATACCGAATCCTACTACATGAACGTAGTAGAATCCGGCAATTCCTTTCACTATTTTCCCCTGCATATTTTATTGTTCCTCACCCGTGGTGTCATCGCCGTCATCAGGAGTCTCCGTACTTCCTCCGGCAGGCCCGCGGCTTACAACAATCGTCACCGTTGTCCCTTTGGAAACGCTGGATCCAACTCCCGGTGAGCAGCGGATCACATAGCCGGCCGGAACGGTGTCGCTGTTCTCATACTGGCTTACGGGACTTAGCCCCGCATTGCTGATCATCTGGCGGGCGTTTGCTTCTGTAACGTTGCTTGTCACATCCGGCACGCTTACCTTCTCTTCCGGTTTCTTTCCGAGACTGACCACAATAGTCACCCCTGTTCCGGAATCCACCTTTGTCCCGGCTGACGGATTCTGCGAGATTACGTTTCCTGTTGAAACACTGTCACTGTACTCGGTATCCACTGTCACATTCAATCCTGCGGCAGACAGAGTACTCTTGGCAGTATTTTCATCCTTTCCTCTTACATCGGGAACGGTAATCTTCTCTTCTCCCTTGCTTACCTGAATGGTAACGGTAGAACCTTTGGCGGCTTTCGTGCCCCCTTCCGGATCTGTCGACACTACAGTTCCCTGAGTATTGCTGCTGTACACTGCTTCCGATTCCACCACAAATCCGGCATCCTGCAATGTCTTCTGAGCCGTTGCCTCATCCTGGCCTACAACATTGGGCACTTCCACCTCTTCCTCTGCAAGACCGGTACTGATATCCAGTGTGATCTGGGTGTTTTTGTCCACCTTTTCTCCGTCTTCCGGATCCTGTGCCATAACATAGCCCTTCTCATACTTCGTGGACTCTTCCTGTTTTCCAATCTTATAACCCAATCCGGCTTTGTTCAGGATTTTCTTTGCTTCATCCTGAGTTTTTCCCACCACGTTAGGCACTTTGACCTGGTCAGATTCCTGTTCTTCTGTGGCGCTGGACGGTCCGAAACGGAACAGTCCGGCCGCACGGCCGACTACCAGCGCCAGCACAAGGATAATGATCACGGCTACAACAATGGTCATGATCTTTATAACTTTATTCATCCGGGGATTTACTTCATCGCTGTCATGTTCCTCTCCGTCATCGTCATCCCCGTATTCATCATCATCCTGATCTCCGTACTCGTCCTCGTCATATTCATCATCATCGTCTTCGTCATAGGCACTGCGGATATCATCCAGCTCATCTTCCGTGATGATCACCGTATCTGCATTTCCTATGGGAACAATATGGACAAAATCTCCGTCGGGATCTACCAGAGAATGCTTCAGATCCTGGATCAGCTCTCCGATCTCTCCATACCGGCGCTCTGCATTCTTCTGAGTACATTTCAAAATGATCTGTTCCAGACTGTAAGGAATGTCGGGAACCAGCTCGGAGGGCGGCGTGATCTCCTCCTGCAGATGTTTCATAGCCACCTCTACCGTGGATTCACCGTTAAAGGGCACTTCTCCTGTCACCATCTCATACAAAGTGATACCAACAGAGTAAATATCGCTCTTCTCATCGCTGTATCCTCCCCTGGCCTGTTCCGGAGATGTATAGTGTACAGATCCCATGGCCACCGTACTTACCGTCGTGGATGTAACCATCCGCGCAATGCCGAAATCTGTCACTTTTACTTTTCCATCATTGGAAATAATAATGTTCTGCGGCTTGATATCCCTGTGTATAATATGATGCTTATGCGCTTCTTCAATGCCCATACACATCTGGATCCCGATGCTGATCACTTCTTTCGGGGAAAGCCTGCTCTTTTTGTCAATGTAATCCTTCAGCGTAATGCCTTCCACAAGCTCCATGACAATATAGTAAAGACCTCTGTCCTCCCCTACATCATAAACATTTACAATATTGGGATTGAGAAGTCCTGCCGCTGCCTGTGCCTCGGACCGGAATTTCCTGACAAATGTTTCATCTTCCCGAAATTCTTTTTTCAGTACTTTGATCGCGACATAGCGATTCAGCATATGGTCCTTGCCCTTATACACATCCGCCATGCCGCCGGCTCCAATTTTCTCTAATATCTCATATCTTTTCCCTAAAAATATTCCATCCTTTACCATATATCCACCTCGTCCGCAATGGGCTCTGCCATCACTACCCCTATATTATCTCTTCCGCCGGCCTCATTTGCCTTATCAATCAGCATATGCACAGCCTCTATGATATCCCTGGATCCTTTTACGATTCCAAACATATCCTCATCCTCTACCATATTACTTAGGCCGTCAGTACACATCAGTATTTTATCTCCCCTTCTGATGCGAAATTCATAGAAATCTGCTTCTGCCTCGTCTTTCACACCCATCGCTCTTGTGATAATATTTTTATCCGGGTGATTTCTGGCCTCTTCCGCTTTGATTCCTCCCAGCCTTACCATCTCTTCCACCAGGGAATGATCTTTCGACAACTGCCTGATATTATCGCTGATGAGATACAGACGGCTGTCCCCTATATTTGCAAAATAAAGTGTATTCCCGATCACAGTAGCGGCAACCAGCGTGGTTCCCATTCCTTCCAGCTTAACGTCCTGGGAAGCCGCCTCAATAAGCTTGTGGTTTGCGGTCTCAATCGCCGCGCGGAAGATTTCTTCCGGCTTGCCGGCCTCGCTTTCTTTCAATTCTTTTTTCAGCGTTTCTACAGTGAATTTTGACGCAAAATCTCCTGCCTTGTGTCCGCCCATTCCATCTGCGACCACAAGGAGATTGGGAAACGGCCCTACCGGCCTGTCTGTCGCATATACATAGTCTTGATTTACTTCCCTTCTTCTTCCCACATCAGTTAACGCGTATATCTTCATCTGCTTCTCCTTTTTCCGCTGCCGCGTAACGCCTTCTCAGCTGTCCGCAGGCTCCATCAATATCGGAACCTCTTTCCCTTCTTATAGTAACATTTATTCCGTTTTTTTCAAGTTTATTTTGGAATTTCAGGGCATTTTGCCTGCTGGGTCTCCTGTACTGCCTCTCCTTGATGGGATTGACCGGAATCAGGTTGATATGGCAGTTTTTGTGCTTTAACAGACCGATCAATTCCTGTGCGTCCTCATCCGTATCATTAACCCCGCTTACAAGACTGTATTCAAACGTCACTCTTCGGCCTGTTTTTTCAAAATATTCATCGCAGGCTGCAAGGACGTCTTTTAACTCGTACTTATTTGCTACCGGCATGAGTTTCTTTCTTTTCTCCTGGGTGGACCCGTGAAGAGAAAGGGCAAGCGTGATCTGCAGACCCTCCCCGGCAAGCCTTTTTATACCGGGCACAATACCGCAGGTGGATGCGGTAATATTTCTCTGACTGATATGTAATCCCTTATCACTGCTGATCATACGGATAAAACGGACAAAATTGTCATAGTTATCCAGCGGCTCTCCTGTTCCCATCACCACAATATTCGACACTCTCTCCTGAGTAATCTTCTGGATCTGATAAATCTGCCTTAACATTTCCGATGTTGTCAGGTTCCTTTTGAGCCCGCCTATCGTAGAAGCGCAAAAGCGGCAGCCCATCCGGCAGCCTGCCTGTGATGAAATACACACAGAATTTCCATAACTGTATTTCATCAGTACACTCTCCACCATATTGCCGTCATCCAGCTCAAACAAAAATTTCTCTGTTGGATCTACGCTGGAAATCTGCCGCTCCAGCATTTTCACCTTTGCAATTTCATATTCCTCTGACAGCCTTTTGCGCAGAGCTGCCGGAAGATTTGTCATCTCGTCAAAACTGTCCGCCAGCTTCACATGCAGCCACTGGTAAATCTGTTTCGCCCGGAAACTTTTTTCCTGCAGGTTTTCCACTTCTTCCTGCAGTTCTTCATATGTATAGGAACAAATATCTTTCTTCTCCATCTTTACTCCAAATCCGCCTTTTTCCTCTCAAACTCCGCTATATAAAATCCGTCGCCTGCCTCTTGTTCCGGCAGCATCTGCTGCTGCTTTACTAAATGAAATTCCGGAAACTTATCTGCAAACCAGGCGGCGTTTTCCTCATTTTCTTCCCGGTCTATGGTGCAGGTACTATAGATCAGCCGGCCTCCCGGCTTTACATACCTGCGGACAACAGACAGTATGTCTCTTTGCAGCTTGGCAAGTTCCTTCTGCATCTGTTCCGTCATCTTATATTTCAGGTCGCTTTTCTTTGCCAGCACTCCAAGTCCGGAGCAGGGAAGGTCAGCAATAACGATATCTGCCTTTTCCAGGGAAGTTTCATTCAGTTCCAGGGCATCCTGCTGAACAGCCACTACATTGGAAAGCCCCAGGCGTTCTATGTTGTCCCGGATGAGATTTACTTTGTATTCTGTCAGATCGCGGGCCTCCACTGTACCGGTTCCCTTCATTTTATCCGCCAGATGGACTGACTTTCCTCCCGGAGCTGCGCAGACATCAATAATATAATCTCCCTCTTTGGGATCCGCCCATTCTCCCACCATCATGGAGCTGATGTCCTGCACCTGAAAGCAGCCTTCCCGGAATGTTTCCAGGGCATCCAGATAATCATATCCGGAAATCAAAAAGGCTCCGGGGATCTCTCCATATTCCTTTACTGTCACGCCTTCTTCTTCCAGTCTGCTCTTCAGCTCCTTAGGAGTAATCTTGGAGCAGCTGCAGCGGATCGAAGTGGGCCGTTCTGTAAGAAACGCCTTCAGGATCTGTTCTGTTTTTTCTTCTCCGTACTCTTTTCTCCACTTTCTTACGATCCATTCCGGCATGGAATAGATGGCAGACAGCCATTGAACCGGCTCCTCCTCTTTGGAGGGATACTCAATATGATCCAGATTTCTGCTTATATTTCGAAGAAGGCCGTTGACAAACCCTTTCAGATTGATAAATCCTTTCTTTGCCGCCAGTTTTACCGCCTCATTGCAGACAGCAGAAGCAGGAACACTGTCCATATACTTTAACTGATAGACACCGCTCCTTATAATTTCCCGGATGACCGGCTTCATTTTATTGATCTTAACACTGGAAAACTGATTGATGATCCTGTCGATTTCAATCCTTCTCTCCAGTGTTCCTTCTACAGTACGCGTCAGAAACGCCCTGTCTTTTTTGTCCAGGTACTGGTATTTCCCCAGCACCTGTCCAAGTGCAATATGGCTGTATTCGCCGTCCCTGTTGATCAGAAGCAGCGTTTCCAGCACAAGTTCTCTTATATTTACGGATGCCATATGCTCCCCCTCTTTTTCTCTTCCTTAATCTCTTCTTCTGCCTGTCAGCAGTACAATACGCAAAAGCTGCAGGATAGCTGCCGCTGCTCCGGCCACATAAGTCAGCGCCGCTGCGCTCAGCACTTTTTTCGTATCTTTCACTTCTTCTGGATACATGATCCCGGAACTTCCCAGTATGCGGATCGCTCTGTTAGACGCATTAAATTCCACCGGCAGCGTCACGATCTGGAACAGAACCGCCAGAGAAAAGGCCAGAACTCCCAGGTTCAGAAACATAACAGAAGATTCTCCTGTAAAGAGAAGCCCCAGCAAAATCAAAGGCCATGCCAGCGTGCTTCCCAGATTCGCCACCGGCACCAGAGAACCTCTGATCTTCAAAGGTACATATCCCTGCGCATGCTGAATGGCATGACCGCATTCATGCGCCGCCACACCAACCGCCGCAATAGAATTGGATCCGTATGTCGCATCAGACAGACGGAGCACCTTGGTTCTCGGATCATAGTGATCGGTCAGATTTCCGGCTACCCGTTCCACCCGGACATCATAAATACCTGCCCGGCGAAGCACTTCCTCTGCAGCCTCCCTGCCGGTCATACCGGAATGACTGCGCACCCTCGCGTACTTCTGAAACGTAGAGCGCATTTTCGCAGAAGCCAAAAGACAAATAATGACTCCCACGATCACAAGCATATATGTCGGATCAAAATAAAACATTGGATAATACATAGTTATCAGCCTCCTATTGGAGTATTATATACGAAAAACAGGCTGTCAGCCTGTTTTTCACATAAATTTAATATTTTTTAATAACTATTCAGCCATGCGCCTAACAAGGATCAACGTCCTCGCAAGCTTGCTTGTAAGAGGGCGCTGATTCTTGTTAGGCATACGGCGTTTAGCCGTAAGCGAGGATTTAGCTGCGCAAGCAGCGGTAAAGCAGCGTATGCTGCGAATCCGAGCTGCATGGCGAAACTGCTGCTCCCCGCATCTACCCCAGCCTGTATCCTTCTTCCACCTTATAGCCCCGGAGAAATGCACCTGCATCCATCCTTTTCTTTCCCGGGATCTGAAGTTCCTTTATCTTCAGCTGGCCTTCTTTTGTCTGAACTGCAAAGAAATCTTTTCCTACTTCTGTCACAGTACCGGGCACTTGATCCGTATTTTCCGATGACACTTCCGCCTTCCAGATCTTCATGGTCTTTTCGTCCCAGAACGTGTAAGCGCTGGGCCAGGGATTTAATCCCCGGATCAATCTTTCAATCTGCACTGCTTCACAGGTCCAGTCGATCCTTCCCATTTCTTTATTCAGCATACGGGCATAGGCAGTCGGACTTTCTCCCTGCTTTTCAGGTTTTAGAGTTCCCTCTTCCAGTTTTTGCAGTGTTTCCACACAGAGCGCTGCTCCTGCCGCTGCCAGTTTATCATGGAGACTTCCTCCTGTCTCGTCCGCCTCAAGAGGAATCTCTTTTTTCAGAAGCATATCCCCTGTATCCAGCCCTTCATCCATCTGCATGGTCGTCACTCCGGACACTTTTTCCCCTTCTATAACAGCCCACTGGATCGGCGCTGCTCCGCGGTATTTCGGAAGAAGGGAGGCATGAACATTAATACAGCCGTAAGGAGCCATCTGAAGGATCTTTGCCGGGAGGATCTGTCCAAAAGCGACCACAACCATCACATCAGCCTGATAACGAGCTAATTCTTCCATACATTCCGGTTCCCGGACTTTCATCGGCTGAAACACAGGAATCCCTCTTTTCAGAGCTGCCTCTTTCACCGGCGGATACTGCATTTCCTTTCCTCTTCCCCTGGGTTTATCCGGCTGCGTCACCGCAAGCACGATCTCATGTCCGGCATCTGCCAGCGCTTCCAGCGTTCCTACAGAAAACTCCGGCGTCCCCATAAAGATAACCTTCATTTATTCTTCCTCCTTATATTCGGTATCATGAAGCTCGCCTTCCACCAGATCTACATACATCTTTCCATCCAGATGATCGATCTCATGGCAGAAAGCTCTTGCAAGAAGCCCGTTTCCTTCCAGCTCTATTTCTTTCATATCCTCATCCAGAGCTTTTACCTTCACATAGTCCGGTCTTGTGACAAGTCCGGATTTTCCCGGTACGCTTAAGCAGCCTTCTTCTCCGGTCTGTTCCCCATCTGTCCCCACAATCTGCGGATTAATCAGAACAATCGGTCCTTCTCCCACATCGATCACTACGATCCTTTTTAGAATCCCCACCTGCGGCGCTGCAAGTCCTACCCCCATTGCTTCATACATGGTATCCAGCATGTCATCGATCAGTATTTTTGTCCGAAGTGTCATCTTTGTCACTTCTTTGCATGGTTTGGTCAAAACTTCATCTCCGATTTCTCTTATTTTTCTAATTGCCATATCTGTTTTTCTCCTTTTTTCTATATGTGTTATATCTCCTTTTTTGGAGACTTATTTTTATCCCGTCCCATTTGTCCAAGCAGTCTCTTCACCGAAACTTTCCCGTGCATTCCTGATGAAACTTTTCTGATGAAACATTCCTGCTTAAAACAGATTCATGGGATTAAAGTCAAACTGAATGCGCATATCTTTAAATCCTGTATTGATCTCTATATACTGTTCCAGCTTATCTTTGGCCTTTATCAGCATATCATATTTATCGCTTTTTAGATAGAGTATCCTGCGATAAACATCGTTCACCTTCCCCACATAGGGACTGGCGGGACCGATGACCGCAAGCTGACCTGCCGCCCCGAGACGCTCGGCAAATCCTTTCAGATATTCTGCAGCAAGGATCAGTTTTGTCTCATCCGGCCCTGTCATCAAAATGGCCAGAAGCTCCGCTGCAGGGGGATACCCCATCATCTCCCTGTAACTCATTTCCTCTTCATAAAAAGCGCAGTAATCCTGCCGGGCCGCCGTCTGAATGCTGTAGTGCTCCGGGCTGTATGTCTGGATTACCACTTCTCCTTCTTCCCTGCCTCTGCCGGCTCGTCCCGCCGCCTGGGTAAGGAGCTGAAATGTCCGCTCGCCGGCGCGGTAATCATCACTGTAAAGAGACATATCTGCCGCCAGGATCCCCACAAGAGTAACACCGGGAAAATCATGACCTTTTACGATCATCTGTGTTCCCACAAGAATATCTGCTCCGCCGTCTGCAAATGCCTCCAGGATCTTTTCGTGCCCATCCTTGTTTCTTGTGGTATCCGCATCCATGCGGAGGATTCTTGCGCCCGGAAATTCCCGGGCTGCCATCTCTTCTATCTGCTGTGTTCCCGCCCGGAAGCCTCCAATGTGAACGGAACCGCAGACCGGACAGGCAGTGACTGCTTTCTCCTCATAGCCGCAGTAATGGCAGACCATTCTGCCGCCCCGGTGTACGGATAAGGACACATCGCAGTGAGGACATTTTACCACATGACCGCAGGAACGGCAGGAAATAAAGCCTGCGTATCCCCTTCGATTAATAAAAAGCATAGTCTGCTGTTTCTTTTCCAGCCGATCCTGTATCAATTCTCTTAACTGATCACTGAAAATAGAACGGTTTCCTTTTTTCAGTTCTTCCCTCATATCAGCAATCCATACGTGAGGGAGATTCCCTTCCCGCACCCTGCTTTTCAGCTCCAGCAGCACATACTCTCCCTTCCGGCAGCGGTAATATGCTTCCAATGATGGCGTAGCGGAGCCAAGGACCACGCTGGCGCCTTCCAGTTTTGCCCGGTAAATCGCTGTCTCCCTTGCATGATACCGGGGAACCTGCTCACTTTTGTAACTTGGCTCGTGCTCCTCATCAATGATGATCAGACCCAGATCAGGGAAAAGGGTAAACAGAGCGGAACGAGGCCCGATCATGACATCGATCTGTCCTGTCCGCGCCAGCTCCATCTGATCATACCGCTCCCCTGCTGACATGCGGGAGTTTAAAATGGAAACTCTTTCACCGAATACTCTCTGAAAACGCATGACCGTCTGATAGGTCAGAGCGATCTCCGGAATAAGGACAATGGCCTGTTTTCCCTTTTCCACTGCTTTCTGGATCATAGCCATATACACTTCCGTCTTTCCGCTTCCCGTGACTCCGTGCACCAGATAAGTTCCGCGCTCTCCCCTGTCATAATCCTCCCGGAAGCGCCGGATTGCCATCTCCTGCTCCTTCGTATAGCAGATCTCTCTCCGACTCTGCTTCCTTGCAGCCACAGGACTTCGGTACACCTGGGATACCTCTGTTTTCAGGATTCCCTGCTCTTCCAGCGCCTTTACAACTGTGGCGCTAAGGTTCAGTTTTTTGATGGCAAAATCATACTCAAGCCGGGGGCTGTCAAGAAGGGCGGCAAGCAGCCTGGCCCTGGCTTTCTGATTTTTTTCCAGATACCAGTCCAGCTTCTTTTGGGCCTCCTCCCTGTCAGAGACAAGGAGAAGGGTTCGTTTTTGCCGTATTTTTTCTTTTTTCTTAATAGGAAGCACTGTCTTAAGAGACTGGATCATGGTTCCTCCATATGTCTCTTTCATCCAGGCGGCAAGCGCTACCAGTTTTGCCTCAATTGCCATGCTTTCTTTTGCCACACACAGGATTTCCTTCATTTTTTCCGGATCATACCCCGGCTTCTCTGAAAAGCTGACAACATAACCTTTTGTCTCCTTATTTCCCTTCCCGAAAGGAACGACTACTTCCATCCCGATGCGCAGGTCCTCTTTCAGTTTATCCGGAATCCTGTATTGAAAGATTTTATCCAGTTTTTCATGTGTAATGTCTATGATAATATCTGCGTACATACTGTTCTCCCTTTCCCTCTCTATGAACGCATATGTCTTTATAAAGAGAGGGGATCTTCTGCCATGCATCTGCTGATCAGTTCCCGGTCATCCATGGGGTAACGGATCCCACAGATTTCCTGATAAGTCTCGTGTCCTTTTCCCGCAATTAAAATGATATCTCCGTAATGTCTTGTTTTCAAAGCATAACGGACTGCCTGACGCCGGTCTTGAATTACGGTGTAATCCCCTTTCGTTCTGCGGATTCCTGACACAATATCTGCAATAATGTCCTCCGGATTTTCCCAGCGGGGATTATCACTTGTAATGATGGTGTGATCCGCCAGGCGCCCGGCTGTCTCCCCCATCTCATATCTTCTCTCTTTTGATCTTCCTCCTCCGCAGCCAAAGACAACTACCAGTCTTCCGGGAGCATATTTTCTCAGCGTCCCAAGGGCCTCCGAAAGGCTCATGGCATTGTGTGCGTAATCCAGAAAAATGCTGCATCCTTCCGGAGAGGGAATCTGCTCCATCCGTCCCGGAACATAAAGTTCTCTCATAGCTGACGCCACCGTTTCCATGGGAATGCCGTAATCCAACAAAGCAGCGGAAGCTGCCAGAGCATTCTGTACATTAAACTGTCCCGGAAGCGGAAGGAAGATCTCACCGCTTCGTCCTTCCAAAATAAAACACATGCCCGGCCGGCCGCCGCGCACGCTGCTTTTAGAACCGATTGCCCTGTAATCGGCTCCTTCTTTCATTCCAAATGTAACTTTCCGGCATCCGCACCGATCTGTCACTTCTTCCCATGCCGGATCATCTGCATTTCCCACTCCCGTTTCACACTGAAGAAAGAGCAGATGTTTGCACTGCAGATATTCCTCCATATCTGCATGTTCTCCGGGGCCGATGTGGTCCCGGCCCAAATTGGTAAACACTCCGTATTTAAAAAAAACGCCTGACGTCCGCTGCAGCTTCAGGGCCTGTGAGGAGACTTCCATGACAGCTGTATCACATCCGGCATCTGTCATCTCTTTCAGGAATCGCTGCAGATCGCAGGACTCCGGCGTGGTGTGGATACTGGGAAAACGGCGAAGCCCGGTGTCTGTCTCTATAGTTCCTATAAGTCCCGGACGCCTTCCTGCTTTTCTTAAAATTTCCCGTATCATCCAGGCTGTTGTGGTCTTTCCCTTGGTTCCTGTCACTCCGATAATATCCAGTTTTTCGGCCGGATATCCAAAAGAAGCAGCCGACATTTCAGCCATCACACATCTTGGATCTGCCACCTGAATGACTGTAACATCTTCGGGACACACAACCATCTTTGAAACCACCACAGCAGCCGCTCCCCGCTCTGATGCTTCCCACGCAAAGCGGTGGCCGTCCTGTTCATATCCTTCGATACATATATAGACATCATCTTTTTGTACTGCCTTTGTATCATTGGTTACGCTTTTTACCTCTCTGTCTGTCGTTCCCTGGATCACCCTGTATCTGACTCGTGCAAGCAAACTGGAAAGCCGCATTTTTATCACCGGCCTGTAGGTCTTTTCTATCATTGTCACACAATCTTTCCGGAGCGTCAACTCTTTTTCGTCCGCCAAATTCCGCAGTCTCTGGAAATGGTTACTACTCGCAGGTCTGAAACGGCTGTGAATAGTAACCGGAAATGCAATCGAGTAGGAGGTAGGCGATTATTTCGCCTACCGACCTCTCACACCACCGTGC
>OGYY01000307.1_pt1 | contig 51325 bp, 45 predicted proteins | sample 1576671 | NCBI WGS metagenome assembly OGYY01 (sample SAMEA3541593, study PRJEB24748) | human gut metagenome | biome: human gut; feature: human-associated habitat; material: faeces | place: China | collected 2012 | reverse complement strand
TGTGTGCCGCAGATCTGCGGCACACAGCCTTTTTGTAGATTTTTCCTATAAAGGACGCTGCGGACGGTTGATTTTTCTGCAAAAATGCGGTAAGATAAGATATCTTATTCCCACCGGCGGTATTCACTCCACTTCTCACTATGATGCCGCACGGCTTAAAAAAAGGAGGAACAAGGTCCGCTGTGACTGGCGGTGCGGCAGTGTGGAGACCTGTCGCAAGGCGTGCCGGCTGAGCCGGGCGTGAGGCCGCTCCATGCGGAGGCAGGGCGGTCACAGTCAGATGCATATGGCAGAGGTCGTACTGAAAAACCTCAAGAAAATCTATCCCAACACCGAGAAGAAAAAGAAAAAGGGCGAGCCGGAGAAGAAAAACGATCTTCAGATCACCGACGAGGGCGTGGTGGCGGTGCAGGATTTCAACCTGCACATTGCCGACAAGGAGTTCATCGTGCTGGTGGGTCCCTCCGGCTGCGGCAAGTCCACCACCCTGCGGATGATCGCCGGGCTGGAGGATATCTCCGGCGGCGAGCTGTACATCGACGGCAAGCTGATGAACGACGTGGAGCCCAAGGACCGGGACATCGCCATGGTGTTCCAGAGCTACGCCCTGTATCCCCATATGACGGTATACGGGAACATGGCCTTCTCCCTGAAGCTGAAGAAGGTACCCAAGGACGAGATCGACCGGCGGGTGCGTCAGGCGGCGGAGATTTTGGACATCACCCAGTATCTGGACCGTAAGCCCAAGGCTTTGTCCGGCGGCCAGCGCCAGCGTGTGGCCATCGGCCGTGCCATCGTCCGTGACCCCGCCGTGTTCCTGATGGATGAGCCTCTGTCCAATCTGGACGCCAAGCTCCGCAATCAGATGCGGGCCGAGCTTATCAAGCTGCGGGAGCGCATCGACACCACGTTTATCTATGTCACCCACGATCAGACCGAGGCCATGACCCTGGGCGACCGCATCGTCATCATGAAGGACGGATTCATCCAGCAGATCGGCACGCCGCAGGAGGTGTTCGACCACCCGGCCAACCTGTTCGTGGCGGGCTTCATTGGCACGCCCCAGATGAACCTCTTTGACGCACATCTGGCCCGTAAGGACGGCAAGTACACCGTCACCGTGGGCAGCGTCACCGTGGAGCTGTCGGAGGAGAAGCAGCAGCGTCTGGCCGCCAAAGATGTGGCGGAGCAGGACGTGGTGCTGGGCGTGCGTCCGGATCACATCATGCTGTGCGCCGACGGCGTGAAGGGCAAGGTGGATGTGTCCGAGATGATGGGCTCGTCGGTCCACCTCCATGTTGCGGCGGAGGGCAAGGACGTCATCGTCATCGTCCCCACCAACGGCGCAGCGGCCCATTTCCCCGCCGGCAGCGAGGTCAATATGATCTTCGGCGGCAATGTGGCCCATGTGTTCAGCAAGGAGACGGAGAAGAATCTGGAGTGGTAACGCCGCTTTGTCTATGACGGGAGGGGGCCGCAGCGTAGCTGCGCCCCCTCTTTTTCACAGGGAGCGTGTATTTTGTGTTGACAAATGGCTCCGGGGATGGTAGAATCATATCTGCTTCTGGCAGAGGTTTGCTTTTACGCACGGAGAGATGGCTGAGTGGTCGAAAGCACCGGTCTTGAAAACCGGCGATGTGAAAGCATCCGTGGGTTCGAATCCCACTCTCTCCGCCAGCTTTATCACCGGCCTGCGGAAGTACCCAAGTGGCCGAAGGGGCTCCCCTGCTAAGGGAGTAGACGCCTAAACCGCGTGCGAGGGTTCAAATCCCTCCTTCCGCGCCATAACTGGACACCAATTTTGATACGATGGTTATCATTGTGGGTGTCCAGTTTTTTGTTTTTCTTGTAGAATTATGAAAGTGAAAAATGGCTCGACAAATCAGTATTTGTTGAAATGGAGAAATAATTATGAAAAAGACATTTTTAACTATTTTATTATGTGGTGTTATGGTTTTAAGCTTGACCGGATGTGGTAAGTCCAGTGTAGAAGATGCCAAAAAAGACTTACAAGAAAGTCAAGAAAGACATGGCTATGTAGAAAAAGAAACTGTTGATGTTTTAGTTGCAAAGTTTAATACAGAAGTAGTAGATAACAGTTCATTAAATCCGGCATCAACTGATTATTTAACTGAAGATAATAATCAATATTGGTATGGGTTAATTGAGGGCATTTATTTAGTAGTCGTCCCAGAAGAATATACCGGAGATAAAACAACTGAAATTGTAGATTATATGCTTTTATATGTAGATAAAACCAGCAAATATGAAACAGATGCAATTTCATATACCAAACATTTAATTAAAGCAAATAATAATCAGATTACAGATTCAGAAATTGAAACATTATTAGAAGATGTAAAATCAAAACCTAATTCTGGCGAAACATCAAATAATGGAAAAGGCATTTCAATCGGTTATACAGAAAATGATGAAACATATCAATTTCAAGTTTTAAGATTATATAAGTAACTTAAAAACAATTTATGAATTAAATTCCAATTTATCGAGGGCTTTCATTTCTAAGGGTATTGAGATTTAAGGGTGTGCATCTTTTAACGAAAAGTCTGAGCGGGTGCGCATTTTGTATCAAAGTAGGTCACTACTTTTAAAAGAGGCTATAAAGAAGATATAGCCCATGAAAACCCCGATTTTATCGTTTTTTTTTGCTGCCCAAACGGCGATTTTAAGTCTACCGGATCGTAGATGCAAAATCGCCGTTTTTCCTTTGTGGATAGACTCGAACCCTCGAAAACAGAATGATCCATATGCACAGGCAGGTAGAAATCAAAAATCTCCTGCTGGCCACCGATACCCTCACCGACGCCGAAAAAGCTACCTGCAACGGATGCTGGACGGTGTCGCCGAAACCGAGCGGCGGCGGGAAAGCGTAAGATTCACAGAAATTTACAATTTAGCCGTTTACTATTTGCGAGAGCTTGTGCTACACTATCTATCACAAACGGCGGTCGGCCGGATGCTTTTGCGGCGACCCCGGATCACACGGAGGAAATGCCTATGAATGAGGTCAAATCACCGAAAAAACCCTTGCTATACTACTACCTGCTGGTGATGCTGGTGCTGCTGCTGTTCAATCTGTTGGCCATGCCGTGGATCTCCGAGCACCAGATCAGAGAGGTGGACTACAACACCTTCGTCAGCATGGTGGAGAAGAAGGAGATCGGCAAGGTGGACATTCAGGAGCAGGACAACCGTATCCTGTTCACCGACACCGAAGAAAAGACCATCTATAAGACCGCCATGGTGCCGGATGACGATCTGGTCTCCCGGCTCTTGAAGGCGGGCATCTCCACCAGCGGCACGGAGATCCAGCAGACCTCGCTGCTGGTGAGTATTCTGGGTTGGGTGCTGCCGCTGATCATCTTCATCGGGCTGGGGCAGATGCTGTCCCGCAGCCTTATGAAGAAAATGGGCGGCGGAAACTCCATGATGTTCAACATGGGCAAGTCCAACGCCAAGGTCTACGTCAAGTCCGCCGAGGGCATCAAGTTTGACGATGTGGCCGGAGAGGACGAGGCCAAGGAGAATTTACAGGAGGTGGTCAACTACCTCCACGATCCCAGCAAGTATCAGGACATCGGTGCCTCCATGCCCAAGGGCATCCTGCTGGTGGGCCCTCCGGGTACCGGTAAGACCATGCTGGCCAAGGCCGTGGCCGGTGAGGCCAACGTGCCGTTTTTCTCCATGTCCGGCTCCGAATTTGTGGAGATGTTCGTGGGCATGGGCGCCAGCAAGGTCCGTGACCTGTTCCGTCAGGCCAAGGAGAAGGCCCCTTGCATCGTGTTCATCGACGAGATCGACGCCATCGGCAAGAAACGTGACGGCCAGCTGGGAGGCAACGACGAGCGGGAGCAGACCCTGAATCAGCTGCTAACGGAGATGGACGGCTTCGAGGGCAACACCGGCGTCATCATTCTGGCGGCTACCAACCGTCCGGAGTCGCTGGATCCGGCACTGACCCGTCCCGGCCGTTTTGACCGCCGGGTGCCGGTGGAGCTGCCGGATCTGAAGGGCCGTGAGGAAATTCTAAAGGTCCATGCCAAGAAGATCAAGATCGCCGAGGATGTGGATTTCAACAAGGTGGCCCGCATGGCCTCCGGCGCTTCCGGCGCAGAGCTGGCCAACATCGTCAACGAGGCGGCCCTGCGGGCCGTCCGGGACGGCCGCCGCTTCGCCACGCAGGCGGATCTGGAGGAGAGCATCGAGGTGGTCATCGCCGGGTATCAGAAGAAGAACGCCATCATGACCGACCACGAGAAGAAGATCGTCGCCTACCATGAGATCGGCCATGCACTGGTGGCGGCCATGCAGACCCACTCCGCTCCGGTGCAGAAGATCACCATCGTACCCCGCACCTCCGGGGCCTTGGGCTACACGATGCAGGTGGAGGAGGGCAACCACTACCTCATGACCAAGGAGGAGATGGAGAACAAGATCGCTACCCTCACCGGCGGCCGGGCTGCCGAGGAGGTGGCGTTCGGCTCCGTTACCACCGGGGCCTCCAACGACATCGAGCAGGCCACCAAGCTGGCCCGTGCTATGATCACTCGCTACGGCATGAGCGACGACTTCGGTATGGTGGCGCTGGAGACCGTCACCAACCAGTATCTGGGGGGTGACGCCTCGTTGGCCTGCTCCGCCGATACCCAGACCAAGATCGACCAACAGGTGGTGGAGCTGGTGAAGCGGGAGCATGACAAGGCGGTGGACATCCTTACGGCGAACCGGGAGAAGCTGGACCGTCTGGCGGCCTTCCTCTATGAGAAGGAGACCATCACCGGCGAGGAATTCATGCACATTCTGGGGGAGTGAGCAGCTGATTTTCCGCCGAAAAACATTTAAGACTTTTGTAATAATTACCCCCGAATTTTTGTAACATCCCTTGGGTATCCTATACTTGCAAGAGACAAATAACTTTTTTCATCAATCTTCCTACCATGAAGGCGGAGAACCGAGAGGTTCTCCGCCTTGTGGTTTTAGCAGGTCTATTTTCCACCGCCGGTGCATACCATGAAGGGACAAATTCCCATGGACGGTACAGAGGAGAAGGAGGTATGTCCCATGCGTTCCTGTGCGGCGGTGACACTTGTGCTGATGCTTTTGCTGTTTGGCATCCCGTGGCTGGCGGAGGCCCCGGAGGGGGGACAGGCCCAGCCGGAGCCTCTATCCGCCGGGGAGCAGCGGGCGGATGCGGACATTGCCCTCACCGTGTGGGACGGGCAGGAACTGCGGCAGATGACCATGGCGGAGTATCTGCCGGGGGTGGTGCGGGGGGAGATGCCCGCCGCCTTCTCCCAGCAGGCGCTGGACGCTCAGGCTGTGGCGGAGCGCACCTTCATCTGCTACCACATGGCGGGCGGACGTAAGGATGCCCACCCGGAGGCGGATGTCTGTACCTCCCCGGCCTGCTGCAGCGCCTACGTATCGCAGGAGGACGCAGCGGCCCGGTGGGGGGACAAGGCGGAGGAGTACGAGACCAAGGTGCAGCAGGCAGTGCGGGATACCGACGGGCAGATCATCCTCTATGACGGCTCGCCCATTCTGGCGGCCTTCCACTCCTCCTCCGCCGGGGTCACGGCAGATTCCGGGGATGTGTGGTCCTCCTCGCTGCCGTATCTGCACAGCGTGGAGACCCCGGAGGGGGAGGACAGCGTCCCCAACTATTACAGCGTCAGTACCTTCTCCCCGGAGGAGTTCCGGGAGATCTTTCTGGCGGCCCATGGGGATGCCGATCTCTCCGGCGACCCGGCGGAGTGGTTCCGGGATCGGACGGTCAACGACTCCGGCCGGGTGGAGCGTGTGACCATCGGCGGTGTCAGCGTGGAGGGGACGGAGGTGCGGCGGCTGTTCTCCCTGCGCTCGGCGTGCTTCACCGTGGATACGGATGGAGAGGGCGTTACCTTTCGGGTCACGGGCTTCGGCCACGGCGTGGGCATGAGCCAGTACGGAGCTGAGCTGCTGGCCCGTCAGGGCAAGACGTGGCAGGAGATCATACACTGGTACTATGCCGACGTTACCATTGGGGCGTATAAGGAGTAGGGAAATTTCCGGGGCTTGACCCGTTGAAATAGCGGCGTCTGCATGGTATAATCGCCCATGACAAGACATAAAACGGAGGCGACCGCTATGGGACAGGACGTGTTCATCAGCTATAAATCCGAGGAATTTCAAGAGGCGGATTGGGTCCGGCAGCAGCTGGAGAGCGGCGGTATCAGCTGCTGGATGGCACCGAACAGCATCACCGGCGGTGCCAGCTATGCCACGGAGATCCCACAGGCCATCCGGAGCTGCCGGGCTGCACTCTGACGGAGGCACAGGCGGAGAGCCTTGACCTGACAGGCTTCCCCAAGCTGCGGTCGCTGGATATCAGCGGCATCGCCGCATGGCAGCAGTTGCCGGAGCTGCCGGAGGGCGTAACGCAGCTGAATATCAGCCATACGGCGGTGACGGATATCCGCACCCTGACAGAGGCAAGCTATCACGATCTCATCCTGAGCTATCAGGCGACCATGGATTGGGAGACGCTGGGGGCCTGCAATACCTATCAATTCACGGTGCTGGACTGCCCGCTGGATCGGCAGGTAGCCGTGCGCACGGCACTTGAGAATCGGGTGGAGTACGCCGCGGAGCTGCCGGTGCAGAGCGATGAGCTGCTGTCAAAGACTATGCGGGGAGAGATCAGCTTTAGCTGATACCTACATCAACAAAAAGGGATGCTGATACTCTGTATCAGCATCCCTTTTTGTTGTCGGAAGAAAAAGACCCCTGCGGCCCCAAGGGGGGAGCAGGGGTCTTCATGATACGCTTTTGGGATGCCCTCACGCCTGGGGCTTTTCAAACTCCTTGGCCACGTCCGCCAACAGCTGCCGGATGGGCAGGTGCTGGGGACAGATGCGCTCACACTGGCCGCAGCGGATGCAGTCCGATGCCTTGCGGCCCGGCCCAGTGTGGACGTCCTCATAGTAAAAGTCGGCGTTCCAGTCGTGGTAGAGTTGCTTGGTGTTCATCAGGGCGAACAAATTGGGGATGGCGATGTGCTGGGGACATCCATCCACGCAGTAGCGGCAGGAGGTGCAGGGGATCAGGTGCATCCCGTGGAAGATCGCCTGCACCCGATCCACGGCGGCCCGCTCCTGCGGATCCAGCGGCCGGAAGTCCTTCATAAAGGCGATGTTGTCCTGCATCTGCTCCGGTGTGCTCATACCGGAGAGCACCATCAGGATGCCCTCGAAGCCGGCGGCGAAGCGGATGGCATAGCTGGCGGGGCTGCCGCCGTGGAGCTCGTCCAGCACAGCCTTGGCCTGGGGCGGCAGGTTGGACAGATGCCCGCCCTTCACCGGCTCCATCACCAGCACGGGCTTGTTGTGGCGGCGGCACACCTCGTAGCACAGGCGGCTCTGGACACCGGGGTCGTCATAGTCGGCGTAGTTGAACTGGATCTGCACCACCTCGATTTGGGGATAGGTGGTGAGGATCTCCTCCAACACCTCCGCCCGGTCGTGGAAGGAGATGCCCACATGGCGGACCTTGCCCTCGGCCTTCAGGGCGAAGGCCGTCTCATAGGCCCGGCAATCCCGGAAGTGACCGAAGTTCCCGGCGTGCTGAGAGTGCATCAGGTAGAAATCGAAGTACTCCACGCCGCAGGCCTCCAGCTGACTCTGGAAAAAGGGGCGGATGTCTGCCTCGGTCTTGAAGTAGCTGCCGGTGAGCTTATCCGTCAGCACATAGCGGTCTCTGGGGTAGCGGCTGGTGAGACAGTCCCGCAGGGCCGTCTCGCTCTTGCCCTGCAGATAGCCGTGGGCGGTGTCGAAGTAGTTAAAGCCCGCCTCCAGAAATGCGTCCACCATCTGACACATCTGGACCTTGTCTACCTCGTCGCCTGACATGGGCAGGCGCATACAGCCGAAACCGAAATTTTTCTTGATACGGTCCATAAATATCCCTCCTCAACGGCGTTTTGCGGTATTTTCCGCCTTTATTTTACGCAAAAGCGGAGGGACTGTCAAGCGACCGGTGGACAGGGGGATGTCAGGTCTTGGAGGGGCCCATGCGGTAGCCCTTACCCCACACGGTGCAGATGGCACCGCTGCCTACCTTCTGGCGGATGTTGCGGATGTGGACCATGACGGTGTTCTTACAGCTGTAAAAGTACGGCTCCTCCCAGATGCTCTCGTAGAGGTTCTCCGCCGAGAAGATTTTGTTGGGATAGGAGGCCAGCAGCAGGACGATGCGATACTCCAGCTCCGTCAGCGGTACCTCCTGTCCCGCCTGCCACACGGTGCCGGCGGCGGTATCTACCTCCAGCCCGCCGCACCGCAGCCGCCGCTCCAGACCGGTGGGCCGGGCGCCGTAGACGCAATAGCGCCGCAGGAGTGCCTTCACCCGCACCGCCAGCTCATGGCAGGAGACGGGCTTTTCCAGGCAGTCATCCCCTCCCACGGAGAAGGACAGGGTCTTGGCGCTCTCGTCCGCCTTCTCCAGCAAGAACAGCACCGGCGCAGCGGACTGCCGCCGCAGAGCGGTGCAGGCGTCGAAGCCGCTCATATCCGGCAGCTGCTGGGGTAGGATGACAAGGTCCGTGCCCCGCCGCAGCTGGGTCAGCAGGGTGGCCCCACCGGCGGCCGCCTCCAGCACGCAGTTCTCCCCTGCCAGCAGGAACCCCAGATTGGAGCGCAGCTCCGGATCCGGATCGGCACACAGAATACATCGCTTCTGCATGATATCTCCTCCTTGACAAATAGTGCAGAAAATTCGACAAAACTTGATAAAAACCATATATACAAAAGAATATAGTGCTGAAAATAACCTGTGGTCTTATGATAGCGATTCTGCCGCCGCCGTCAATCCCCTGAGGGCTTTTTTAGCAGAGCCTTAAGAAACCTTCATACTTTTTGCTATGAAATATTAAGGAGGCACCGGTAGAATGGGATCATCCTCCCGGAAGGGGTGACGGGGATAGACCCCTCAAATTTGGTGAGCGCAGCCGCCGGACAACATCCGGCGGCTGCGCTTTATCCGGTGAAGAACGGCACACGGCGGGAGGTGCTGACGGGAGAGAGGGTTTTCCGTCTTCAGAAAACTTAAGAAACACCCTGTCGGTTTATTAAGCTTCCGGGCCCATAATCGGTGCCGTTAGGAGCCACGGAATATCCTATAAGGAGGTCGAATCACGCAATGGAAAAGAAACGCACAAAAATCGCATACTTTACAGCCGTCGGTGTATTCCTCGTTTTGCTGGTGGTGCTGGGCCTTACATACCGGGAGACGCCCCTGCCCACGCTGGAGGTAGAGGGGGAGCCGGTGCTGGCCGACACGCCCTTTGCCGGTACCTTCTGGTCCCTGCTGCCGCCCATCGTGGCCATCGTGCTGGCCCTGATCAGTAAGGAGGTCTACTCGTCCCTGTTTCTGGGATGTTTGGTGGGCGCTCTGCTGTACGCCCAGTTTGCCCCATGGGACACCATTGTGGCGCTGGTGGGCGCAGACTACGGCATCGTCTCCGTGCTGGCCGACAGCGGCAACATGGGCATCATCGTCTTTCTGGTGACGCTGGGCATCATGGTGGATCTGATGAACAAGGGCGGCGGATCGGAGGCCTTCGGACGCTGGGCCTCCAAGACCGTAAAGACCCGGTGCGCCGCACAGCTGCTGACCATGCTGCTGGGCGTGCTGATCTTCATCGACGACTACTTCAACTGCCTGACGGTGGGCGCTGTGATGCGGCCCGTCACCGAGAGTCACAAAATTTCCCGTGCCAAGCTGGCCTACCTCATCGACGCCACGGCGGCCCCGGTGTGCATGATCGCCCCGGTGTCCTCGTGGGCGGCGGCGGTATCCGGCTATGTGCAGTCCGACGCCGTCAACGGCATCGAGATGTTCATCAAGCAGATCCCGTGGAACTACTACTGTCTGCTGACGTTGGTGATGATCGTGGTGCTGTCAGTGATGAACATCGACTACGGCTCCATGCTGACCCATGAGTATAACGCTCAGGTGAAGGACGATCTCTTTACCACGCCGGAGCGCCCCTTTGAGGGGGCCGACGACTATGAAAAGCCCGCCCGTGGCCGCTCCTCCGTGCTGGATCTGCTGCTGCCGGTGGTGGTGCTGATCGTGGTGTGCATCGTGTCCCTGATCTGGTCCGGCGGCTACTATGACGGCGAGAGCGAGTACTTCCACGACTTCGTGGGGGCCTTCTCCAACTCCTCCTCCGGCATGGCGCTGGCACTGGGTGGCCTTATGGGGATGCTGTTCACGGTGGTGTACTTCTGGCTGCGGGGGGCCATCTCCTTTGAAAAGTCTATGGAGTCTGTGCCGCAGGGCTTTATCCAGATGATCGCTCCCATCCTCATTCTGACCTTTGCATGGACCCTGTGCTCTTTCACCCGCTTCGGGATGTACTCCGCCGTGTTCGTCAAGAACGCCATGGCAGGGGCCGGGGATCTGAAGGTGTTCCTGCCGGCGGTGATCTTCCTCATCGGCTGCGCCATCGGTTTTGCCACCGGCACCTCCTGGGGGACCATCGGCATCATGGCCCCTATCGTGGTGTCCGTGTTCAACTACGACGTGGAGCCGGTGCTGTGTACCATTGGTCTGGCGGCAGCCTGCTCCGGCGGCGTTATGGGCGACCACTGCTCGCCCATTTCCGACACCACCATCATGGCCTCGGCGGGCGCTCACTGCTTCCACCTGAACCATGTGTTCACCCAGTTGCCCTATGCCCTCACCGCCTCCGGTGTGGCCTTCGTCAGCTTCATCATCGCAGGACTCGTCCAGTCGGTGTGGCTGTGTCTGGCCATTGCCGTGGCGCTGATGATCGGCACACTGCTGGTGATCCGGGCCATTGTGTCCCGCCGTCACGCAGGTATCTTCCAGGAGATGGCACAGGCCAGCCAGCAGCTGCTGCACCGCTGACACCGTCTCGTCCGTGGCCGACAAAAAACAGGGAAGCGCACAGCGCTTCCCTGTTTGATTATGCTATTGGGGAAAAATTACGGGCGGATGACCTTACCGGCGGAGGTCATGGTCTCCACGATGTCATACATATTGGTGACGGAGCCCACGGCCAGCTTGTCGGTGAGACCGTAGTAGTTCAGGCAAGTGCCGCAGGTGCGGATCTCCACACCCTGTGCCTCCATGTTCTTCAGGTCCTCGATGGAGACGGAACCCTCGGTGGTGATCTTGGCGCCGCCGTTATAGAACAGGATGGTGCGGGGCAGACGCTCCTGCTGGCTCAGGGCGTAGAGAAAGCCCTTCATCAGCGTGGCGCCCAGCGTGTCGTCGCCGGAGCCGAGGCAGCTGGTACCGATGACCACCACGGTGTTGTCCCGGTTATCCGGGGTGCAGGCTGCCTCCTCCGGAGCGGAGCCGGACACGGCGGCGGGATCATCCACCGTCAGGGTCACCACGAATAGCTTCTCCTCCCGCTTCTCGGCGCTGAACTTCAGGCCCTTGCCGGTGGCCAGACGGTTCAGATTCTGCACGGCGGTCTCGTTGTCCACATGGACCTCCACCGTACCGGCCTCGGTCATGCCGGACAGGGCGTGGATGGTTTTCGTGACAGGGATAGGGCAGGCGTCGCCCACGGCGTTGACTAAAATTTTGCTCATGTGATGTTACCTCCTATCAGGCTGCCCGCTGGGGCGGGAACCTTTGCTTGGGTTCATTATACCGCCCCGGTGGGGACGGGTAAAACGGCAAAAAACGATGATGGCCGGCATTTCATAGGGAAATGCGATACGACGGCCGTTACCGGCACAGATGGCAGGCTACCCGGTGGCCACCGCCCATGTCGCAGAGCGCCGGCTTCTCCATCCGGCATCGGTCCGTGGCGTAGGGGCAGCGCCCGGCGAACCGGCAGCCGGAAGGCGGGTCCACGGGACTGGGGACCTGTCCCTGCAGCACGCTGCGGGGGCGGGCCCGTTCCACCTTAGGATCGGGAATGGGGATGGCGGCGATGAGGGCCTTGGTGTAGGGGTGCAGGGGGTGGGTGTACAGCTCCTGCGCCGTACTCTCCTCCACCACCTCCCCCAGATACATCACCAGAATACGGTCTGACAGGTGCCGCACCATGGACAGATCATGGGAGATCAGCAGATAGGTCAGGGACTTCTGTTCCCGCAGGTCCAGCAGCAGATTGACGATCTGGGCCTGAATAGACACATCCAGCGCCGAAATGGGCTCGTCGCACAGCAGCAGCCGGGGCTCCACCGCCAGCGCACGGGCGATGCCGATGCGCTGGCGCATACCGCCGGAGAACTCGTAGGGATAGCGGTCGATGCCGGAGGGGTTCAGACCCACCTGCTCCATCAGGGCCTGCACCTTCTCTCGGCGCTCCGCCTGACTGGCGTACAGGTGGTGGATGTCCATTCCTTCGGCAATGAGGTCGATGACCTTGTTTTTGGGGTCCAGTGAGGCGTAGGGATCCTGAAATACCGTCTGCACCTGACAGCAGAAGGCACGGCGCTTGGCACCACGCATCCGGTGGATGTCCTCCCCACGGTACAGGGAGACGCCGTCGGTTTTGTCGTACAGGCCGATGGCGGTACGGCCACAGGTGGTCTTGCCGCAGCCGGACTCACCCACGATGCCGAGAATTTCTCCCTCCTGCACGGAGAAGCTCACGTCATCCACCGCACGCAGGACCTTGCGGCCCCCGGCGGGAAAGTATTTTTTCAGGTGCTCCACCTGAAGGATGGGTTGACTCATGCCGTCACCTCCTGTTCTGCGTGGTGGCAGGCCACCAGATGGCCACCGCCCAGATCCCGCAGATCCGGCATCTCCCGGCGGCACTGCTCCGTGGCGTGGGGGCAGCGGGGGGCGAAGGGGCAGCCCGGCTCCGGTGCGATCAGCTCCGGGGGCGTCCCTTCGATGGTGTAGAGCCGTCCGCCGCCCATTTCGTCCAGACGGGGAGAGGCCTTTTGCAGACCCTTGGTGTAGGGATGGGCGGGCTGATAGAAAATTTCATCGGTGGTGCCGGTCTCCATGACGCATCCGGCGTAGAGGATGACGATGCGCTGGGCCAGTCCCGCCACCACACCCATGTCATGGGTGATGAGCAGCACCGTGGTGCCGCTGCGCTCCTTCATCTGGCGGATCAGGTCCAGGATCTGGGCCTGAATGGTCACGTCCAGCGCCGTGGTGGGCTCGTCGGCAATCAGCAGTTCCGGCTGACAGGCCAGAGCAGAGGCGATCATCACCCGCTGGCGCATACCGCCGGAGAACTCGTGGGGATACCGGCGCAAGGCCGTCTCTGGGTCGGAGATGCCTACCAGTGCCAGCATCTCTGCCGCCTTCTCCAGCGCCTCCTTGCGGCCGATCTTCTGGTGAAAACGGTAGCACTCAGCGATCTGATGGCCGATCTGCATGGTGGGATTCAGGGAGGTCATGGCGTCCTGAAAGATCATGGCGGCCTCCCGGCCCCGATAGCTTTGCCACTGTTTTTTGCCGTAATCGAGGATGTTCTCCCCGTGGCAGAGGATCTGACTGCCGGGCTGACAGCGCCCGCCGGTGACCTCCGTCAGGCCCATGAGGGAGCGGGCTGTCACGGATTTGCCGCAGCCGGATTCCCCCACCAGCGCCACGCACTCGCCCTGATCCATGTAGAAGCTGACGCCCCGCACTGCTTCCACCACGCCACGGCGGGTGGGAAAGTGGATACGGAGGTCACGGATATCATATTGATGCATGGCTTACCTCCCAGAATTGGGGCTGAAGCGGCGGCGGAAGCCGTTGCCCAGCACATTGAAGCACAGAACGGTCAGCAGGATGCACACGCCCGGATAGACCGCCAGTGAGGGGTGGGTGAGAATGTAGGTCTGGGCGCCCTCCAGCATACCGCCCCAGGAAGGGTTGGGGATGGAGATGCCGAAGCCCAGATAGCTCAGGGACGACTCCGTCAGGATGGCGGAGGCGATGCTGTTGGTGGAGGCCACCAGCACTGGGGAAAAGACGTTGCGGGCGAAGTGCCGGGTGATGACCCAGCTCTTCCGGGCGCCCAGCCCCTCGGAGGCCAGAATGAAGTCCCGCTCCCGCAGACTCAGCACCTCCGCCCGGACGATGCGGGCCACGCCCATCCACGAGAACAGGCCAATGGTCACCACCAGCGTCCGGATGCCGGCGTTCATATAGATGTTCAGGGTAATGATAATGAGGAAGCTGGGTACCGACATGAGGATGTCCACGATGCGCATCATGAAGCCGTCCACCAGCTTGCCGGAGGAGCCGCTGACGATGCCGTACACCGTGCCGAACACAATGGAGATGAGCATGGACAGAAAGCCCACCAGCAGGGAGACCCGTCCGCCGTAGAGCAGGCGGGTGAAGGTATCCCGGCCGAAGTTATCTGTTCCCAGCAGGTGCTGGGCGGAGGGAGGCAGGAACTTCTGCCCGGTCTCCACGGCAATGGGATCGTAGGGGGACAGGGTGGCCAGCAGGGTGGCCAGAATAATGATCAGCAGCACGCCGCCGCTGAGGACCATAGAGAGGGGCAGCTTATGATTCTTTTTCATCGCTTGTCACCTCGCATGGCCTTGATGCGGGGATCGGCCAGACAGTAGCACAGATCCGCCAGCAGATTTCCGCCCACCAGCAGCAGGCACGAGAGCATGGTGGTTCCCATGATCATGTTGTAATCACGGGAGTAGATGGCGCTCATGCCAGTGGTACCCAGTCCCGGCCAGCCGAAGATGGTCTCCACGATGTAGGCACCGGACACCAGACTGCCCAGATTCATGCCCACCAGTGTGATGACCGGCAGCAGGCAGTTCTTCAGCACATGGCGCAGCAGGATATAGACCCGGCTGGCACCCTTGGAGATGGCGAAGAGCACGTAGTCCTCCGACAGCTGCTGGATGGTGGCGGCCCGGACGTACCGGGCGTAGATGGAGATCTTTCCGATGCTCAGCACCAGCACCGGCATGATGGCGTGACGGGCCAGATCCCAGAAGGTGTGTACGCCGGTGGTCCGCATCCCGGAGCTGGGCAGCCAGCCCAGATTCAGGGAGAACAGGATGATGAGCATGATGGCAAACCAGAAGGAGGGAATGGAGATGGCCACATAGTGCAGGCTGTTGGTGATGCGGTCGAACCATGAGTTTTCAAAGTAGCCCGCCAGCATTCCCAGTGGGATAGATACCAGCAGGGAAAAGACGATGGAGGCGGCCATGAGCCCCACGGTAGCCGGGAGCTTGGCCTTGATGAGGGGCCACACGCCGGTGTGGCTGCTGGTGGAGACGCCGAAGTCCCCTTGGAGGACCTTCCCCAGCCACCGGCCATACTGCACGATGACCGGATCGTTGTAGCCCAGCTCCGTTTTCAGCTGCTCGTACTCCTCGTCGGTCATCTCCAGCGTCCGGTACTGGGCGGCGGGGTCGCCGGGGGCCAGAAACACCAGCGCAAAGGAAAAGACGGATACCAGCAGGATCACCGGCAGGGCCAGCGCCAGTCTGGTCAGAAAGTATTTTTTCATGTGTTCTCCTCATACCGCCGTGAGAGTGCAATTGCGTGGAGACTTGCTCCACGCAATTGCACTCTCAGCGGCGGAGTTAGCCGATGAAGTAGATCTGGGTCAGGTCAGTGAGACGGTCGCTGGCCTCGAAGCCGCCGATGTTCTTCTGGGCGGCGCAGACATAGTTGGTATCCAGCACGGGCACGCAGGACCAGCAGTCTTTCAGGGCCTGCAGAGCCTGATTCATGATGTCCTGACGGACAGCGGGATCCATCTCACGGTCCAGCTGCTTCCACATGTTATCCACCTCGTCGGTGGTGTACATATTGGCACCGGAGCGGGTGTGGGCGAACAGACCCACGAAGCCGCTGGGGTCGTCCAGCATACCATTGCCCATGAGAGCAATGTCATAGGAATCGGTGGCATAGAAGTAGGACTTGAAGTAGGCGGCGGTCTCCATGGAATCGATCTGGGCGTTAAGACCCGCAGCGTCCAGCTGGCTCTTGATCATGGTGGCCAGCTCCTCCTGACCCACACGGGCGGAGTTGTAGATGATCTTGATGGTCTTGTCCTTCAGACCGGTCTGCTCGATGAGCTGGGCGGCCTTGTCCAGGTCCTGCTTGTAGTTGGTGATCTCAGGGTTATAGAACATGGAAACGGTGGACAGGATGCTGGTGGCGGTACGGCACAGGGCCTCGTCGCCGTAGGTGCCGTACACCAGAGCGTCCAGATCCAGCGCATAGATCACGGCCTGACGGGCCTCCATGGTGGACATGGCCTCACTGTTGGGGTTGATCTCCATGAAGGTGATGCGGCCGTCGGGGTAGGACACCACCTGATACTCGTCGTTATCCTTATAGTTGGCCAGCGTCTCGGCATTGCTGATGGTGAAGATGGAGAGCTCCTTATTGCGGAAGGCGATCTCCTGGGTGCTGGCGTCAGAGACGCAACGAACCTCGAAGCCATCGATATGGGCAGCCGTGCGGTAGTAGTTGGGATTCTTCAGGCACACCAGCTTCTCGCCCACGTTGAAGCTATCTACCACGAAAGCGCCGCTGGTGGCAATGTTGGCGTTCTGCTCACAGGTCAGCACCTCGGTGGCGGGTACCCCCTCGAAGCAGTGGGCGGGCAGGACGTACAGGGCGCCCAGAGCCTTCTTGAACAGGTTGGAGGCCCGGCCGACCTTGAACACGATGACGGTATCGCTCTGCTTTTCATAGGTGCAGAACTCGCCGTCCACCTTGTAGGCGGCAGCGGTGCTGGGAGCCACCTCGGGAACAGTCAGCGTATCCAGAGTGAATACGATGTCGTCGGTGGTGATCTTCTCACCGTCGCTCCAGAAGATATCGTCCCGCAGGGTCAGGGTGTAGGTGGTACCGTCCTCGCTGATGTCCACGCTCTTCGCCAGACGATAGTCCAGAGAGCCATCGGTGTTGGACTTCCACATGGGATCGTACAGATTCTGGAACACCTGCTTGCCCAGGTCTGTGGAGCTGTTGTTGTACCAGTTCAGGGAGGTGAGGGGTTCCTCGATGGCGTAGACAAAGGTGCCGCCCTCAATGGGCTTACCTTGGGTGTCACCCGTTCCGTCACCCTGCTTGCCGCAGGCCGCAAGGCTCAGCAGCATCAGAGCGGAGAGGACGAGGCAAATGACTTTGGAAAGCTTCTTCATGTCTTTTCTCCTCTTGTGTTTTTAATGGTTATTTGGTATGTATAGAAGCCCGTTGCCGGGAGATCTATCAGATGAACACGTATTCCTTCAGACGATCCATGGCGATGACGACCTTCTCCATGGGCAGGGCCAGATTCATGCGGATGTGGTGCGCTCCGTGGAAGGGACGGCCGTCCTGCCACACAACACCCACCTCGTACCCGGCCTTTTTTACCTCATCCAGCGTGCGGCCGCTGCACCGACAGTACTCCTCGCAGTCCAGAAACAGCATATAGGTACCCTCCGGCTGCTGCACGCTGACCCCCGGCAGATTCTTGCGGATAAACTTGCAGGCGTACTTGACGTTCTCCGTCAGTACCTCCCGCAGCTCATCCACCCACTGGCTGCCCTCGTCGCTGTAAGCGCCGATGAGGGCGTGCATGGACAGCACGTTCATACTGTTGTAGTGGCTGAGGCTGCTCTCCTTCTTCATCCGTTTGTGGAGAGCTTCGTTATACACGATGTGATAGCTGCCGATGAGCCCCGCCAAATTGAAGGTCTTAGAGGGGGCGTACAGGGCCACGGTGCGTTGCCGGGCGTCATCGGACACGGATTGCAGGGGGATATGCTGATGGCCACGAAGGGTCAGGTCCGACCAGATCTCGTCGGAGATCACCGTTACGTTCAGTCGTCGGGCCATGTCCATGAAGTGCTCCAGCTCTTCCTGCTCCCACACACGTCCCGTGGGATTGTGGGGGGAGCAGAATACCACCGCACGGATGTCATTGCGCTTGATCTTAGTCTCCATGTCGAAGAAGTCCATGCGCTGCACGCCGTAGCGGTCCGGCTTCAGGGGGCTGGTGATGACGTGATAGCCGCCGTTTTCAATGGAACGGGTGAAGCCGATGTAGGTGGGGGAGTGGACCAGCACATTGTCGCCTCTGGCGCATACGGCGGCCAAGGCACTCATGAGCCCGCCCAGTACGCCGTTTTCGTAGCCGATGTGCTCCTTCTCCAGACCGGTGACGCCGTTGCGGCGCTGCTGCCAGCGGATGATGGAGTCAAAGTACTCGTCGCTGGGCATAAAGTAGCCGAACAGGGGATGCTCCAGCCGTTTCCGGATGGTCTCCGTCACGGCGGGGGCCGTGGCGAAGTTCATATCCGCTACCCACATGGGGATGGCGTCGAAGCCCTCGTTGGGCTGGAACACCGGAATTTTCTCCACGGCGTCCACCGCCATGGCATCCTTCCCCCGGCGGTCATAGATGGTGGTAAAGTCGAATTTCATACGCCGCTCCGCCTCATAGCATTTCTACGAAGGCGGCCATGCGGGTCTGGATCTGGCCTACGTCAGACTGAGAGTAGTCGGTCTCCACCACGGTGTAGGGGATGCCCTTCTTCTCCTTCACCAGCTTGCCCACCAGCGCCGTCTCCACGTTGTAGGTGTGGCAGGCCTGCAGGATGATATCCACCACGCCGTCCACATGGAACTCGTCAATGAGCTTATCCAGCATGGCCAACCGGTTGGGGTTGGGGGACATGCAGGAGCAGCCGATGCCCAGATACCGCCGGGCCAGAGCGTCGTAGACGTCGGGATTCTCCTCGTCGGTGAGGAGCATGGATTTCAGGCCGCTGCAATTCTCAAAGGCCACCACCACGGCGCCGGCGTCCTCAATGGCCCGGATGACCTTCAGGGCTGCGCCGCCGGAGGGGGAGCCCGTCACCAGGATACGGGGCTTCTTGCCCTCGTTCTTGCCGGCGGCGTACTCCGCCTCGATCTGGTCCGCCAGATCGTTGATGCGGGCAGGCAGGGATTCCACATCCATGTTAAAGCCGCTGCCGTAGGCGGTATTGACAATGTTCAGACCGCTGACGGGGGCGGGATCATTGGCCATGAGGTACTGCAGCCGCAGCAGGGACTTGGTGATCTCGTTGTTCAGGTGGATCTCGTGGCGGATGGCCTCCTCGGTGATGGTGGTCTCGAAGCGCCGCTCCAGCTCCTCCTTGAACCGAATGATCTCCCGGCGGTACATGGCGATGCCCTCCTCGGACTGCCGGTTGGGCAGCTCGATGACGTAGACGGGCTTGAAATCCGCCAGCATCTCATACATCTTCTTCTTGCCGTCGCAGGTGGTCTCGCCCACCACCAGATCGGAGAAGTAGAAGAAGGGACACTTGTCCGTCTTGGCGAAGCCGTAGCTGGACTTGATGAGAGGACACAGATTTCGGGGCAGGTCCTTCTCGGCGTCGGGGATGGTCTCATCCGACACGGAACACAGGCCCACTACCGCAGCGCCCATGGCACGGGGCAGCTCCTTGGGGAGGTAGGTGCAGAAGGCACCCACCACAGGTACGCCCTGCTCTTTCAGCTTCTTGATGGCCAGAAAGGAGTTTCTCCGCTGATCGGCAAACTCTTCAAAAATTTCCGGCAGGTCCTTTTTCAGTTCAACCATATGACTGTTCCTTTCTTTTCACATATATCCTGACCGGCTGGAGCCGGTCCTGTTCATTTACCGATTGATCCGCTTCCAGCCCAGCACCGCAGCGCCGATGGCACCGTTATACTGGCACAGGGGATGGGCGGTGACGCTCTCTACGCCCAGATACCGGGCCAGCACCTCCCGCACCACCTGCGACTGGGCCAGTCCGCCGGAGAAGAATACCTTGGGGTTTTCCGGGGCCAGCTTCTGGGCGAAGATGGCGGTGCGGCGGCAGATGGAGTAGATGCACCCCAGAGCGATGCTGCCGGGAGGCGTCTCCTGTGCCAGCAGACCGATGATCTCGCTCTCGGCAAACACGGCGCACATACTGTTGATGGTCACCGGCTCCGCCCCCTCCACAAAGGTATCGATGGAGGCGATGTCGCTGCCCACCCGGCTCATAGTCATTTCCAGAAACCGGCCCGTTCCAGCGGCGCACTTGTCATTCATCAGGAAGTCCTTCACCTGTCCGCCGGAGGGATCCAGCAGGATCACCTTGCTGTCCTGCCCGCCGATGTCGATGACCGTGTCGCAGCCGGGGCAGAGAAAAGCGGCCCCGGCTCCGTGGCAGGTGATCTCCGTGATGGACTTGTCCGCCTCCGGCAGCAGCGCCCGGCCATAGCCGGTGGCCACCACAAAGGCGGTGTCGGGGGTCCTCAGTTCCTCATAGAGCCGATGGATGACCCGGCCGGGGGTGGAGCCGCTGGGCTCCATCCGAAAGTCCACGATCTCCTGTCCGTCAAACAGCACCGCCTTGGTCATGGCGGAGCCGGAATCGATTCCCATAGTGAGCAATTTTGCCTGCCTCCTGTTGTGCCTTGACGGCACGATATCTTCAAAGCTTCGGAATAACCGTCCTGATCGCATGGTTCACCCACTGGCAGCGATCTGCCGAAGCACTTTGCAACAGAGATTCTACCATCAGCCTCCACGAGTGGCAAATAGCGATTTCAGGAAATAAGGCCGTGCTATCGGTGTTTTCGATTCAAATAATGTATACATAATTGTATTACGATATGACGGAGGCACACGGCGAATAAAAGGGGGGAGTGAGACCCCCATGGCGGGCCGCCGCAAAAAAAAGAGCGCCCCATCGGGGCGCTCCTCTGTGCAACCTTATTTTTCCGCCTGCGTCTCGCAGTAGATGCAGCGATAGACCCGCTTTTCCCGGTCGGTGAGCACGAACTCCTGGGGCAGCTCCTGCTCCACGGAGGTGATGCACCGGGGATTCTTGCAGCGCAGCACGCCACGGATGCGCTCCGGCAGCTTCAGGGTGCGCTTTTCCACCAGCTGGCCGTCCCGGATACTGTTGACGGTGATGCTGGGGTCCACGTAGCCGATGAGATCCCAGTCCAGCTCCATCTCACGGTCGATCTTGATGATATCCTTGCGGCCCAGCTTGCCACTGGTGACGTTTTTCAGGATGGCCACGGTGCAGTCCAGCTTGTCCAGCCCCAGAATGCGATACAGCTCCATGGCCTTTCCGGCGGAGATATGGTCGATGACGATGCCGTTCTGAATGGAATCAATAATCATGATGATGCCCTCCCTTTCAAGCGATGTTCAGCAGCTTCAGAATCAGCGCCATGCGGATGTACTTGCCGTACTGCACCTGCTTGAAGTAGCAGGCACGGGGGTCCGCATCCACCGCCACAGAGATCTCATTGACACGGGGCAGGGGATGCAGGATCCGCAGGTCCGGCTTGGCGTTTTTCAGCTTCTCCGGGGTGAGGATGTAGCTGTCCTTCAGGCGCAGATAGTCCTCCTCGTTGAAAAACCGCTCCCGCTGGACACGGGTCATGTAGAGGATATCCAGCTCCGGCATCACCTCATCCAGAGAGGTAGACTGGATGTAGGGGATGTTCCTGCTCTTGATGTACTGCTCCTTGACGTAGCGGGGCAGCTTCAGCTCCTCCGGGGAGATCAGCACGAAGCGGATGCCGGTATAGCGGCTCATGGCGGCCACCAGAGAGTGGACGGTGCGGCCGAATTTCAGGTCGCCGCACAGGCCGATGGTCAGATCGTCGAAGCGGCCCTTCTCCCGGTGGATAGTCAGCAGATCCGTCAAGGTCTGGGTGGGGTGGTTGTGGCCACCGTCTCCGGCGTTGATGATGGGTACCAGCGAGTGGCGGGAGGCCACCAGCGGAGCACCCTCCTTGGGGTGGCGCATGGCGATGATATCGCTGTAACAGCTGACGGTGCGGATGGTGTCGGACACACTCTCACCCTTGGCGGCGGAGGAGCTGTTGGCGGAGGAGAAGCCCAGCACCTGTCCGCCCAGACTCAGTATGGCGCTCTCGAAGCTGAGACGGGTGCGGGTGGAGGGCTCGAAGAACAGGGTGGCCAGTATTTTGCCGTCGCACTTGTGGGCATAGGCGGCGGGATGGTCGATGATGTCGCAGGCGGTGTTCACCAGCTCCATGATCTCCTCCGGGGACAGCTGCAAAATGTCAATGAGATGGTTCATACGGTTCATTCTCCTTTTCTGATCCAGTTTTCGTCGGAAGGGTCATCCCGGAAGGCCAGCAGCCGGGCCACGTCTCCCTGCGTGATGTATCCCTGCTGGACGCCCACCTGAGCGATGGTGTCCAGATCGGTGAGGCTGACGCACTTGACACCGGCCTCTGCCAGCCGCTGGCGGCCCTTGGCCATGCCGTAGGTGAAGATGCTGATGACGCCCAGCACCTCCGCTCCGGCGGCCCGCAGGGCGGCCACGGTGTCCAGCACACTGCCGCCGGTGGAGATCAGGTCCTCGATGACCACCACCTTCTCGCCGGGGGTCAGCTTGCCCTCGATCTGGTTCTTGCGGCCGTGGTCCTTACTGCCGGAGCGGACGTAGCCCATAGGCAGGCCCAGCAGGTGGGCGGCGATGGCGGCGTGGGCGATACCGGCGGTGGCGGTGCCCATAAGCACCTGCGCCTCCGGGTACTCCCGGCGGACGGTGTCGGCAATGGCCTGCTCCACTTCGTTCCGGGCCTCCGGAGCGGTGAGGATCAGGCGGTTGTCGCAGTAGATGGGGCTTTTGATGCCGCTGGCCCAGACAAAGGGCTCGTCGGGCCGCAGAAACACCGCTCCGATGGAGAGCAGATGCCGGGCAATGTGGGTGCGGATGTTGTCCATAAGTTCCTCCTATTCCTGCAGCAGAAGCTGCTTGAGCTCGTGAAGATCGGCGGCCAGATAGTCGGCTCCGGCGTTTTCCAGTTCCTCCCGGCCGCCGTAGCCGTAGAGAACGCCGATGGCGGGCAGACCGTTTTCATGGGCGCCGGCGACGTCGAAGCGGCGGTCGCCCACCATGACGGCGGGGCCGTCCGTGCCGCTGCGGCGCAGGGCATCGGCCACCACGCTGCCCTTCCGGGCGCTGGCCCGGTCCTCCCTCTGTGCGCCGCAGATGCGGTGGAAGTAAGCGGCCAGACCGAAGTGCTCCATGATGCGCAGGGCGAATTCCTCCGGCTTGGAGGTGGCGATGACCAGCTTCTGCCCGGCCTTTTGCAGGCTTTCCAGAAATTCTGCCATGCCCTGGTAGGGGATGTTCTCCGCCCAGCCCTGCCGGGAGAAGTACACTCGGAAATCCCGGATGGCCCGATCCGTCTGCTCCTCCGTCAGGCCGAACAGCTCCGGGAAACTCTCGTGGAGGGGCGGGCCGATGAAAGGGGTGAGGGTATCTGGGTCAGCGATGATGCCCTGCTGCCGCAGGGCGTAGGCCACGGCGCAGGTGATGCCCTCCTTGGGGTCCGTCACCGTGCCGTCTAAGTCGAAAAGTACCGTGTTCCAGCGCATCAGTCCACAAACTCCCTCACGCAGCGGCGATAGGCAGCCACGGGGTTCTCCGCCTGCGTGATGGGGCGGCCCACCACGATGTAGTCAGAGCCCAGTTCACGGGCCTTGGCGGGGGTAGTGACCCGCTTCTGATCTCCGGCATCCCCTCCGGCGAACCGTACACCGGGGGTCACCGTCAGAAAGCTGGCCCCGCAGCGCCGATGGATGGCTCCGGCCTCCAGCGGGGAACAGACCACACCGTCCAGCCCTGCCGCAGCGGCGTTGGAGGCATAGCTAAGCACCACCTCCTCCAGCGGGGCGTGGATCAGAAGCTCCCGCTCCATGCGTTCCTGATCGGTGGAGGTCAACTGGGTGACGGCGATGAGCAGAGGGCGGGTGCCGTCGGGGCGGGTGAGGCCCTCCAGAGCGGCGGTCATCATGGCGGCGGTACCGGCGGCGTGGAGGTTGATGATGTCCACGTCCAGCGCCGACAGGGCGGCCATGGCCTTTTTTACCGTGTTGGGGATGTCGTGGAGCTTCAGATCCAGAAAGATGCGGTGGCCCCGGCGGCGGATCTCCCGGACGATGGCGGGACCCTCGGCGTAAAACAGCTCCATGCCCACCTTGACGAAGGGCTTCTCCTCTGTGAAGCGGTCCAGAAAAGCCAGTGTTTTCTCCCGGCTGTCGAAGTCCAGTGCAATGATAACGTCTTTACCCATGATGTGCTCCTCCTATGATATCCGTAAGCTGCTGAATGCCGTACCGCTCCATGGCGGCAGGCAGGTCCTGTATGATTTTCCGGCAGGCGCAGGGTTCCACCAGATTGGCGGCTCCCACGCCCACGGCGGTGGCCCCGGCCAGCATCAGTTCCAGCACGTCTTCGGCGGTGCTGACGCCGCCCATGCCCACGATGGGAATGTCCACGGCCTCGTAGACCTGATACACCATCCGCACCGCCAGCGGAAAGATGCCGGGGCCGGACATTCCGCCGGTGCCGTTGGCCAGCAGGGGACGGCGGCGCTTCAGATCGATCCGCATCCCCGGCAGGGTGTTGATAAGGCTGACACCGTCGGCCCCGGCCTCCTGACAGGCCCGTGCCACGGCAGCGATATCCGCCGCAGCCGGGGAGAGCTTCATGATGACCGGCTTTTTCGTCACATCCCGGACAGCCCGTGTGACGGCGGCTGCCGTCCGGGGGTCTGCGCCGAAGGCGGCTCCGCCGCCGTGGACGTTGGGGCAGGAGATATTCACCTCCAGCCAGCCCACCTGCTCTTCGCTGTCCAGCTGGCGGCAGACCTGAGCGTATTCCTCTATGGAAAAGCCGCTGACGTTGGCCATCACCGGCTTGTGAAAGACCTCCCGCAGACGGGGCAGCTCCTCCCGGATGACGGCCTCTACGCCGGGATTTTGCAGTCCTACGGCGTTCAGCAGCCCTCCGGCGTACTCAGCGATGCGGGGGGTGGGGTTTCCGTACCGGGGGGTGAGCGTCGTCCCCTTGAAGGAGAAGGTCCCCAGACAGTTGATGTCGTAGATCTGTGCAAATTCATACCCGTAGCCGAAGGTACCGCTGGCGGGGATGATGGGGTTCTCCAGCGGCAGACCGCAGAGGGTGACGGCGGTATTTACCATACGATCTCCTCCCTTCGCAGGACGGGGCCGTCCTTGCAGATGCGCTTGTGGCCGTACTTGGTGCGGCAGGTGCAGCCCATGCAGGCCCCGAAGCCGCAGCCCATGCGCTCCTCAAAGCTGAACTGCCCATCGGTGCGGCAGCGCTGCCATACGGCGTGGAGCATGGCCTCCGGGCCACAGGTATAGAGGTGGGTGTAATTCACGCCCTCCATACCGTCGGTGACAAGGCCGCAGATCCCGGCGCTGCCGTCGGCGGTGAGGAGGCGGACGGTGACGCCCAGCGCATGCAGCTCCTCCACCAGAAAAATATCTGACGCCCGGTTGTAGCCCAGCACCGCCGTGACCTGACGATGCTCCGCCGTCAGACGGCGGGCCAGTCCGTACAGGGGAGGGATGCCGACGCCGCCGCCCACCAGCAGGGGGCGCTCCCCGGCGAGAGATGTGTCGTAGCCGTTGCCCAGCCCTGTCAGCACATCCAGCTCCGTTCCGGCGGGGAGATGGGTCATGGCCGCCGTGCCGTGGCCCAGCACCTTATAGATAAGGGTGGCGGCACCGGGCTCCCAGTCGCAGACGGAGATGGGGCGGCGCAGGTAGAAGCCGGAGAGCTTCAGGTTTACGAACTGACCGGGGGCCGTGATGGCCTCCGTATCGCCGGTGAGACGCAGGCGGTAGGTGTCCGGCGTCAGGGGCGTATTTTCCGTAATGGTCCATGTGACCTGCTTCATGTGCGGTCCTCCTTGGAAAAGAGATCACCGTCCTGCCAGACGAGGCGGCCGTTGCAGACCGTCAGCAGGCAGCGGGCCTGTACCGGCCAGCCGGTGAAGGGGGTGGCCTTCCCCTGAGAGAGGAAGTCCGCCGGGTCGATGGGATACGAAGCCGACAGGTCAAAGACCGTGAAATCGGCGTGGGGGCCGTCCATCTCCCCCTGCGGGAGGCCGAAGCGGCGGCAGGGAGCATCGTGGAGCAGCTCCATCAGACGGGGGAAGGAGAGCAGACCCGGCTTTACCAGATAGGTATACAGCAGGGGAAAGGCGGTCTCCAGTCCTACGATGCCCATGGCGCTCTTCTCCAGCCCACGGGCCTTCTCCTCGGTGCTGTGGGGGGCGTGATCGGTGGCGATCATGTCGATGGTGCCGTCGGCCAGCCCCTCCAGCAGGGCCTCCCGGTCGGCGGGACTGCGGAGAGGGGGATTCATCTTGAAGCGGCCGTCCTCCTGCAGCATGGTTTCGTCCATCAGCAGATAGTGGGGGGCCGTCTCACAGGTGACGTCCAGCCCCTCCGCCTTGGCCCGGCGGATCAAGGCTACGCTCTCCTTGGTGGAGATGTGGCAGACGTGGTAGCCGCAGCCGGTCTGGCGCACCAGCTCCAAATCCCGCCGGATCTGCCCCCACTCGCTTTCGGAGCAGATGCCCCGGTGGCCGTGGGTGCGGGCGTAAGCCCCGTCGTGGATGTAGCCCCCGTGGAGGAGGGAGTTGTCCTCGCAGTGGGCCACGATGAGCTTATGAAGCCCTTTGGCGGTCTCCATGGCAAGGCGCATCTGCGCCTCGCTCTGCACACCTCGCCCGTCGTCGGAGAAGGCCGCCACATAGGGGGCCATGGCCGCCATGTCCGACAGCTCCTCCCCCAACTGGCCACGGGTGATGGAGCCGTAGGGCAGCACCCGGATGGCGGCATCCCGGCGGATCAGGGCCAGCTGCTGCTCCAGATGGGGCAGGCTGTCCGGCACCGGGTCCAGATTGGGCATGGCACACACCGTGGTGTATCCGCCGTGAGCGGCGGCTTGGGTGCCGCTGGACATGGTCTCCTTATAAGAAAAGCCCGGCTCACGAAGATGTACGTGTACATCAACGAAACCGGGACATATCACAAAAGAAGAGGCGGGAACATGAACGGGAGAAACACTGGTGCCGTGATGGATTTCAAAAGAAAAAACAGCATCCCCACGGGTGAGAACACCTCGGCGGAATATCTGGGCATCCTGAAAAACGACGGTCACGGTCATCACCTCCGCATGGCAAATTTTTCTTAGATTATCACACAGCGGGCCGCTTGTCAAGACGGGCCGCCACGATTTTTGTCACATTTTTCGTTGCGTTTTGACCGGGGATATGATACCATGCAGAAAAAACCACAGCGGCGCAGTGCTGTGCCGGGAAGGAGCCTTTATGAAAAAAACGCCCAAACCCAGAGATACGGTCCAGCGGCTGAAGGAGACCATTCACAAGCAGCCGGCGGTGTTCGCCGTATATGTGGCCCTGCGGTTGATCGTGCTGGCGGAGCTGGTAATGTCAATCATCCGGGGCGAATATGAAAGTGCCTTCATCTGCCTGCTGGTGCTGGCGCTGTTCATCCTGCCGTTTTTCATTCAGCAGAACTTCGGTATCCAACTGCCGTCGGTGCTGGAGATCATTATCCTGCTGTTCATTTTCGCAGCGGAGATACTGGGGGAGCTGGAGTGTTACTTCATCACCTATCCCAACTGGGACTCCATGCTCCACACCACCACGGGCTTCCTCTGTGCCGCCACGGGCTTTGCCCTTATCGACATCCTGAACCGCAACAGCCGCATCAAGTTCCAGCTGTCGCCGGTATATGTGGCGCTGGCGGCCTTCTGTTTCTCCATGACCGTGGGGGTGCTGTGGGAGTTTTTCGAGTTCGGCATGGACCGGGTGTTCCATCTGGATATGCAGAAGGACACCGTGGTGCAGAGCATTACCTCCGTGATGCTGGACCCCACCAACAGCAACACCCCCATCACCATCGACGGCATCCACTCGGTGGCCGTCAACGGCACGGATCTGGGCTTTGACGGGTATCTGGATATCGGGCTGTGCGATACCATGGAGGATCTGTTCGTCAACTTCATCGGTGCCGTGACCTTCAGCGTCATCGGCTACTTCTACATCAAGCACCGGGGCAAGGGAAAGCTGGCGCAGGCATTTATTCCCACCCTGTCGGAGGACGAGGACAAGGAGGCATCGCTGCCGGAAGGAGACCCCGGAGCGCCGCCGGAATCGGAATAACGACAAAGAGGCAGGCACTTTTGTGCCTGCCTCTTTTGCTATAAGGGGTCAATCGTCCTGCTCCATATCGTATTCCAGTACAGCGCTGGTATAGGCATCGATGACATATTCGTACTCCATGCCATCCGCCTTGAATTCCACCTCGTATACCCAGCGGCCATCCTCGTCATCCAGCTCCACATCCATGTCGTAGGCCCGACTCTCTGACACACCGGCGTGGGTCAGGGCAGCGGCCTTGGCTGCGGCGTGGCCGATCTGCCCGGTGGGCTGGGCACTGCCGGTGGGCTGGGCATCATCGTCGTCATCGTCGTCATCGTCGTGGTCATCATCATGGTCATCCACATCGTCGTGACCGTCCGGCTCCACATAGGAGGTGAGCACAGCGCCGGTATAGGCATCGATGCGATACTCGTACTCCGTACCGCTGCGATCCTCCAGCTCCACCTCGTAGTGGGCGGGAACCTCGTCCAGCTCAGCGTCCACCTCCTGCTTGGTCAGCTGGTCGGCGGACTGCCCGCAGGTGAGCAGGGCGATCTCCAGTGCTCGCTCCATGCCGATGGGCATGGCAGGAGCGCCGGTCTCGGCCAGATCCTTCAGCTCACCGATGGAGAGCCTGGACAGCTCCTCAAAGGACAGACTGTTGTTCAGGGCGAGGATACGGTTCACCAGCGCCGCCTTGCCGGTGGAGATGTGGTGGTCCTTGGCCTGCTTCTCCAGAGACGTGTCCTGCGTGACCGTCTGGGTCAATACGGAGGCCTGAGAGGCGCTGTCCCGCAGGATGCCGTCCACGGCGGCGGAGAGGTCCTGCTGCAGTCGGTGAGCCCGGCTCTGATCCCGATCCTCTACGGAGATCATGATGGCGGAGGAGATGCTCTCCAGATAGCCGTTGCGGACCAGACTGCCGACGATGGCGTTTACTGCCACATCCAGCTTGGCCCCCTTCAGATCCTCGCCGTCGCCCATATCCGCCAGAATGGCATGGGCGTCGTCGTTCATAGGCACGCAGGCCAGAACCTTTTCATTTTGGTTGACCCGCAGCTCGATGCTGGGGTTGACGTCGATGGAGACCACGGAGGCCACAGCATTGGCCTGCCGCAGAAACAGTCCGCCGCCGCACAGCAGCAGAAGGGCCAGACAGGCCGCCATCGCCATCCATTTTTTCAGGGAGTGAGGTTTTGTTTTCATGGGGATTTCCGTTCCTTTCCGCTTCTCACAGCGGGAGAGAACGCCGTCCACGTCATGGGGGGCTGTTTTTTCCAGCGCTTGTGCAAGGCACTGTTCCAGCTTTTCATTTGTCATGGGCGTTATCTCCTTCCAGATCAGCACGCATTTTTCGGATTGCTCGGTGATACTTCGACAGGACGGTGGGGAGGGGCAGCTCCAGCAGAGCGGCGATCTCCCGGTGTTTTAGCCCGGTGACGGCATGGAGCAGTACGATGCGCCGCTCCTCCTCCCCCAGACGGGACAGAACGTGCTGCAGCAGCGTTCGCTCCTCTGTGGTCAGACCGGTCTCCTGCTGGGGAATGGCGTCCCATTCTGCCTCGCTGAGAACGGCGTGGCGCTCCGTGCGCCGCAGGCGCATCAGGCACAGATTCCGGCAGACCGTCAGCAGCCAGCCCATGGGAGAGCCGGTGGGGCGATACTGCGGGGCGTGATCCCACACATGAACGAATACATCCTGCGTGATATCCTGTGCGTCGTGGGTGTTTTTCAGGTACGACAGCGACAGACCATACACCGCCGTTCGGGTGAGATGGTAGAACTGCGCCAGCGCATCCTGCTGCCCGGCGGCGATGGCGGCCAGCAGTTCCGTCAGATGAGCACTGCTGCCGGCATATTCGGTTGTGGCGGGCCATGCAGTCATAGGCTTTTATCTCCTGTCATCCCTGTAATGCGTGGAGATGCGGTTTTATTGCGTGAAAAATAAAAAAATTTGCCAAGCCCGCAAAGAAGGACTCTGCGGGCCTGACAGACAGCTTAATTGTTGCCGGTGGGGATATAGGGCAGCAGGGCGGCGGCCACACCGGAGATGGGCATGGTCTGCAGCCAGATACGTCCGGGACCGGTGAGGACGGTGTTGAAAAGGCCCTCGCCGCCCAACAGCTTGTTCTTCATGCCGGGAACCTGACGGATCTCCATCTGCACCCCGGCGGTGAAGCCCGCCACGTTGCCGGTGTCTACCACGATCTGCTGACCCGGCTGGAGGTCGTACTCCACCAGTGTGCCGTCGATCTCGGCAAAAGCCATGCCGCTGCCGCTGAGGCGCTGCATGATGAAGCCCTCGCCGCCGAAGAGGCCCGCGCCCAGCCGCTGGTTGAAGTGGATGGACAGCTCTACTCCCGGCACGGCGGCCAGAAAGGCGCTCTTCTGGAGGATCATATCGTGGCCGGGAGTGATGGCGATCTCCTTGATCTGGCCGGGGAAGCTGGAGCCGAAGGCGATCATCCCGGCGCCGTGAGCGGTGTAGATGTTCTGGAACATACTCTCGCCGGAGAACATTTTAGAGAACATCCGCCCCAGTCCACCGCCATGGGTCTGCATCTCCATATTAGGGCTCATCCAGACCATGGAGCCACGCTCCGTGACCATCTGCTCGCCGTTTTCCAGCTGACAGATCACCACGGGGAAGGGAGTGCCTTTGATTTCATAACGCATGGTGGTATCCTCCTTACGATTTTCCGGCAGAGAAGGGAAGAACCTCCGCCGTGTGTTTCTTGGTATGGCTCCAGTATAGCAGAGAAACGGAACGAAAGGAAGAAGAAAATATACCCGAAGCCTTACACTTTGCAAGAAGCGGCTCAGGACTCCGTCGTCTCCGGCTCCTTGCGGAGGGTCTTGCCGAAGCAGAGAAAGTACACCAGATGCTCTGTCTGCCGCGCCGACAGCGTGCTCCATTTTGCGGGCATCCTTGGCAGCGGTGGCCTCGCTGACGCCCAGCCGGATGAGAGAATCCCGGAGCATTTGATTTTATTCGTAGATGCTCTGAGCGACCCCGGTCCCCAGAGCCGTCAGATGGATGGTCTTGGCTGGCGCTGCCTCGCAGAGAGACGTTGCCCATGGAATACTGCTGCGGATTGCTGCCGTTTTTGATGTGCTCCCGGAAGAGAAGAAGGGGGAAGGAGTAGCAGCCGTCGGAAAGACGGCGTCACAGGACAACTCCACGGAACTGCTTCTGATTCCGCAGCTCATACTTCACCCGGTAGCGCTCCTCCGTGGCCCGGACGGTCTCCATGGTGCTGTCAGAGCAGTAAAGCGCCAGTAAAAGGAATCCCGCTGGGCGCTCTCCAAGTCCACCCCCCAGAGAAGGGGTGCAGTGCGCTGGTGGATGCGGCCAAGGTGGTGACGGAGCTGGAGCGCATCGAGTATGTGGAGGACCCGCATCTGGGCAAGGGCTCCTACTGCGTGGTGGAGAGGCACGCAGACGGCGGGGCGTGCAGTGTGCCGGACTACGCCGTCATCAAGATCTTCCGCCACATCGTGCAGGGAGAGGGACCGGACACCATCGTCCGGGAGATTGACGAGGCCATCCAGGCGCTGCCGGAGGGGTATGACACGGTGTGTACGGACGGGATGTTCTCTCAGGGAGAGTGGCAGCTGCTGTCCATTGCACGGGCCGCAGCGGCAGACCCCGCTGTGCTGCTGCTGGATGAGATCACCGCCAATCTGGATGCCGAGACGGAGGCCCGTGTACGGGAGGCCCTGCGTCAGGCCTCCCGTGGGCGTACGGTTCTCTCCGTTTCCCACCGCATCTATGAGAGTCTTGGCGGCAGGACTGTGGAGATCCGGCCCCAAGGACAGTAAATGCCGGGAGTGCAGCCCCGGAGGCCATGGGCCTCCGGGGCTGTAAAAAACCGGGGAAAGAAACGGTTGACAGCGTCGATGGGTTCTGTTATGATGAACCGTGGTCGGAGAGACCTATTTCAACCATCAACGGAGGTGAATGTTCATGGATAGCTGCGGAAGTACAGGGCGAAGCCGGATATGCGGCGCACAGAGACACAGATACCGGATGTGGTCATCCATGAGCAGGAGCTGATCACATTCTACTTTGTCGTGTCCTCCTGCACCGCACCGGAGACGTCTTGCTGTGGCAACTATCTCTGAGGCGGTGTATTTTTGCGCCCATTTTGCCCAAAGTAGCGTCAAAGGAGGACAAGAATATGATGAACAGAATGGTAAAAAAGGATTTCGCACAGGAGATCGCAGCGGTTATCCGCACGGCCAAAAACGGGGACCGGCTACCGGAGCTGCTGAAGCACTACCACTGGCGGGATGTGGCCAAAGCCATTACGCTGCTGGCGGATGCGGAACGGGAGCGGCTGTTCCGGCAGATGGACGCCCAGACGCTGGCGGAGATATTCCCCTATCTGGACGATGCCTCCCGCTATCTGGCGGAGCTTCCGGCGGCGCTGGCGGCAGAAATGATAGCCGACATGGACACGGCGGATGCGCTGGATATGCTGCGGGAGCTTCCGGAGGAGAAGAAGCAGACCCTGGCCGCCCATCTGGACGACGATACCCGGAAGGATGTCCGGCGGCTGCTGGCCTTTCATCAGGAGGAGATCGGCAGCCGTATGAGCGGCAATTTCGTCTGCATCCCGGACACACTGACCGTCTGCGGCGCCATGAACGAGCTGGTGCGGCAGGCCGGTGAGCACGACAACATCTCCACGCTGTATGTGGTGGACGGCAGCGGCGTCTTTGCCGGGGCCATCGACCTGAAGGATCTGATCATCGCCCGTGAAAACGATCCGCTGAGCGGGATCATCCGCCGCAGCTATCCCTATGTGCTGGCCCACGAGCGGGTGGAGGACTGCATCGACCGGATCGCAGAGTATGAGGAGGATTCCCTGCCGGTGCTGACGGAGGACGGGAGGATCGCCGGTATCCTCACCGCTCAGGATCTGGTGGAGCTGGTGGACGACGCCATGGGCGACGACTACGCCAAGCTGGGCGGCCTGACCTCGGAGGAGGACCTCCGGGAGCCTGCCGCCGTCAGTATGAAAAAGCGTCTGCCGTGGCTCATCGTGCTGCTGTTTCTGGGCATGGGCGTTTCATCGGTGGTGGGCATCTTCGAGTCCGTGGTGGCGGTGCTGCCCATCGTCATCTGCTTCCAGTCGCTGGTGCTGGATATGGCGGGCAACGTCGGCACCCAGTCGCTGGCCGTCACCATCCGGGTCCTCATGGACGAGAACCTTACCCTGAAGGAGGAACTGGCCCTGCTGGGCAAGGAGATGCGGGTGGGTCTTCTCAACGGCGGGTGCCTGGGGCTCATGGCGCTGGCGGTTTTAGGGGTCTACATCCATGTGTGCAAGGGCTATGCGTGGGGGCCGGCTTTTCTGATCTCCGGCTGCGTTGGGGTGTCGCTGGTGGTGGCCATGGTGATCTCCAGCCTTGTGGGGACGATGGTTCCCATGCTGTTTCATAAGATCCACATCGATCCGGCGGTGGCCTCCGGCCCACTGATCACGACGGTCAACGATCTGGTGGCCGTGGTGACCTACTATGGACTGGCCCTGCTGTTTCTGGTGAATGTGTTCCATCTGTGAAAAAAGAAGTACCCCTGTAACCTGACGGTTACAGGGGTACTTATCATAACGCAACACGATCCGCATGGAGGTATACGCTTTTTTTCGCAACTGCCCGCAGGGACAGATACTGCCAGTCGTTCTGACCGTTGCAATCCGGATTGACGTTGGCGATCTCCTCGCCCTCCGTACCATCCGAATACTAAAAACGCAGCACGATCCCGAATCGGCGGCTTGTGCCGGAGGTCAGCGGCACGGAATCACCTTTGGCCCAGCATCCTAATGCATGGACATCTCCAGCACTGCCGGAAATAAGAATGTTTTGATAAGCCTGTTTGATAGAACTACTCCCAGTGCTCTCCGTTTTTCCCGGATTCTACCCAATCCTGCATTCTGAACATGATACCCTTGTTCTTATTGGCCTCATACCATGTCTGGACAATATGGGTGATATATCGTTTTCTCCCTGATTCACAGCCTGATGAACTTCTACATCGGCACCACACAGGCTGGGGACAACAAATTTGTCTCCCTGATGCTGGTCTGTGCCCGCCACATGGCGAAGCCCAGTGAGGCTGCAAGAAATACATGAACAGGAAGCATTTGGAGGCGGCTCTGGATGACGTCTCTATTGCCGGCTGACTTCACTCAGCCGGAGCCTGCAAACAATTTTGCGCATAAATCTTGACGGGACAGGTAAGACTGTTCAAGACAGCAAATTATGTCGAAAAACATGCCAAAACTGCAGATACTATTGATACTTGAGGGAGAAATGATATAGTAAAACCAATTTATAATCGGAATGTCAGGCATACCGGAAGACATGGAATGTTTTGTAATATACACTATTTTCAATGTGTTGGCCGGGCGGGTGTGAAGACAACAAGGCATACTGCCTGCAGTAATATAGCAGTTTAAAATATCGCCATGTTGTGCAATGTTGTAGGGGAGATGAAGTGCGGTGGATTACAGTTACTTTACAGACTTCGGAGATCGGAAGATAAATGAGGACAGAGTGGGGGCCGCCTTTCATGATGAGGCGTGTTGCTTTGTCGTGGCAGATGGCCTGGGAGGACATGGCGGTGGTGAGACAGCGGCGCAGACAGCGGTAGATACCGTATGTGTTCAATTCGTGGAGAATGGCTTTCATGATCACTTCTTTGAACGCGCATTTTCCGCAGCCCAAGAAGCAATTTTGCAGAAACAGGAGCGCATCGGCGCACATTCTCAGATGAAGACTACGCTTGTTGTGCTCGTGATAGACAGGGATAAGGCGTATTGGGCGCATGTAGGTGATTCGCGTCTGTATTTTTTCCGCGGCGGCAAGCTTCGCACGCGCACGCTGGATCACAGCGTACCGCAGATGTTGGCGCTCTCTGGCGATATATCGGAAGCGGACATTCGTCACCATCCGGACCGTAGTCGGTTGCTGCGTGTGATGGGCGTGCGTGGCGAGTCACCCCGCTATGAAGCGGCTGGGCCAGTTTTGCTCAGCGGTAATATGGACTTTTTGATGTGTACGGATGGGTTTTGGGAACTGATCTGTGAGGACAAGATGGCTGCAGCACTGAAGCAAACGCGGACGTGTGAAGAGTGGCTCGAGCATATGCATGCTATCGTGGAAGAGAACGGTGCCGAATGTGACCGTGATAATTGCACGGCGCTTGCCGTTCGCACGCACACAGCACGTGGGATTGGAAGGCTTTTGAGATGAGTGGCCTGATGTTTGATGATTTCCGGCGCGTGAAGCGAGGAGAAGTTGCCGGTTATTCCGGAATTGGGCGGCGTGAAGAGCAGCAGGATGTTGGTTACATAACGGTCAATGATTCTGAGCTGCTTGCATTTGTGTGTGATGGGATGGGCGGCATGAACGGTGGCAGTCTGGCCAGTGCAACAGCGGCTAAAATGTTCTTGAATTGTTGCGTAGAAGGGGCGGCGCGTGGCGGGCCGTGCCTTCGTGAGGCCGCTGAGGCGGCGGATGATGCGGTTTATCATTTGCGGAACAAGCAAGGTGAGCGCATGGGCTGCGGCACGACACTGACGGCAGTGCGTGTTGACAATAAAGCACTCACATGGGTTTCCGTTGGTGACAGCCGAGCTTATCTCTTGCGCGGAGAAGAACTGGTACAGATCACAACAGATCACAATTATTTCCTGGAGTTGAACCAGGCGCTGGAGCGAGGCAACATCGACGAGAAGAAATACCGGGCTGAGGCTGTGAGCGGTGAGGCGTTGATTAGTTTTCTCGGGGTGGGTGGCTTGCCGCTGATTGATGTCAGTAAAGAACCATTTCCGCTTTTTCCGGGAGACATTCTTCTTCTGTGCACAGATGGTGTTTACCGCACGCTCTCAAATCAAACGCTGCGGCAACTCTTGCGTACGGCGCAGAATATGGAGCAGGCGTGTATGGATATTGCCGATGCAATCGAATATGCCAATCAGGAACATCAAGATAATTATACATATATTTTAATCCAAATCTTATAAGCAGGGGAGAAAAGATATGGCACAGGTCGTACGATGCACAGATTGTGGAGCGTATTATAACGGGCAGTATTACAGCGTTTGCCCACACTGCAAGAAGGGGCACGCAGAAAGTGTTCCAAAGCCGGAGCAGACCGATGCGCTGCAGAAGCCGGACGTAAAGAAAGATGAGCCTTCGGTGTACGTGCCGCCGCAGAGGGGGGAAACGCGAGCTTACAGCGATATGCCGCCGGAATGGAAAGAGGAGCAGGAGCCGCTGAAGACACCGAAACAGGGGCCTGCCGAGGAACTGGCTCCGGATTCCGATGAGCCGGAACCCCCTTCCAACGAACCACAACCGCTGTTTACCGCGCTGCGTAACAGCGGGCGCACAATCGGAAGATTCAGCTCCGCAGCGGAAAATGGTGTTGATCCCGTGGTTGGCTGGCTTGTCTGTGTGAAGGGCCCTTATTATGGGCAGTCATTTCCGCTTAAGAGCGGGAAGAATCGGATTGGCCGTGCACAGAGCATGGATGTGCGTTTGCTGAACGATAGCAGCGTGTCACGTGACTGCGTGGCCGTGATTGTTTATGATGCTAAGATCGGCGATTTCTCCGTGATTCCGGGGGACAGCGACAGCCTGTGCTACTGGAATGAGGCGGCTGTATACGCCCGCGAACAGCTCACAGCGTATGATACGCTGGAGCTTGGTGACAGCGGACGCAATGCGTTCATATTTGTGCCGCTATGTGGTGAACGTTTTTCCTGGGCGGACAGGCAGTCGGATGAGACGCGGAGAGATTAAAATGGTACGTTGCGAAAAATGTTTTGAGAGTTATGATGACCGGATTGCTGCCGGCGTATGCCCGCACTGTGGTTACTATACCGGAGAGCCGCAGGCCGATCCGCGCTACCTTCCGATTGGCTTTGTACTGCACGATCGATATGTGATTGGCGGTGTCATTGGCGTGGGCGGTTTTGGTATCACGTATAAGGCGTGGGATCGGAAGTACGGCGTATGTAAGGCCGTCAAAGAGTATTTTCAGCAGGGTGTTGTGAATCGCGTCCCAGGAGAAGCACAGGTTTTTGTGTCGTCTGAGCGGCAGCGGGAAGAGTTCCTTTATGGCAAGGAACGCCTGATTAACGAGGCACGCATCGTGGCCAAATTCCAGTCTTCGAGCATCGTACGCGTCGAGGATTATTTCGAGGAAAACGGCACGTCATACATGGTGATGGAGTATCTGCACTATAAAACACTGCAGGATTTCGTTATCGACCGAAAAAGATTGCTTGACCCGGATGAAGCCATCGAAATCGGTGTGCACCTGTGTGAGGCACTCGAGGAGATCCACAGTGCAGGCGTAATTCACCGGGATATCAGCCCGGATAATATCTTTGTTGGTGAACATGGGGAGGTCAAAGTTATTGATTTCGGCTCAGCCCGCCTGTCTCGTGAGGATACGGATTCGCGACTGATCGTGTTCAAACCCGGTTTCGCGCCCCCGGAGCAGTATGAAAAGATCGATCCCAATAATGATTTGCAGCAGGGGTGGACAGATGTATATGCCCTTGGTGCAACCTTATATACTGCCCTTACTGGAAGTCGCCCAGCCGAGGCGAGTGACCGTAAGGCCGACTATGACAACCACACTGATCGTGTGCCGTATCCGCATACGATCAATCCCAGTATTCCGCCTTTTTTGAGCAACGCAATCATGACGGCGATGGCCATCAATATTCATGAACGCTTCCAGAATGCCACGCAGTTTAAAGAGGCACTGCTGAAGGAACGCAAGGTTGAACCGGTGGAGACAGTGCGTCGGAAAAAGCGAATCCGGCGTACAGCCGGCATTGGCCTTGGCATCGCGGCAGTGGTCGTGCTTTTGTGCATATTCTCGGGCAATCTGGCGAAAAACAAGGCGGAGGTTCTGTTGGAGCCTGCAGAAATCTCCGTATGGTATCCAGTCGGGGCGGATGGGGATACATCTTCAGTGCGCGACCAGGGTATGCAGGCTGTTCTAGAGGCACTGCAGGAAGGCGACCAGTTTAATTCCGTCACGGTGACACTGCGGCCCATTCCGGAGGATGTATATTCTGAGACCCTTCAGGCCGCATATGATGCCGGAGAGATGCCGGAAGTGTTCGCCTGCACGGATCCGGACGCGACGTATATGCAGGCGGCGCGTGGTGTCGAGTCGCTGCTCAAAGATGCATCAGCGGATTATGATCTTTCTGACGAGGCAGTGGCACAACTCGCTACGCGCAAAATGGTGCCGATGGGTTTCCATATTCCGGTCGTCTATGTGAATACAACGGCGACGGGCTCTGTGGATGGCGTGAGTGTGTCGAGCATGGATGACGTGTGGGGCCTCGGCAACGGAGAAATGCAGTTTAAGCCTGCTGCAGTTTCGCCTGTACAGGAGGCGGCGTATACGGATATGGTTTCCGGGTTTCCTGATGCTCTGCCAGATATGACGGCGACGCGAACAGATTTTCTCTCAGGCGCTGCGGCGGCATACTATGCGGATACGGCGGACTATTTTGACGTTCTTGCCGCGCTGCCGGGGCAGGTCGCGATGCTGCCGATAGCAGGTGAAACCGTGCAGTGCCGCTTTGCGGATGCATGGAGCGTTTCGGCGACGGCTGATGAGGCAGTGCAGATAGCAGCGGATGCTTTTGTGATGTTTCTTACGACGAACAATGCTCAGGACAGGTTTTATATCCAGTGCAGCAATACGGGGCTTCCGCTGAATACTTCGGCCCGCAATGTATACGTTTCCAGCGTGCGCAGGCAGTTTGAACCAATTGTGCAGGGCATGGAGCACTATCAATTTCGTTGAGAGGAAGGGATGAAAATGGGCAAAGAGGTTCGCTGCCTTGGCTGTATGCGGCTTTATAACGATACCTATGACGTATGTCCGTACTGCGGATACGAAAATAATCAGGAAACGGTCGCGCTTTTACACATGGATCCCGGCACAGTTCTGCAGGGGCGGTATCTGATCGGGCGCGCGCTTGGCACCGGCGGCTTCGGCGTAACTTACCTTGGCTATGATACAAAGCTCGACAGAAAAATTGCCGTGAAAGAGTATCTGCCGAGTGAGTTCGCTACGCGCATGCTCCACAAGGAGGAGATCCTTGTGAGCAACAGCGGGAAGAGTCTGCAGCTTTTTGAACGTGGACGGGATCGTTTCCTACAAGAAGCACGCAAGCTTGCGCAGCTTGGCGATGTGGACGGTATTGTGCACATTTTCGATAGTTTCGAGGCAAACAATACGGCCTATATCGTGATGGAATACCTCGACGGTGAAACGCTGGAAGATCATCTGCAGCGGGTCGGCACTCTGCCGGAAGAGCAGGCACTGGAAATGATAGTGCCGATCTTGAAAACGCTCGATGAGGTGCACAGCCATGGAATCCTTCATCGGGATATCGCGCCGGACAATATTTTCCTTGTGCCGGGGGAAGACGGAAGATTGCATGTCAAGCTAATTGATTTTGGTGCGTCACGATTTGCGGCGACAACGCACAGCAAGAGCGTTACCATGCTCATCAAGCCGGGCTATTCCTCTGCGGAGCAGTATCAGAGCAATGGTGAGCAGGGGACATTTACGGATGTGTATTCTGTTGGCGCGGTGCTGTATCGAATGCTGACGGGGCAAGTCCCAGCGGACGCATTTGAGCGCCGCACGCAGGTGCAAAACGGCAAGCGTGATCCGCTTAAAGAGCCGTCGGACATTTGCCGTGACATATCGGAAGTTGTAGAAAATGCCGTTATGAATGCGCTGAGCATCCGCGCAGAGGACCGCACGCCGACGGCCGGAGAGTTTTTGGCCGAGCTGCAGTCTGACACACCGGCCAAGCGCCGGGTGAGCAGCGTGCGGAAAATCGATTTTCTGAAGTGGCCGCTTTGGGCCAAAATCGGTGTGCCGGCGGCTGCGGCTGCGGTCATATCGTTGATTGTACTACTGGCGTGTGGTGTGATCGGCTTTAATTTTGCGGAAAAGAATTTTGCTTTGCCAGACGGAATGTGTTATGTCCCGGATGTGGTGAATTATGATATCGACGACGTGACAAGCTGGGTAGAGGACGCAGAGCTCGTGATGTACAACGCAGGCGGTTCGTATGCGCCGGGGACACCAGAAAACATCGTGCTCACGCAGGATGTCCCAGCGGGATCGGTTGTCATGAAAAACACGCGCATTTCTGTCACGGTGAGTACCGGTAAGGAAAAATATCTGATGCCGGATGTCACAGGGATGACACAGGAGGCCGCTACTGCAGCTATCGCCTGCATGGGCGTTCAGGTGTCTGCTACAGAAGCGACGCAGCCGGGACTTGCCGCCGGGTGCGTGAGCACACAGAGCGTAAATCCCTATGAAGAGATCCAGACCGGAGATGTCGTTGAGCTCGGCGTTGTGCCGGGTGATCAGGCGAACGCGGCTGCAGCTCCGTTGCTTGCAGGCCTTACTTATCAGCAGGCGTTGGAGACGGCGTCGACTGCGGGCGCCGCGATCACTGTAGAGACCAAGCAGTTTGCTCAGGGCTGCGCGGAGCCGACGGTCGTTTCCCAGGATCCGGTGGAAGGTGCTCCGCTGGAGGGCGGTATCGTTACAGTTACGTTGGAGATTCCGTGGCATGAGTTCTCCATGCCAAACCTCCTGTTCAAAACCGAAGAGGATGTACTTCAGCTCTTGCAGAATATCGGCGTCGTTGCGGATATCGAGCACGAGACGAATGAAATGGTCGCAGCGGGCCTGGTTGCTTCGCAGAGTGTGGATAAGGATACGCCTGTTCGACCAGGCGATACCGTGACCGTCGGTGTTAGTACCGGTGGAAAGCCGTTCGCAATGCCAAGTGTGGTTGGTGCATCCGAGGAGAGCGCACTGAAGGAACTGCGCGCGGCCGGCCTGTCGGTCAGTGTAGAGTACAAATATGACAGCTCTGTGGCGGAAGGCAATGTCATCTCTCAGAGCGTGGCTGCCGGTGAAGATGTGACCCGTGGCACTGACGTGACGATTGTGGTGTGCAGCCACGAAAATACGGTTACGGTTTCCGACGTGGTCGGTATGGAGCGCAGTGCGGCAGAAGAGACGCTCCGCGCGCAGGGATTTAAGGTGTCGGTCAACTATGTGGAGAGCACGAGCGCCAGCAAGGGGCAAGTGCTTAGCATGATACCGACGGCTGGCACTGAGCAGCGACAGGGGGCCAACATTATCATTACCGTTGGCAAGGGCGGCAAAGCCAGCCCGACAGATACCTCGCATGATCAGGCAGATGATCATAAGCCGTCGCAGCCCGGCCCGTGGTCGGATTGGACCACATCTTTGCCGGGAGGTGTGAGTGCCGATTCTGGCTTTGATGTCGAGGAAAAAACACAGTACAGTTATCGTGATAAGGAGACGACAACATCCAACACAGAGCTTAGCGGTTGGACACTGGACAACACGACATACAGCTGGAGCGACTGGGGCAGCTGGAGCGGCTGGTCACCCTATTCACCGGGGGGCAGCAGCGCTTCCCGCGAGGTGGATACCCGCACGACATATGAGTATTGTTATTTCCAATGTGCCTATTGCGGAAATCATTGGCATGGTTATGGCTTCCCGTGTTACACATGGGGTGGCGGCTGCGGACAGGGCACAATCCAGGAAGGCAGTTGGCATGAAGTTTGGGGAACAATACCGCAAAGTGAAATCAACTGGCAGGACTGGCACGGAACAGGTCATACTTATACGATTTATAATGGCGAGCGTGTATTCCGCAATATTAATGAACCAAATGCAAGCCATACAGAGTATCGTTACCGTGATCGGCAGGAGATTCCAACCTATCACTATTCCCGTTGGGGCAACTGGTCGTCCTATAGTGATAATCATGTCAGCAGCAGCTCGAACCGTCAGGTACGTACGCAGACGGTATATCGCTATCGTACGCGGTGAATATGTCAGGAAAGGAGCCCACCATGGATACACATGTCACGGAATTAAAAACAGAGCCGACGGGTATGAAGGCGGTGCTCCTGTATGCGAACCGCACATTGGAGACCCTCTGGCTGCCTCGGCGGCCGGAGGGGCGGTTCCGGTTTGTGCTTTCTGCGACGGGAGCAGAGTTCCCATCCTTTTATATCGAGGGAGCGAACGGTCGGTGGTTTGCCTGCTGTAGCGCTCCATGCGTCTTTACCAATTGCAGTGATCAGGAGCAGCATCGTACGGTACTTGGGGATAGCACATTCCTGACCATTCAAGACGGAAAGATGGAGCATTTCCTCTATATGGAGGCTTGTAATACTTACAGCAATCTTTTTCAAAATTTTCGGATCTGCGGTACACAGCCGCTGACGATCGGGCGCACGCCGGACAATGATATTGCATATTGTTTGGCATGCGTGTCCGGTAGCCATGCTGCACTGTACCCAGAGGGAAATGGAATGTGGCGGCTGGAAGACCGCAGCAGCAAGAATGGAATCTATGTCAATGGAATACGCACGCAGATGCAGCGATTGCGGCCTGGTGATGTGATCGCTGTGATGGGCATGCGGATTATCATGGGTGTTGGTTTTTTGGCGGTCAACAATGTTGGACGCGAGGTATATCTGAATACAAACCGACTTGAGCTGCTTTCTTCAGGCGGTGGCAGTGCACCGCCGGAAAACGCCGCCGCTGCAGGGCCGTACTTTAATCGCGCACCGCGTCAGCGTATGAGCATGGACGCAAAGCCAATCGACATCGAAGGTCCGCCCATGTCCATGAAAAATGGGCAAATGCCGCTGCTGCTGCGTATGGGTAGCTCTATGGTGATGGGCGGTGCATCGCTGTTGGCAGGAAATGTGACCATGGTGCTCTCTTCTGTTCTCTTTCCCCTGCTTTCAAGTCGGTATACAGATAAGGAACGGAAGGAATATGAGCAGCGGCGCGACACGCTCTATCGAAAGTATCTGGCTCAAAAAGAGATGGAGATCAGGCACGAGTGTGAGCAGGAGGAATATCTGCTTAATACAAATGATCCCGAGTTGCGTGTGGTATTGCAATTTCCGCAGGATCGAGAGCGCCTATGGGAGCGCCAGAGGACGGACGATGACTTCCTGCATGTGCGCATTGGTGTTGGCAATCGGCCGATGCTGGCAGAAATTCGATACCCCGAGCAGCGTTTTTCCATGGATGATGATCCGCTGGAACAGCAAATGTATGCACTGGCGGGCAAGCAGGTTTTTCTGGAGCGGGTGCCGATCCTCACGGCGCTTGATGAGCAGTTTATCAGCGGCATCGTAGGCGGACACACTCTGGTGCGTACTTTTCTGCGGCAGCTGTTAATGCAGCTGGCGGTGCTGCATAGCTGCGAGGATGTGAAGATTATACTCTTGTGCAGTGAGACGGAACTGAATTGGTTTGAAGACATGCGAGACCTGCCGCACTTTTGGAATGACCAGCGCGATTTTCGCTTTCTGGCCACAACAGAGGCCGAGGTATACCAAATCGGTGAGTACTTAAAAAACGAGCTTCTTGGCGACTTGGAAAAGCCGAGACCGTTACCGGAGATCCTACGAGAGCGGCCGTATTATGTGCTGATTGCAAAGAACAAAACGCTCTTTGACGGCATGGGAATACTCAAGGAGGTGTTACGGGCGGAGCGGTCATGCGGCATTTCAATTCTGACGGCGTTTGACGATCTTCCAAAAGAATGCCGGCAGGTTTTTCGCTTGAATGCAGCAGGAGAACATGCTGTGCATTATCCAAAGCAGCCGGAGCGCCCGTTTGACTATTTCCAGTTTGACACAGTCGAACCTGCAGCTATGCAGGCGTGCTTGCGCAGATTGGCGAATGTTGGCGTTCGCGTGGAAAAGGCAGGCTATACATTGCCTAAAATGCTGACGTTTTTGGAGATGTTTGGCGTTGGTCGCGTAGAGCATCTCAATGCCGCCAAACGCTGGGCTGAGAACGGGACAGTGAAGTCGTTGGCCGCGCCTGTTGGCGTTGGTGCGAATGGAGCACTTTTTTCTCTGGATCTGCACGAAAAATATCAGGGACCGCACGGGTTGGTGGCTGGCATGACCGGTTCTGGCAAGAGCGAGTTTCTTCTGACATATATTCTGTCTATGGCAGTGCAGTACCATCCGGATGATGTAGCCTTTGTATTGATCGACTACAAGGGGGGCGGACTTGCCGGTGCATTTGACGATACGGAGCGGGGCATCCGCTTGCCGCATCTTGTCGGAACGATCACAAACCTCGATGGTTCGACCATTCAGCGCTCTCTTATCTCTCTGCAAAGCGAGCTCACACGCCGCCAACGCATTTTTAATGCAGCCAAACGGCTCTCAGACGAGGGGACAATGGATATCAGTCTCTATCAGCGGCTGTACCATAATGGCTGTGTAGATGAGCCGCTGCCGCATTTGTTCCTCATTTCGGATGAGTTTGCTGAGCTGAAACAGCAGCAGCCGGAGTTTATGGACAAGTTGATCAGCATTGCGCGTATCGGTCGAAGTCTGGGCGTGCACCTGATCCTCGCAACGCAGAAACCGGCCGGTGTGGTAAACGATCAGATTCGCAGCAATACGAAGTTTCGCGTCTGTCTGAAGGTTCAGGATCGCAACGACAGTATGGATATGCTCAAACGCCCGGAGGCTGCAGAGCTGAAGGAGACCGGACGGTTTTATCTTCAAGTTGGCTACAATGAGTTCTTCGCGCTTGGACAGTCGGCGTGGAGTGGAGCGCCTTATGAGCCGCAGGATGAAGTGCATGTGCAGCGGGACGACGCGATCCAATTCATTGACCCGCTCGGGCGTACAGTGCTTGCCGTGAAGCCGAAGGAGGCACCAAAGCGTATGTGCGGTTCGCAGCTCACGGCAGTGGTGCAGATGCTTTCTGCGCTCGCTGCGCATTTGAACTTGCCGCAGCACAATCTCTGGATGCCGGAACTTCCTGAAAGACTTGACTGCGCCGACAAACGTCTTCATTTAGATCCGGGAGACGGCAGAGGCGGCGTGCTGGTATGCCCTGGACTGCTGGATGACCCGGAGAATCAGCGACAGTTTCCGCTTAAGCTGGATTTGCAACAGTGCCAGCATTTACTGATTACTGGAAGTTCCGGCAGCGGAAAATCGATGCTGCTGCAGTCAATGCTGTTTTCCCTCGTGCGTGACTATTCGCCAGGGCAGCTGCAGTTTTACGTGCTGGATTACTCCAGCGGGATGCTGCGGCTGTTTCAGAAATTGCCGCATTGCGCAGCGGTACTGACAGAGGATGACAACGCAGCGTTGGATGTTTTTTTCGACACAGTTCGCAAACTGGTCACTGCGCGAAAGCGCTTATTTGCCGAACTTGAAGTGGACAGCTTTGAGGCGGCGCGTGCTGTTCGGGAACTGCCGCTAGTTCTTATCGTGATCGATAATGTACCACTGCTTGGTGCAAGTAAGAACGGGGAAAAGCATCTGTATGCTTTGAGTGACTACTTGAAAGAGAGCGTGGCCTACGGCGTGAAGTACATTCTCACCTGCAGCGGCCTCAATGAAGTGCAGACGCGTACGCGGCAGGCAATTGGTACACGGCTGTGTCTGCATATGAAGGACAAGTATGATTATGGTGAAGCGCTTGGCTGTAAGGTTCAGTATGTACCGCCGGATCAGCCGGGACGCGGGCTGTTTTGCATTGGAGAACGGGCACTCGAGCTGCAGTGCGCCATGTATCGCTGCGAGCTGGAATCATCGGCACGCCTGCAGGCACTCAAGGCAGAGCTTGAGCAGATCACGAAGCGTTATCCGAAGCAGGACGCAGCACCCGCGCTGCAGATCGCTTCCGAGACTGCAACATATGAGATGTTTTTACAGCAATTTGCGAAGGCGCGTATTCCGCTTGGATATTCCGGCCAGGAGCATAAGCCGGTTGCACTTCCGCTGCGCCAACTTACAACGTTGAGCATTTATTTTGGAAATCCGGCGAGTACGGTTCCGGTTACACAGAATTTGCTGCAGGCGGCGCTGCGCGAATGTATGGATGTGTGGTTTTTCAAATGCAGGAGTGAGGGTGTGCTCGGTGATCTGGATATCCCGGAAGAGCATATTCGTGTGCTGGGAACAGATAATGCATCCCTTACCGCTTTGTGGCAGGAGCTTGCCGCAGAATTTGGACGGCGGAAAACAGTGCTGGAGCAAGTTGCGGAACAAGAGGGCGTTCCTGAAGGGGACGGCGCGGAGGTGTTTCGGCTGCTGCAGACACATACGCGGCCGATCCTGCTGTGGATTGAGTCGATGGAGGAGTTTTCTTCCGGGGCGGATGGTATGACGTCATTGATGTTCAGCAGGTTGTTTCAGGCGGGACCGCAGCGAAATGTGTACACTGCGGCGTGTTTTGCACCGAACCATACGTCTGACGAAGACGCCGGGGTGCTGTACCAGAATTTCTCGCTGTCGGGAGATGCTTTGCTTTTTGGCGGACAGTATGCACGTCAGAATTTATGTGATATTCCTGACAGCGCACAGGGGGCAACCCAAATGCTGCCGCTGAATCGCTGCCTGATGCGCTACCGCGGCGGTGTATACCCTTTGGTAATGCCGTGCGGCGAGCTGAACGAGGAACCGGTGGACGAAGATGCCCAGAGCATCTTTTGACCATAAATAATGATATGCGCTTGGAAAGGAGAATGTGTGGAAGTAATAGAAGCGTATCTCTCCCGTTTTTACCGCTTGTCAGAACTGCTCGAAGAGGACGGCCAGTCAGCGGAGATGTGTATGCAGGGCGAATTGCTCGCACGATATCGTCAATGCCTTGCACAGGAGCGGGAAATGCTGCAGAAAGAAGAACAAAAAATACGATCGCAAGGAGGAAGTTAAGACATGGCAGCAAATATTTCTATTGACGCAGAAAAAGCAGAGATTTGGGTGAAGGACGTAGAAGCAGAAATCGAAGAAGTGAATGGCGTGCTCAATCGCGTGACGGGCGTGCTTACGACCGTTGCGGGCGATGATGACACCATTATGCAGGGTATTTATAATTATGGCACGCGCCTTCAGGATTCCTGGCAGCAGATGTGCAAGGGCTTTAGCGGCGCGGTAGATTTGCTGCATCAGGCGTTCCGGCGCCACGGCGAAGTTGCAAGTGAACTGCTGGAGGGCGTTCAGGGCCTGGCTGGAAAAATTGCCAAATAAGGAGGAAACGTTATGGCTATCATCAAATATGTACAGTCGCAGTATGAGGCGAAGATTGCCGAACTGGAGCAGTATTACATACTGCTGCAGCAGCATCTCAACAAGATGGAGAACTTGAAGGAAAATATGTTCCAGTTTTGGGACGATGATAATGCCCGTCAGGCCGGTCAGGTGCTTACGCTGACGATCCGTCAGGTTACAAGCTCTATGACCATGACGCAGGAGACGCTGGCATTTTATAAGAGTGCCGTTGCAAAGCTTGGGGCGACAAAGAGCGTCACCAGTGGTTTGCTGGATTCGGCATTGCAGCTTTTGAGCGGTGGATTTTGAGCGCGGCGGAGTCCATGGCGCAATTTCATGTAAATCTACGGCAGCTTGAAGCGCATATGGACACGGTGCGCGCTGAGCAGCGCTTGCTGCAGGATCTGGAGACGCTGCTCGGGCAGCTCACATGTGCGGATGTATCAGAGTCGTGGCTTTCGGACCGCCGTGCATTCTTAGATGCCGCACAATACGCTGTCACTGAGCGGCTGCGCTTTTTGCAGGATGCGTGCGAGCGGCTGGCGGCACTCAATCAGGATACGTTGATGCTGATCAACGGCGCGTACCGAATGCTGCGGGAGCGTGACGGTGATTGACCATGCTGTACTGCTTGTGCCATGAGGAAGGTGCGTTTGTATGAAAACTCTGGTTCATTTATCTGTGCCGTCTGTTTCGCTGCGGCATGATATTTTGCTGCCGGCGGATTTGTTGGTTGGTGAGGCAGTCGGGCTGCTTGTCGAGGCGGTGGTCGAGCTTTCCGCTGGACGATATGCTTCTTCTGGCCGGGAGGTGCTCTGCCTAGTTGAGGGAAATATCCTGCTGCGGTCGGGTCACAGCTTTGCCGAATATGGTTTAAAAAATGGAGATCATTTAATTCTCCTATAGCTCTTGGCGCCCGGCAGCTGTCTCGACTGTTTGCCGGGCTTTTTGTATAGTGAAAACCACTCGCTAGGCGAGTGGTTCTAAAGAAGCCTTGTGGCGATGCTGAAGACAAAAAACTCCTTTTGCTTTAGAATGAGCGTGCGGTCTGCCAACTGCACGAAAAAGCAAAAGGAGGTCATTACATGAATGACATGAATAGTTTATCGCATACGAGCAGGAATTGCAAATATCACATAGTATTTGCACCAAAATATCGCAGGAAAGTGTTTTACGGAGAGAAGCGGCGGGAAATCGGAGGAATTTTGCGAACGTTATGTATGTGGAAGAAGGTCAAGATAGTAGAAGCAGAAGTCTGTGTAGACCATGTGCACATGCTGTTGGAAATTCCACCGAAGGTATCGGTGCCCAGTTTTATGGGGTATTTGAAAGGGAAGAGCAGTCTGATGATATATGAGAAATACCTGGAGCTGAAATATAAGTATCAAGTATAGAAATAGGGAATTCTGGTGCAGAGGATATTACGTGGATACCGTGGGAAAGAATGCAAAGAAAATAGAAGAATACATCAAGCACCAGCTGGATGAGGACAAAGCTGGGGAACAACTGACAATGGGAAATTTCTAAGCCCGTTCATGGGCTGCAAGTAGCAGAACTCTCGCGGCTGGCAGATCGTATTTGCACGACGTGACGTGCAAGCTAGTAACAGAGGGCTTTGCCCGTCTACGAAAAACCGCCGGCTAGGCCGGCGGATTATTATTCGATTTGCGGCTTGCCTTTATTGCTTGCGGCTATCGCCGGATCACAGCAGATCTGCATAACCGTAAGTTGCCCTTGAACCACAAGACCGTCCAGCGGCTTATGAAGGAGCTTGATCTGGTCTGCTGTGTGCGAATGAAGAAATATCGTTCCTACAAGGAAGAACTGGGCAGGACAGCGCCAAATCTGCTGAATCGGGATTTCCATGCGGACAAGCCGAACCGGAACTGGGTCACGGATGTGACAGAGTTCAGCCTGTTTGGAGAAAAGCTCTATCTGTCTCCAATTTTGAATCTGTGCAGCAGCGATCTGGTCAGCTATACGATCGCAGATCGCCCTGTGCTGCGTATGGTGACAATCATGCTGGACAAGGCGTTTGCAAAGATCCCAGACGGAACATACTTAATTCTTCATTCCAATCAGGGCTGGCAGTATCAGCACAAGCAGTACCGGCGGATGCTTCGCGAAAAGGGCATTCGGCAGAGCATGAGCCGCAAAGGAACCTGCCTGGACAATGCTGTGATTGAAAATTTCTTCGGTCTGCTCAAAAGCGAGCTGCTGTATCTGCAGGAATTCCGTTCCATGGAATACTTCAAGCAGGAACTTATAGAATATCTGAACTACTACAACAACCGCAAGATCAAGGGAAAACTGAAGGGCCTGCCACCTACAATTCACAGACAGCAAGCGCTTTTGGTAGATTGAACAATTTATGATTGATATTTTTACCTAACTTTTAGGGGATCATTTCAAACAGTCCCATAAGAACGATTTTGCGCACGTGCAGTATTTTCAGGTGTTCCGGAGCGAGTGCGTAATTATCTGGAAGTGAAAGTGCTTGTGCTGGGCCGCTGGGGGGAGGAGATCCTTTTCGCGCGGCATTCTCCGGCGGATTCCGCAAACAACAGTTGCGGTGCGCGCACTTTTGCGGTATAATCAAACCAATTTGTGCCTAGTGCGTGAAAGGAAACAACATCATGGGTAATGACACAAACGTCAATAACCGCGACGGCTTTCGCAGCCGCGGCGGCTTCATCATCGCCTGCATCGGCTCGGCCGTCGGCATGGGCAACATCTGGCGCTTCCCGACGCTGGTGTCCCAGTGGGGCGGCATGACCTTCCTCATCCCGTACTTCCTCTTTGTCATCCTCATCGCCTCTACCGGCGTCATCGGGGAGTTTGCACTCGGCCGCGCGGGCGGCGCAGGCCCGGTCGGCTCGTTCGGTATGTGCACCGAGGCGCGCTTCGGAAAGCGCAAGCCGGGCGAGCTCGTCGGTTACATCCCGGTGCTCGGGTCGCTGGCGCTGGCCATCGGCTACACATGCGTCATGGGCTGGATCTTCAAGTATACATTTCTGGCGTTTGACGGCGGACTGTCTGCCATGGGTCAGGACATGGATGCGATCGTCGGCAGCTTCAATGCCACTGCCGGCGCGTGGGGCGCAAATGTCTGGGTCGTGGTCGCAGTTGCGGTGAGCTTTTTCATCATGTCCTTCGGCATTGCCGGCGGCATTGAAAAGGCCAACAAGGTCATGATGCCGATCCTGTTTTTCCTTTTTGTCGCACTCGGCATTTATGTGTTCACGCTGCCCGGCGCGTCGGGCGGCTATCGGTATATCTTCACCATCAAGCCCGAGGGCCTGCTCGACCCGTATGTCTGGATCTATGCCTTCGGTCAGGCGTTTTTCTCGCTGTCCGTCGCGGGCAACGGCAGCGTGATCTACGGTTCATACCTCAGCAAGAATGAGTGCATTCCGAGCTCTGCGCGCAACGTTGCACTCTTTGACACGATCGCGGCGCTGCTGGCGGCATTTGTCATCATCCCCGCCATGGCGGCCGGCGGCGCTGAGCTCGACGCCGGCGGTCCGGGGCTGATGTTCATCTATCTTGTCCACGTCATGAACGGCATGGCGGGCGGGCGCATCGTGGCGATGGTGTTTTTCCTGTGCGTGTCGTTTGCGGGCGTCACGTCGATCATCAATCTCTATGAGGCACCGGTCGCATCCCTGCAGGAAAAGCTCGGCCTCAAGCGCGTGCCGGCAACGGCGGTGATCCATGTGATCGGTCTTGCAGCCGCGCTGTGCATTCAGGCCATCGTCTCACAGTGGATGGATGTCGTATCCATCTATATCTGCCCGCTGGGCGCACTGCTCGCGGCAGTAATGTTCTTCTGGATCGGCGGTAAAAAGCTCGTGCTCGAGAGCGTCAACCTTGGCGCGCGCAAGCCCATCGGCGGCTGGTATTATCCGGCCGGCAAATATGTTTACTGCGCCAGTGTGCTCGTGGCGCTGATCGCCGGGGCGATCCTCGGCGGCATCGGATAAGGCTTCCATACAAAAGCGGCGCTCCGTTCCCGGGGCGCCGCTGAGACTGTCAAAAAAGTACTGCTTTTTTGACAAAGGGGTTTGCGGCCTGACTGCAGCGCACTCACCGGCCGCCAGAGGCGGCCAGCTCGCACGTTTGCAGGCCGAGAAGTATTTTCTTCGCCGCACATGTCGCCGAA
>OGYY01000306.1_pt1 | contig 51456 bp, 43 predicted proteins | sample 1576671 | NCBI WGS metagenome assembly OGYY01 (sample SAMEA3541593, study PRJEB24748) | human gut metagenome | biome: human gut; feature: human-associated habitat; material: faeces | place: China | collected 2012 | reverse complement strand
CCGCCGTTTTGCTCGCAAACCGCGCCGTGATGGTACGGTTACTGTCAAAGTTCAGGGCGGTCTTGGCATCGGTGCTGATGCACTTTCCGCTGGCCACATCGTACCACCCCTTGAAGCGGTAGCCCTCCGCCGGGGTCGCCTCCACCTGATAAGCGGTCATGGAGCTTTGCGTGTTGCTGTATTTCTCGGTAATGAGTTTTCCGTCTACTGTATAAGTACCGTTTTCAGCAGGCACGAAAGTCGCAGTTGCATTGACATCGCTTACCAGCTTCACGTTGGTCATGGTGATCATGGTGTCGGCGCTGGTACTGCCGGATTCGATCTCCACCTCAACGGTGCCGCCGCTCTCAAGCTCCTGACTGAAGCTGCCGGCTGTGGTGGTCGTCTTGTTGTTCACCAGAATCGTACCTTCGCTTACCACGACGGTATAGTCAAAGGACAGCGTCGCCTTTGTGGTCTTCTTGTTGGTGATGGTCAGCGTAGAACGGTAGTTACTGCCACCGCCGCAGCCTGACCCAGACGTAGACCGAGCCTTACCGATGATCTGCGTGCTACTGGCGGACCACGCATCGTCCGCCTTACCGCTAAAGCTCAAACCGATATTCGAATCGGCTAAACCGGGCACGGTTCCGCTGGTCGCCGCCAGCGCCGGCAGCGTCATCGCCGGCAGCATCGTCAGTACTGTGACAAACGTCAGGAGCAGCGACACAAAGCGCCTGCCAATTCGTTTAATCATTCCGTCGTCCTCCTGTTTTTTTCTCTTTTTTTTGTAATTCGCCGTAAATGCTGATGCCGATCCCCAGCGACAGCAGCGCCCAGAGATGGGAAACATGCAGAATGCTGTTCGTTCGGTCCGAGAAGCGGAGCGTCTCGGTCACGAAGCGGAAAATGCCGTAGGAGATCATATAGATGGGGTAGATCATGCCCCGCGCGCTGCCGGAGAGCACCTTGCGCCACAGGCGCGAGAGCAGGAGGACATAGAAGAGCAGCTCCAGCTCGCGTGTGGGGAAGCGCAGATGCGTCAGCCCCTCGATGGGGATGTGCGCCCCCAGACAGCATCCTGAAATCATGCAGTTCAGGCGGGCGCACATCAGCGTGAATACAAGGCAAATGGTGAAAACATCGAACACATCCGCTGTTTTCAGCTTGGCGAGCTTCGCCACGCCCCAATAGAACAGGGGCATGAAGAAGACGCCGCCGAACAGGCTCATATTGCTGAAATTTCCGGTCTCAAACAGCGCAAACACCTTCACGCTGAGAACACCAAGAACCGTGTGCAGCACCGAAAGGAGCAGCACAGAAAGCCAGCGCAGATGCAGCCGCTCGCGGCAGCGGTGAAGCCAATAGACGTTGAACAGCGTCCCGCAGCCGAGCAGCAGAATAAGCGCATGGTCAGAGAGCCAAGTGAGCAGAGCCATGTTTAGGTTTTAGAGTTCAGAATCGACTGCAGCAGGGCAAGCGCCTTGTCATCGTTGAATGGATTTTCCTTGGAAACATCGAACTCTACTTTGTAGTCGTCGATAATCTGCAGCGTACCAAGGTACGCCTTCATGTCTGCCTTAGCACCCTTTTCCTCGTTTTGCAGATAATCTTGCGGCTTACCGCCTTTATTTCCATCATCCATCAGGGCTGTAAGGAGATCTTTAATGTCACCTTTGCTCGTAGGTTTGGTCGTCTTAAGCTTTTCCTTGAACGTCTCACTTGCATAGTCCGAGTTGCCATAGGCGGTCATGGTGCCATACAGAAGAGCTGCCTTTGTAAGCGGGTCGTTTTGTTTGAGATAAATATCGGTCAGTACACTTTCGGGATTCTTTATTACGTCATTCAAAAACTCATCTTTGTTCATCTCTTGCGCTTTGGAAGCGACATAAAGAATGGTGGCGTTTGCGATCTCCGTAGTGGTGGGCTTTCTCCCCAGCTTATTTTCGAGATCAGTTGTTATCTTCGTATAGTCGGCTTCGGGCATCCATTTGGTCAGATCGCCGTCGCTGCCTAGCCAATTGGTAAACAGTTTGGAAATGTCGTTGCAGGTATTTGCCAATTCCACTCCGTGACCATTCAGATTGGAGTTTTTGAAATCGGCAAGAAGCTTCTTTTGGTCATCGGTCAGCTCGCGCTCCTGGATGGGCAGAATGATCGTATTGTAATTGCTGTCGTCCGCATACTTAGACGTGCGGTACTTCACCGAGGTTGCCCAATCAGAGCCAAAGGCATTTTTCAGCCACTGCTCAACGATTTCCCTGTCATTATCGCCATGGTCGGAAGAAACGGTAGCGTTTCCATTATTAGTAACTTCAACGCGGGCAAATGCGCCGGGGTTCTGATACTTGCCGATCTCACCGGCGTAGATGATGTTCTTATACAGGGTCTCGTCCAGACCCTCGTTGGTGCGCTTAATGTAGCCGCCGTAGCCCACCGTGCCGATGCCGGCTAAAATGCCGATGATCGCGATGACCACAATAAGCTCTACCAGCGTAAAGCCTGCGCTGCCGCGCAGCTTGTTCCTCACTTGCTTTTTCATGTTGTATCCTCCTCAATATATTTGTTTTCTTTTTGAGAATTATATGAACAGATGATTACTCTGTGGTTTCCTATTCTGTCTTCCAGTTCAGCACGCCGTAGCCCACGATGCGCGAATCCCCCAGAGAGTAGCGCTGGACGGCGACCCTGCCGCCGCTGTTGCCCTCGATGGTGTAAAGGAAATTCCCTTCCACGCACAGCACCGCGCCGACGTGGTCGGGGTCCTTGACGCCGTCCGGGTCGGTTCCCCCGTCCCAATCGAAAAAGACGTAGTCGCCGGGAATGGGCTTATTGTTGGCGTCATTGGGGTTGCGCCACTTGTTTTTTTGCGCCTTGAAATCCGCCATGCCCTTATCCACGTCTGCGAAGCTGGGCGGATCGCCGTTGATGGAGGCTTTCTGCTGATCGGCTGCCCACGAGAGGAAGCAGCCGCACCAGGGGGTGTACTGGTTCCAGCCGGGGTTATCCTTGTAGCTGCGGATGTACCATTCGGAGAAGTAATTGTAAGTGTAAGTGCTGTCGGCGTTTTTGATCTCTCCCCTGCTGTCGTACTGGTTAGCGAGGGTCTGCAAAAACTGAAAGCGCGCTTTTTTCTCCGCCTCGGACAATTTAGTGGACTCCGGCAGGGTGGGCTCTTTCGTCAGGATATCCTTCGCCTCTTCTCTGCCGACGCTGTCGCCCTCGATCCCGGTACGGCAGAAAACGGAGGTGCTGTAGCTGTGCGCCGCGGTCGTGAAGGTGAAGGTCACGAGGCTGCCGTCCAGATCGACCCGCGCGCCGCGCAGATTGTCCAGCAGCACCTGATCGCCGCTCGCGCCGCTTGTGAGCGTTCCGCTGTTGTAGCGCAGCAGCACCGCGCCGGGAGTGCCGCCGGCAGTCTTGCCCTGTAGCTGCCAGCCGTCGGAGAGCGGCTCCACGCGGTAGATCTTGCCGCTGGCGGAGAGATCCTCCAGCGCGGAGAGCACGATGCGCACGGTCTGCTGCTCGCCCGCCTCCTTCTGCGTTGTTTGATGCACCCGCAGTCCGAGCAGCATCAGCGACGCTGCGGCTGCCAGCACGATGGAGCTGACAGCGACGGTCACCAGCAGCTCGACCATGGTAAAGCCGCTGTTGTTTCGTTTCATCCGCTCGCCCCCCCTTCCGCTGTCAAGTGGGTGATGGTGTAGGTGTTGTAGTGGTGCGTCGCCTTGCTGACCCAGGCGGTGTACTTTATGACCTTTTTGGACGTTCCGCCGGGCTGTGTTTCCGTCTCTTCCTTCTCGGTTACTTCGTATGCGAGTTTCATTTTGATCTTTGTCTCGATGCGAACGGCATCGTTTTCGCAGGTAAGGGTAAAGATGCAGCACTCGCTGCCGGTCTTGGCGGTATCGAGTTCAAAGGAACATCTACTGACTTTTTCCTTCACAGCGCTAAGGTGTGCAAGGTATTTTTCCTTTGCCTCTTCCTCTGCCGCCTCTTTCGTGTCATGCTCAGCGGAAACCTCCAAAAGATGTACGTCCTCCGCCAGCGCCACGAATTTTTCGATCTCGCCCTCCGCCTGATAGAGCTGCCGCGTCTGGCGGATGGAGCGCTCCTGCGCCTGATAATTTTTCAGCGCCGCGGTGCAGACGGACACGGCGACGGCGCACAGCACCAGAACGACGATGAGCACATATACCAGCGCGTAACCGCCGTTGTCTTTCCAGAGCTTTTTCATGTGCCACCGCCTTCCGGCAACACGGCGCGGACGAAGGTTTCCACCGTGACGAGCGGCTCTGCGTGCTTATCCGTCACCGTGACGTGATAATAGGGGTTTTCGCCGTCCTTTTCCGTTTTGATCGTCACATTGGGGAACTCATCCGCGCGGTAGTTATTGCTTTCCGCCGTGACGCCGTCCTTCATCAGGGTCTCCACGGCGGTACGGACGTTCAGATGGGCTTCCATGACGGCCTGGCTGTGGGCGTTGATCCGTCCTGCCAGAATGAGGCTCGTGCAGATGGGCGCGGAGATCAGGCCGATGATGGCGATCGCCACGACGACCTCCAGCAGCGAAAAGCCCGCTGTTCTCTCTTTCCCGATCTTTTTCATGCCTTGTCTCTCCCAATGGGTCAGTTGAAAATGTCCGTCTTACCGGTCGCGGGCGGCGTTACGCCCGGTTCCTCATAGGTGTTCTGAGCGGACGGCATCAGATACAGCGTCAGGGTCATCTGCCCGTCCAGCAGCTTCTTTTCGCTGTCGTAGTTGAAGGTGGCATACCGGATGGAGGTAATGCGCTCATCCGTTGCCAGCGCGTGCACCATGTTCTTGAACTCCTGATAGGAGGCGTGATAGTACACCGTCAGGTTCAAGCCCTCAAGGAGTGCGCCATCGCTCAAGGCCTGCATCGGCGTGATCTCACCGAAAGAAAACTCGATGTCGCCGCCGCTCCCGAAGCGCTGAAGGAAAATATCGTGCAGTTTCTGGGTGTAGCCCAGCTCCTTACTGCCGGTCCCCAGCGTTTTTTCCAGATACAGCAGGTAGAGGATCTGATCTTCTTCCTTCATATCCGCGGGGAAGTTCTCATAAAGCGCGGCGCGGCTTTCCTCGATCGCGGCCTCTGCCGGCTCAAGCTGATCCTGCACGTCCTTGTACATCTCGTTTTCGACGATGGTGGTTTGCAGCGCGGTGATCTGAGCATTTAACTGATCCCGCTCCATGACGTAAGCTTCACTGCGGGGGCGGTAGCCCAGAACATACACCAGAACGGCGACCAACAAGAGCAGGACTGACAGGACAGCCTTCCAGTTTCTACCGATCACTTTCACTGGCCCACCTCCACTTTCTCAACCTTGGCGTCGCGATCCAGACCCTTGCGCGTCTGCTCCGCCTGGATCAAGGACTCGTCATAGGTCAGCACGACCGTCAGGTAATAGCGGTTGTCGGCAGGCTTCTGCGTCTGAGAAGCGCCGGTGTTGAAGATATCCGGGATGCCTGAGCCGCCGGTTTGATTTTTGAGTTGATTCATCAGGATCCACAACAGCAGATCGTTTTCATCCATGCCCGTGTTGCCGGAGGTGCCGGATGTACCGGAGGTCTGCTGATTCTTCCGCAGCAGCGCGTTGACCGCGGCCACAGTGGCGGCATCCCGCTGGAACGCCGCGCCGCTGTTGATCTCCTTTTGGAGCATCGCGAGGTCGAGCGCGGTGTTGACCGAGCGGAGCTCGCCCATTTCCTTGGCAAGATGGAGCGCAAGCTTGCCACTCAGCGTCTGATTCTGCCGAATGAGCGCGATCGTTGCGTTGACATTCGTCTTGTTGTCAGTCAGGATATTCAGCAGGTTCGGCAGATATTTGTTCAGCATCACATCGTCGCTCTCATAGAACATGCGGTGCTGATCGGCGTTTTTCCAAATGTCGTCAAAGATCTTGTCGTACAGGATCTGGTCCTTTTCCTCACGGGCGATATCCTCGCGCATCAGCAGGAAGAACTGATACATGGCGGCAGGATCGTTTTGCAGCAGCGAGCGCAGCGCCGCCTTTTCCTGCGCGGCAGTGGCGCTCTTGAGCAGGCTGTCGAGCGGGAAGGAATACTGCTGCACCGGGCCGTAGACGGCTTGCAGAGCGTCCAGCTGGTTGGAGTTCAGGTATTGCAGGCTGAGACGCAGCTTTGCAATATCGGCAGACTCAATGCCAGAAGCAGAGGACGTACTGCCGCTGCTGGGCGTGGTAGGCGTGACCGGCGTGCCGGAATTGCCGGGACGGCTCGGAACGCTGGGGGTGCTCGGCGTGCTCGGCGTCGTCGTGCCGGGGTTGCTCGGGGTGCCGCCGGTGCCGCCTCCACTGCTGCCGCCGCCTCCGGGGAGCAGACCTTGCAGGAAATCAAGGTTATCGGGGGAAATGGTCATGCCGACCTTCTCCATCATGTCGGCGTAGCTTTCGATCTTCTGGATGGTCGCTTCGTCAACGCCCGCGGCACGCAGCAGCGGGAGCACGTCCTTGATCATTTTGCCGGTGATGCCGTTTGACGCGTTGGGGAACAGCTCATCGAGGGAATAGCCGCCCTCGGTGGGAGGTTCTTCCGTACTGCTTTCCGTGGTACTATCCGCTGCGCTTTCCTCCGTGCCCGGCACGGGGGACTCCTTCCCCGCTTCCTCGTACAGCGCAGCGATCATTTTGTCCGGGGAGTAGGCTTCCCGCGGGCCGATGGTCAGGCTGGAAACGGTGCTGAGGGTCATAAAGGGCACGTCGCGCAGCGCCACGAGGAAATAAGCGGCGTCCTCCTTGCTCTGGAAGGCGACCTGCGCCGCAAGACACAACTCGGTCGTGCTCAGAGCGGTCACCGTTGACTTCTTGGGGAGCTTTGCCTCCAGCTCGCCCAGCACCAGTTCAAGGTTGTCGTTATATGTCCGAACGGAGTCGAATACGGTGTCCCAGTCGGCGCTGTAAGCGTCGTACATACTCGAATAGTTGTGGTAGTTCTCCGCGCAGCCCGCGTTCTGCTGGGCAAGCGCCGTCAGGCGGTCCTGCTGTGCGCGCAGACCGTCCAGCTCCGTGCTCCACGACAGCTTGGAGGTCAGCAGCAGCAGTACGGACGCCGTCAGCGCCGCGCCGCCAAGGAACACAAGACCGTACTGCCACGCGCGGTTGATGGGTGCGCGCGCGCCGGTGATGTGGTTCAGCTCCGGGTCGCCGAAGTCAAGGGCGGTGAGCGCCGCGCCCTGACAGAGCAGCCACTGCGCGCCGTAGTCGGTCTCCGCCATTTCGACGGGGACATTCAGCAGCGACGCGAGCGCCGGGGCAAGCCCCGCCTCCTTCGCCTGACCGCCGGAAAGCACGGCGCTCGTCAGGCGGGCGCGGCCGGGCATGGCGGAGAAGTAGTCGAGCACGATGCCCGCCTCATTGAGGTCGTCCTGCTGGGAATAGCCCCGCTGCAGCAGGCGCTGCAGCTTGACCTGCCCGTTGTGAACGAAGGTCAGCAGCAACAGCTCGCTCTCGGCGTTGATATAGAGGCAGACGCCGTCGTCCGTATCCGCGGAGGACTTCGCGTGCTTTGGCAGGGCAAAGTCCGCGTCCACGGCGGTGGCGTGGCTGTGACCGCAGAAATCGACGGCGGCAACGCTCAGCCCCATGCTGTTGGCAAGGGCGTAGTAGCGGTGGAGCATCGTGCGCGGCACCGCCCAGAGCTGCACGCGCAGATGACGCGCGTCCTCGCGCGCCTCAACGCCCACGCTCTCCCACGAAAGCTGATACTCGCCCGGGTCGATGGGGAAATACTCGTCCATGTTCGCCAGCAGCATCTGACCGAGGCGCTGCTGCTTTTTGACCGCGGGGACGGTGACGCTCTCGCTGATGACCTGCGTGGAGCAGAGCGAAAAGACCACCTTGCGGCAGCGGCGGAACAGCCCCTGCCGCAGAACCGGCTCCATCGCGTCGTGCAGGGCGTCCAGCCCCACGAGCTGACCGTCCTCGACCGCGTTCGGCGGCGTGGGCAGGATGACCTGCTCGGAAATGGCGTCGCTGCCCAGCGTCATCTGGGCGATGCGGATCTCCCGCTCGGTGATCTGCACCACCAGCGCCCTGCCGCTCAGCTTTTGCTTGCTCATAAGTGTTCCCTCCCGGACTGTGGGAATGGCACAGCCGTCCCGAAGAACGGTTCTGCCCCTCCCACAGGCTCTTGTTTTTCTCTCTCGCGGGCAGGTCCGCGCCTGCCCTGTTTCTCTCCCGTGTTACAGCCCAAAAAGGCCGAGGTACGCCGCGATGAGCCGGTCGCCCCACAGCGCCGCGATCCAGATGCCCGCGGCAAGATACGGCCCGAACGCCAGCTTGCGGGGCGCGCCGCGTTTCATGCGGACGGAGTGGATGATCGCGCCGGAGACGCTGCCGAGGATCATCGCAAGCAGGATGCGCTGCCAGCCGAGCAGCAAGCCCGCCGCCCCCATCAGCTTCACGTCCCCCATGCCAAGGCCGTTGCCCTTCGTCACGAACCACAGCAGGAGGAAAAAGAGGCTCACCGAGAACATGCCGATGAGATACGTTTTCCAGTGCGCGGTATCGCCTGCAAGCTGCACCGCGCCCAGCAGGAAGATCGCAAGGTTCACCCCGTTGGGGATCTCGAAGGTGCGCCAGTCGATGAGCGCCACGACCGTCAGCAGGGAGAACAGCAGCGAATACAGCACCGCGCGCAGCGGCTCGGCCTGATACAGCCACGCCGCCAGCAGCCACGCGCCGCCGCTGAGCGCCTCGACCACGGGGTACTGGGCGGAGAGCCTTGCGCCGCAGGCGCGGCACTTTCCCCCCTGCGCAAGGTAGCTCACGACCGGCAGCAGCTCATACCAGTGCAGACGGTGGCCGCAGGCCATGCAGTGGGACGGCGTTTTCACAAACTCCTCTCCACGGGGCAGACGGAAGATCAGCACGTTGCAGAAGCTGCCGACGCACAGACCCAGCGCCGTCCAGAGCAGCAGCAAAAGACAGGTCATGGGGGAAACTCTCCTTTTTGGTCAGGTCAGGGGTGTTCCCCCGCCCGGTGATAGGGACGCCGGGCGGGGCGTTGTTTCAAGGTGCTTGGGGATGATGTAGGGGTGGATTACTTGCCCGTGGTCTTCGGGGCCAGCACCCAGCCATCAGCAGAGGTCCACGTTGCGGAGGGGTGATCACTCTTGAGCTGGAAACCCTTCAAATCATAATAAGGACGGACCATATCTGCGGTAACGTCAGTGACGGAATCGGTAGCCTTGATCGTAAAGGTAGCGTCAGAAGTATCATTGGTAGCGCTGGTAACGCTGATTTCCGTGATATCCTTAAAAGAATCGTCCTTGACGTGCTTATCAGTATAAGCAAAGACAATGGCGGTCTTGATGGCGTCCAGCTGGGCGTAGTCAGCAGCCTCGTTGGCCTTCTTGATGTAGCCGGAGTAGGCGGGGACGGCGATACCGGCGAGGATGCCGAGGATCGCGATGACGACGATCAGCTCAACGAGAGTAAAACCGGACTTGGAACCAAACTTTTTCATAGGAGTTTTCTTCCTTTCTTTGTTTTGCGTCGGATTTTTATATCATCGCCATGCGGCACGGGCCCCTATCTCCCGCTCCTGAATACACGGCTTGGATATACGGATTTACAGGTATTTGTCGAAGGCCTTGGTCATGTTGATCATCGGCAAGTAGATGGCCAGCACGATGATGACGACGAAGACCGCCATGAAGATGATGATGGCAGGCTCCATCAGGTTCAGGAGCTTTTTGGTGGCCTCATCTACTTCTTCATCATAGTAGTCGGCGACCTTGCCCATCATGCTTTGCAGGTCGCCGGTCTCCTCCCCCACGCCGACAAGATTCGACACCATGGGCGGAAAAATACCCGTCCGCACGAGGCTCTCCCGCAGGGGGGTACCCTCGGCGACCATGCCGCGCGCGTCGCGGATGGCCTCCAGATAGTAGATGTTGCCCATGTTGCTGGCGGCGAGGTCCATGCTGTCCGTCAGCGTCAGGCCCGAGCCGATCAGCACCTCCATCGTGCGGCAGAAGGTGGCGCAGGCGGTCTTGACTGTCAGGTTGCCTACCACGGGGGTCTTGCGGGCGAGCCAGCCGAAAAAGTGCTTGCCCTTGTCGGTCCTGTGAAACAGGACGCCGCCCACGATCAGCGCCACCAGCACCAGCAGCGGCACCCACCACCAGGATTCGAACCATTCGCAGACCGCCATCACGCCCTGCGTGAGCTTGGGCAGCTCCGCGTCCATATCCTCAAAGGTTTTGAGGAAGTTGGGGATGATCTTCGTCATCATCACGATCAGCACGACGATCATGACCACGATCAGCACGCAGGGGTAGATCATGGCGCTGGTCACCTTGCTCTTGGTGCGCTTGCTGCGTTCGAAATAAAGCTCCATCTGGCGGAAGGATTCCTCCAGATTACCGGAGGATTCGCCCGCGGCGACCATGTTCACCAGAATGGCGGGGAAGATCTTGGGATGGCGGCGCATGGAAGTAGCAAGCGATTCGCCCTTTTCCACGTCCGCCTGCATTTCGCGGATGGCGGCGCGGAGCTTTTTGTTGCCGGTCTGCTGCCCGAGCATGGAAAGCACGGACGCGACCGACACGCCCGCGCGCAGGATGGAAACGAACTGACGGCAGAACACCGCCATGTCCTTCGCCTTGGGGTTGCCGAGGAACGGGATCTCGATATCGCGGTTGAGGGTGGTCTGCTCCTTAATGTCTAAAATCGTATAACCGGCGCCGCGAAGGGAGCTTTTCGCGGTCTCGATGGACGACGCATCCAAAGAGGAGCGGACGCGCTTTCCGTTTCGGTTGATCGCCGTATAGTTGAATCCGGGCATGGAGCCGCCCTCCTTTCTCAGGTCTGCCGCCCTGTCTTGAATTTATCAGGCTCGTTGGCGGCGGCGAGGGCAGTCTCCAGCGAAATCACGTGACGGTCGACAAGATCCTCCAGCGCGTCGTCCAAAAGCTGCATCCCGTACCGCTTGCCGGTCTGGATGGCGCTGACGATCTGGAAGGTCTTGCTTTGCAGGATCATGCTGCGAATGGCGGGGGTGACGACCATGATCTCGAATACCGCCGTGCGGCCGCCGCCGATCTTCGGCAGGAGGGTCTGGCCCACGGCACACTCCAGCACGTCCGCCAACTGGATGCGGATCTGGTTCTGCTGCTCGGCGGGGAAAGAGTCGATGATACGGTCGATGGTGTTGGCGGCGCCCTTGGTGTGCAGCGTGCCGAACACCAGATGGCCCGTTTCGGCGGCTGTGATGGCGGTGGAGATGGTCTCCAGATCGCGCATCTCGCCCACCAGGATCACGTCGGGGTCCTGACGCAGCGCAGCGCGGAGTCCCGCGGCAAAGCTGCCGGTGTCCGCGCCGACCTCGCGCTGGTTGATGATACATTGATCGCTCGCGTGCAGGTATTCGATCGGCTCCTCCAGCGTGATGATGTGGCGGCGCTGGGTGTGGTTGATGTGGTCGAGCAGCGCCGCGAGCGTGGAGCTTTTGCCCGAGCCGGTGGGGCCGGTGACGAGCACCAGTCCGCGGGGTTTATCCGCCTGCGCCACCACCACGGGCGGAAGGCCCAATTCCTCGGCGGTGGCAATGCGCAGCGGCAGCAGGCGAAGCGCCAGCGACGTCATGCCCCGCTGACGGAACACGTTACAGCGCATACGCACCAAATCGTGATAGGTCACGGCGAAGTCCGCCTCGCCCAGTTCATGAAATTCCTTGAGAAGTCCGGGCGTGATCAGCTCCTGCACATAGGCGGTGGTATCCGCCTCGGTCAGCGGGACCTCCCCGAAGTTGGTCAGCTCGCCGTCCAGTCGAAAAATGGGGGGCTCCCCCACCGTGAGGTGAATGTCGGAGGCGTTGCGCTCCAGCGCGTCATGAATGAGTGTTTCCAGGTCGATCATGCGCCGTCCTCCAAAGGATGAGTTTCTTCCGCCACATTTTCAACGCTGATGCGCTGCATCTCGCTGATGGAGGTCGTTCCCTCCAGCACAAGGCGGCGGGCGCTTTCGCGGAGGGTGTGCATCCCCTCGGCGATGGCAGTCTCCCGCAGCGTGCCCGTGTCGCAGCGGTGGGAGATCATCGTGCGCATACGGGGCGTGATCTCCATGATCTCGTAAATGCCGATCCGGTCAAAATATCCGGTACCGGCGCAGCGCTGGCAGCCCACCGGCTCGTAAACCTCGGCGCTGTCCTTCTCCTCCGGCGTCAGTCCCAGATATTCCAACTCATGCTCTAAAAGAACGTGCCGCCGCTTGCAGTTGGGGCAAAGACGGCGCACAAGGCGCTGGGCGATGATGCCGGTCAGCGCGTCGGCAATGAGGTAGCTTTCCACACCCATGTCCAGCAGGCGCGTGACGCTGCTGGCGGTGTCGTTGGTATGCAGCGTACTCACCACGAGGTGACCCGTGATGGACGCCTGCACCGCGATGGACGCCGTTTCCCGGTCGCGGATCTCGCCGATCATGATAATGTCGGGGTCCTGACGCAAAATGGAACGCAGGGCGTTGCCAAAGGTCAGGTTCGCCTTGGGATTCACCTGCACCTGATTCACGCCGTCCACGTTCGCCTCCACGGGGTCCTCCACCGTGACGATGTTCACCATGTCGCTGTTCAGCTCGTTCAATGCGGTGTAAAGCGTGGTGGATTTACCGGAGCCGGTAGGTCCGGTGACCAGCACGATCCCGTTGGGATGGCGCAGGATCTCGTCGAATTTTTCCAGTTCCGACCCCGTCAGGCCAAGGGCGCGCTTGCTGCGGCGCAGCGCCTTTTTCTGCGTCAGTCGCATCACGCATTTTTCGCCATAGACCGTGGGGAGCGTGGAAACACGCACATCGTATTCCCGGCGGTCCACCAGGATGGAAAAGCGGCCGTCCTGCGGTCTGCGCTTTTCGGAAATGTCCAGATTGCTGAGGATCTTAATGCGCGCGATGATGGCGGGCAGCAGCTGCAGGTCGTAAGTGGCGGTGGTGTACAGCACGCCGTCCACTCGGCAGCGAACCCGGACCTTGTCCGGTCCGGACTCCACGTGGATATCGGAAGCGCGTTGGCGCACCGCCTGCTCCACAAGGGAGTTCACCAGCACCACCACGGGGGAGGCGTTGACATCCTCCTGAAAGACCTGATCTTCCAGAGAGGCGCTCTCCCGCTCGTTGGTCTGGGTGTAAAGCTCGGCAGCCTCCTGCATCTCCTCGCTGCCGTAGCAGCGGTCGATGGTCACAAGAATGTCGGATGTTGTCGCTAAAAATGGCTTAATGCGACACTTGCTGGCAATGGCGACCATGTCGCGCCCCTTCATGTTCATGGGCTCGTTCATGGCGACATACAGCGTGCCGCTGTCCTCCGGATCAAACTGGAAGGGCATCATTGTATATGTACGCAGGATATCCGGGCGAACCGCCTGTCGGACATCCATGGGGATGGTCATTTCGTAAAGGTGCACCACGGGGGTGCGGGTCAGCGAGGACAGGGCTTCGATGACCTGTTCCTCGGGCAGGATGGCGCGCTCCAAGATCAGCTCGCGGATGGACTTGTTCGTTTCCTCCTGAGCATGACGCAGCTCGTCCGCCTGTTCCGCGGTCAAAAGCTGCTGTTCCAGCAGGTATCGCAGGAGCTTTTCGTTCATGCGCGCCCTCCTTTCTCTTGTTTTTCGGGGCAGAAATTATTTTTGAATCAGTGCTTTTCAAAAGTGTGAGACGACAGACCCGCCAGGCTCTCAAACGCGAATGAGCCGCTGCCGCGCCTAACGTCTCTTTTTTTATGCTCCCCCTCCCCCGGCGGGGCGGAATTGCCCCGCCGGGAAGAGGTGGTCCGAATGATGGATTTGTCTTACGGTGTCAAATTACTTGACGTTGATGATGAGGTTCGCGCTGGCGGTGCGGCCGTTGTAGTTGACCGTCACCTTCTGACCGGCAGGGTCAGCGAAGCTGCCGATGCTCAGATCGCCGAACTTCTCAATGAGGTTCGCAAGCTCGGTCACAGCCTGGAGAGAGGTCTTGGCATTGCCAAGCGCCGTGAGATCGCTCTTCGTCAGCGTCACACCGTTGAGGGTGATGCTCGCGCTGTCGGGCAGCAGGTTCTGCGCCTTGGCAACGATCTTGCCGAGGTACTGCGCAACATAAGTGTCGCCCTTGGTGCCGACGATCGCCGTCATGGTGTCGCTCTTGAGCGCGTCAGCAAGCTGGGCTGCGGTCTTGGTCTGGATGCCATTGGCGGCATCGAACTTCATGCTGTTGAGCAGGGCGATCTTCTTCTGATACTCCACCTTTTCAGCAGAGCCGTCATTCAGGATGGAAGAAACATCGATCGCGGCAAGCTTATTATTCAGCTTTTCGGCAAGCTTTGCCTTGCCCTCGTCCTTGATGGTGGGCTTCAGGTTATCCAGCGCAGAAGCATTGGCGGCCTTCTCAGTATCGAAGGTGAGACCCATCTGCACGAGCGCGCTGTAGATCAGGTAATTCTTCAGACCGGGGTTCTTCGCCAGCAGATCCTTCAGCGTGGCGGAGGAATTCAGCGCAGTGTCAAGCTCCTTGGTCGCAGTGTCAACGATCTCCTGCTTGAGGGCATCGCTGAAGGGCTTACCGTCCTTACCGGAGAGCGTGCCGTTGAAGGCAACACCGCTTACGGTCCCGTGGAACTTGATAACGGGCTGTGCAAGCAGGAAGTTGATGTCAGCGACCGACTGGATATCCAGCGTTACGCCGGCAGGCTCGAAGGTGACCGTATCGAACATATTCAGACCGTTCTTCGCCTTCTTCAGCGTGTCGCTGTTGTTCGCCTTATCGACGATCCACGCCTCGTTGATCTTCTTCTCCGTCAGCTTCTCGCTGATCTGGTTCTCGATCAGAGCGTTCACATCGAGCGCGTCGATGTCCTTCTCGATCAGCGGCCACACGGCGTTGATGAGAGCGGTGTTGTCAAGACCCTTGAGGGGGCCGCCGCCGGTGGCAGAGTTAACGAACGTCGTCCAGTTGGTCTCGACCCACTTGTCTGCCTCTGCAAGAAGAGCTGCCTTGAGCGCGTCCTCGGTGGCGTTAGTCAGAGTGATATCGTATTTCTTCAGAGACGTCTCGATCTCCGCATAGATCTCGGGGAGACGCGTCTCCATTTCCTCCTTGACCTTGGCGACGACCTTATCCTTGGTACCGTCGGTATAGGCGAACTGCGCGGCGATCTGGTCGAGGCCGTCGTTATAAGCCTTCTGGATGTCCTTGCTGATGTTGAGACGCAGATAGTTGCCCTCGTCATACTTGTACTCCAGCAGACCGTTGCTGTTGAGCTTCGGCGTCACGACGAGCTTATAGTTGTAGGTGTAAGCGTCGGTCTTCGCCTTGATGTCCGCGTTGGCAGCGGGAGCGAATTTCACCTTCAGGTCGATATTGAACTCGAACTTGTCGGTGTAGGAGGCGCCCTGCGCCTTCATCTGCGCGTAGATCTCCTTGGAGATGGCAGTGCCGAGGTCCTTGGCGATCTTGGACTTGGCGGCGGAGAGAGAGGCGCTGCTTGCGCCGACCTGAACGGTGGCGTAGGTCTTGCCGTTGAACACGACGTCGACATTGCCGCAGAGATAGTTGTTCTCGCTGTCGCGGAAGTTCGCCCACAGGCTCTTGCCTTCCTTCTTGAGAAGTTCGACGACCTGCGTCTTGATCTCCTGCAGGGACTTGTTGGTGAGCACGATGCCGGTCTCGGACTCGACAGCGTTCTTAACGCTGGTCAGGAAACCGTCGATATCGTCGGGAGTGGGCTTGCTCGTGGTGCCGGTGATGATCGCGTTGGCGATCTTGTTCGCCTGCTCGATGGCGGAGACGACCTGACCGTCCTTGACCTCGAGAGCGACGTTCCAAGTGACCTCGCGCTCGGTCTTGTTGTCGCCGGAGGTGAAGTTTGCCTTCACATCCTCGACCTTGACCATGTCGTTGACAATGTTCTTGACCTGCTGGAGCTGCGCGTCCGTCAGGTACTTGTTGTCCTTGTTGACCTGATCAACGGCGCTGACAACGGCGTTCTTCATGTCGCTGAATCTGTCGTTGACCTGCTTGACGGACTTGAGAACGGCATTGCCGATCAGGTCCTCGGAAACGACCACGGGCGCCTTCGCCTGCCAGACGGCGTACAGCGTGATAATGGGATAGGCAGCGGTCAGCGTGACGGTGCTGCCGGCGGGATACGTCGCGGCCGTGGCGCTTCTGTCAGTCGACCAGCCCAGGAAGGTGTAACCGTCGCGCGTGGCGGTAGCGGTCACGGGGAAGCTGTAAGTGGTGCTCGTCGTCGTCATGGAGACGGGAGACGCACCGTTCAGCGTGCCGCCGTTGGGGTCAAAATACAGGGCATAGGTGTAGGCAGTCACCGGGGGATTCACCGGAGGATTCACCGGAGGATTCACGCTCGGGGTGTTATCCGGCTTCGCGTTCTGCACGAGGTGAGACATACGGTAGATCACCGCTGCCACCTGCGCACGGGTAGACAGATCGTTCGGGCGGAACGTGCCGTCCTCAAAGCCGTTGACCAAGCCGTGACGCTGGCACTGCTTGACCGCGGCGAGCGCATACGCGGGGATCGCGCTCTCGTCGACCATGACGGAGAGCGAGCCGCTCTCGGGCAGAGTCACCTTCCAGGCCTTGCGATAGAGGTCGAGGTAACGCTCGATCATGGTGCACATCTGCGCACGGGTGATGGGATCGTTCGGGGCGAACTTGCCGTTGCCCACGCCGTCTACGATCCTGTTGGCAGCCGCCCAGTTGATGGCATCAGTGTACCACTCGCCGGGAGCCACATCGGTGAATGCGCTCTGGCTGCGATCACCCTTCGCACCGTGGAAACGGAACAGGACCGTGACGAACATCGCACGGGTCATGTTATCCGCGGGGGCGAAGGTCTTGTCCGCGACGCCGTTGAAGTAACCCTTCGACGTCACATAGTCTACGAACTGGTAGTACCAGTCGGATCTGCTGACGTCCGTGAAATCGTCAGCTTTTTCCGCCAGCGCTGTGGGCACCAGGGAAAAGACGATGCACAATGCCAGCAGAGCACTCAAGATACGCTGCTTTTTCATCTTCTTAACCACTCCTTTTTTTTACTGATGATCTTCGAGTACCGCAAAAGGGTGTCAGCGTTTCCGCCCCAAGCGCTGCTCGCAGCATCCAAAACCTGTCCCTGTCCGGGCGTGCGGATAGGCGCACGTACTGACAGTAATACAGTCTACATAAAGTCTATCAGATATTTTTTCTTTTTGCAAGCAGTTCTTGCTTTTTTTTCTATTTCCTTCCAGGGGTCTTACATTCGAAAATGAATCGCCGCGAATTGCTCGGACAAGTCTCACGTGAGACCGCCCTATCCTTCTTCAAAACAGGAGAACGCCGGATAGTAGCGCAGCGGGATGGGCTGTCCGAGCGCGGCAGAGCGATTCTTGAGGATCTTGAGCTCCAGCTCGCGGGGGTCCTTGCGCTTTTCCTCGTCGATGTTGAAGCCGGGCCGCCCCGCCCCGCGCGCCTGAAGCCCCATCAGCACGTCGGCGGAATAGTCGATGCCGCCGGATTCCTTGAAGGCGTTCATGGAGACTTCCAGATTATAATTCTCGCGGTTGAAGGAGGAAATGGCGAGGATGGTCAGCCCGTGCTGGCGCGAGAGCTTTTTCAGCGCGCAGACGATGCGGTCAAGGTTCTGCTTGTCCGTGAAATGGACGTCCACCGGGGCGATGATCTGGAGATAGTCGATGAGCACCACCGGCTTTTGTCCGGTCTCGGCTATGTGGCGCGCGACCTCCGCGCGGATGTAGTCCAGCCCCGTTTCGTGGTCGCCCTCGCGGAAATAGAGGTGCTTTGCATAGGAGGCGTAGCGCGTCTGCGCCCGCTCCAGATGCGCGAGATCCTGCGCACTGTAGCCCGCCCAGCGCCTGCCGTCTAAAACACCGCGCGCGGTCTTGGCAAGGCGGCGGCGCGCGGAGGTGTCGAGCAGGAAGGATTCGCGGGAAACGGAACGAGCCATCAGCTCCCATGTCATCATTTCAAGGGAGAAAATGAGAACGTCGCGCCCCTGCATGGCAAGCTGATCGGCGATCTGCATACAAAAGGCGGTCTTGCCCAGCGAGCTGACCGCACCGATCACATAAAGTCCGTCGTAAAGTCCGCCGTCCAGCGTCTGATCCAGCCCCTCAAAGCCGGTTTTGAGCGCGGGCCGCTTTGCCTGCGCCTCGATATAAGCGCGGAATGCCTCCATCTGCCCCGCGGCGGAGGTCTCGGCGTAGGGGGGCGGCTGCTGCGCCTGCCGACCCTCGACCGCCTGCGCCAGAAATCGCGCCGCGCCCTCGCGGTCGGCGCAGAGAAATTCGTTCAGATCCTTGCCGGTGGGAACGCCCGGGCAGCGGTACAGCCAGGGGAATTCCTCGGCGAGGGCGGCTGCCCACGTTTCCCCTGCCGCGTCGTTGTCCGTCAGCAGCAGGATGGGCGCGGGGCGATCCAGTCCGCGCAGCAGAGCCGCCGCCTTTTCGCGGTTGCCCGCGCCGTTCAGCGCGGCGGCCCGATAGCCCAGCTCCTCTGCCGAGAGCGCGTCAAAGGCGCCTTCCAAAAGGAAGACCGGCTCTTCCCCGCCCGCAGTCAGCAGCTCCGGCTGAAAGAGCGGCGAAGGCTGCCCCTTCTCGTTGAGATAGCGCTTTTCCGCGACGGCGCGGCGCACGCAGCGCCCGTTTTCGCATGGCAGCACCACGCAGTCATGCTCAGGGTCGTAGCCAAGGCGGAATCTCGTCACCGTGGCGTCGGAAAGCCCGCGTTTGGCAAAATAATCGGTTTTTCGGCGGTGAGAAAAGCAGCTTTCGGGGTAGGAGGCGGGCAGCGTTTCCCTGCTCAGGCGGTCAGCGGGGCGCGCTTCTCCCGCGTCGCCGTGCCCGTAGCGTTTGCTGGCAAGCGCCAGAGCGTCGTGCGGCGAGGTGAGGTTTTCGTCGATTGCCAGCAGATCGAAGAGATCATAGTCCGCGCCGCAGGCAAAGCAGTGTACTTTCTGCCGCTTTGCGTCGTATCCCATGGAGGGATCGCGGTCAAGATGCTTTGGATTTAGGCAGCGAAAGCGCTTTTGCGGGTCAATGCCCCGGTCGTAGAGATAATCGACGATGCGCGAGCGCAGGTCGTTAAAGGTGTCCGGCATAGGATCGCCTCCTTTTCTTGTCGTTATTATAGCATAAGACCCCGCGGAGGAGCGATTCCCGCGAGGTCTGTAAGATATCTTAAGATATCAATAAGGAGATTTTCGGTAAAAAAAGAAGATCCGAAAAAAATTAGATGAAATAAAGATAAAAGTATGATTTGACAGAAAATATCTGTATAAAAGTTTGAAAAACATGGAAAAATGGCTTGGGTGATTTTGGGTCTCCTGCACGACTTGAGGTCGGCTTTGCACGAAATGAAGTCGTCTTAGCACGGCTCGAAGTCGGAATTGGACAGGCTGTGACCCTCGTTTTTTTCACAGGATGGGCACAGACGGTGGATAACTTGCGTGCAAAGTAGGCGTTTTGGTGGGAAAATCGGACTTTTGTCGTCAAATTTCCTCTTTTTGTGAATATCTTTTCCACGGATGCTTTGCATTCTCTTCCGCGCGCGGCGAGAATTTCGGTGAATTCAGACGTGGTTTCGTGCAGTTGCGGAGGGGTCACTGCGTGCTCTGGGGCGGCTTTTTAGCGGGCTTTTTCTTCGCCTCGATCTGCTTGACCGTCTTGTTTTTTTCGATCTGCTGGATGTAGCTCTGCATGGTGGCGTCAATGCCGACGTTCATCTTGCCGCCGAGGAAGGTATTGATGTCGTCATAGTCGAAATCCATGTGGATCGAGCCGCCCGAGACGTCCTCGATCTCCTCCACTGCCTTATTGAACGGGCGGATGATCGCCTCGTCATAGTTGCGGTTTTTGACGTCCTCCTTGGTCGGCAGGCCGATGTAGTGGATGATGTCCTGAATTTTTACGCGGAAGCTGCCGTCGTCATCGACGGGCGCTTTCCGCGCGCGGTAGAAGAGATAAAACGCCATGCGGTAGGCATTTTCGCTCAGATGCCCCATCCAGTCGGGGATCAGCTGGTAATACTGGGTCAGGAAGTGGCGCACGTTCTCGGCGAAGGAAATGCGCACCTCGCCGGTGTACTTTTTGATGGATGCCTCGGTCGCCAGATGGGTGATGTAGAAGGATTCAAAATACTTTTTGAAGGATTCCGCGGTGATCTTCATGCCCGTGATGGACTGCATATCCTTCTTGATCTGGCGATAGGCGGCGTCTCTGGATCGCAGACCCGCCCAGTCCATGTACTCTTCAATGGAGAAGGTCGCGGTGTTGTTTCGCCAGTTGTCAGCGTTGCCGCGCATCAGAGTGTAGATCAGCAGGCGGTGCGCCGTCCAGGAGAGATTTTTCGTGTATTCCGCGACGGCCTCAAAGATGATGGTCATTTCATAATCCTTGTTGCGGTAGCGGATGTTCTGGTTGCCGTAGGCGTCAGGCTCGGAATAGGTCACGGTGATGCCGTTGGAGGAGGGATGAAATTCCCTGCCGCGCTTCATATTCGCCCAGACGCCGCAGATGAAATAGGTGGCGGGGCTGTTGCCCAGCACATCGTATTCCTGCACCCTCGCGGTGACGGTCTTATCAAAAATATCCAGCAGCGTGGCGGCGAACGTGACGGTCTCCGACGCGCCGATGGTCACCGCCTCTGCCACCGCCTCCGGCGAAGACAGATCGTGTGTCTGAAGATAACTGTCCATCAGGGGGTAAATGTCGCCGAAGTCAAAGACGTTCATCTGATTTTTGAACTTTCTGGGGTGCTCTTTTTCCAGCGGCTTCAGCTTATTGTATGTATCCAGCATTTCCTGAAACTGTTCGGATTCCAGAAAACGCAGGGGGGTGTCCTTCAATTGCTCTGCCGGTTCGGGGAACTGGGACATGGTGCGACCCTCCTTTTGCGAAAAGATTGCTTTTTTAGAACCTTAGTATAGCATAAGTTGAAAAAAAGGGAAAGAAAAAGTTTTTTTTCGCAAATCGCGAGAAAAATATTCTCATCGCTCGGACAGGTCTCACGTGAGACCTGTCCGAGCGGCGCGTTATTTATCCGTCAGCAGCGGCTGCCGTTGATGATCTTTCGGATCTGACGCTCGCTAAGGCGGAATTGGGCCGCAAGACTTCGGTAGTTAGAGCCATTAAACAGGGCGCGAATGTCCCGATCGCGGGCGCCGCGCTCCAGCGATTCCCGCTTGGGAACGTACAGCGTTTGTCCGCCGCACAGCAGCGTCAGGTGGACGAACGCCTCCATACCGATGGCGTCCACGATGTCTCGGTACTCCTCCGGGATATCGTCCGTGCGGATGTGGCGGGCAGGGGGGATGCAAGTGGTAGACATAACATTTTTCTCCTCTCTGAAATCAGGTGTGAAACAGGACGAGTTCCTAAGTCTCACGTGTGACTTGTCCGGCTTTGTCCAAAGAACTGTTTCTACCATTCAGCGCCGCCGAGGGAGGCGTTGTATCCTTCGGTCAAACAGAGCGGAAAATTTATTCCTTTTCGCGAGAGAATATCGCTTGTAAAAAACAAAGAGAAAATTGTCCAAGTGTCGCCGCTGCCGTTCTGAGCTTTTCCGGAGTGATGAGAAAAAGGGCGGAAGACCGACTTGGAAACGTGCAGTTCGCTGTGTGTAATTTTCGGAATTCCGACGTGCTCTCGTGCATGATGTATTAGGCAGATGTTTGGGAAAGTACGACTTGAAAACGTGCAGATGAGAAGAAAATCAGTTTCAAGAGATTGGATATCGGCGCGTGATTAAAACACCAGATGTAGTGAATTTGGACAAGTCTCACGTGAGTTTTTGTGGGAAGGCGTTCCGATTTCGGCAAGAAATCGAAAGAAGTCTGCACGAAACCAAGTCGGAAATCAGCTGGAACAGGGAAGCGTGGGTGCACGAAACTAAGTCGGAATTCGTCGAAGGCAGGGGAGAGCGCTGCACGAAATCGAGTCGGAATTCGTCGGGGAAAGAGGAAAACGGGCGCACGAAACCAAGTCGGAACTCGTCGAGAAGATGGAGGAGATGCCGCACGAAACCGAGTCGGAATTCGGCGAAAGCGGGGGAGAGGCGCTGCACGAAATCATGTCGGAATTCGTCGGTTTGCGGAAGGCGTCCTCCCCGTCACTGCCAGCGCGTTCGCCATCGGACAGCAGGGGAGAGGGGGGAGCGACTTTCCTCGCAGCGGCGAAAAAGGCGGTACCGGAAAAGAAAAAAGTATCCGACACAAGTCGGATACTTTTATATGAAAACTGATTTTGATGTAGTTTGCTTTCAGAAGGTCAGTCGTCCAAAACCATTTTGAGCGTCTCCACGGTGCGGCGCAGCTCCTCCAGATTTTCAAGACAGGTGTCAAGCTTTTTCCTGGCGGTGTCCTTGTCCACGTCCGTGCTGAGATCCAGCTCCTTCAGTTGGGCGATGCTACGCCGGACCGATCTTCCGAAGGAGTCGACCGTCCGCAGGGGGTTGGCGCTTTGGGCGGGCTTTGCCGGGGGAGGGGGGAGCTCAGCCGTCTTTGCCCATGCGATGGCGCGGTGCACCAACGCGGGCAGGTCGCCCTTGGCGTCGTTCCGGGCAACATACTCCTCTACGACGGGCTGAAGATGGATGTTTTTCTGACGCGCCAGCTCATAGGCGTCGGTCATGGTCATCTGCCCGTTTTCCGCCCACGCGGTAACGGTCTCATCCAGATTCAGAAGATCCAGATACCGCTCCACGGTGGCGCGGCTCAGATCGACCTGAGACGCCATCAGCTCCGACTGCTCCTTCACATTATCGGGGAGCCCGCCCTCTTCCGCCAGCGTGCTGCGCAGGGTCTCCAACTGGCGCGCCATGTCGAAGGGGGAGATATTCCGGCGGTGGATGTTGGCGCCCATCAGCGCCCGCAGCTCGGAAAGCTTACTGTCGTAATGGCGGATCTTGCAGGGCACGGTGGCGCGGCCCAGCTTTCGGGAGGCGTGGACGCGCCGGTGACCGCTGATGATGCGGTAACGGCCTTCCGTGTCCGACGGGGTGACGATGATATCCTCCAGCAAGCCGTCCTTCTCCATGGAGTGCATGGTGGAGAGGAATTCCTCATCCTCCGCCATGGAAAAACGGTTCAGGGGGTTATCCTCCAGCGCGTCCAGCGGGATCTGGTGGGTGAATTCACCGTTCACGGCGCTGGCATTGGCAGTGGTCTTTTGCAGCGTGGAGAAAATGGAGGGATTCTTCTTGCTCGCCATTCATCAGCCCCCCATTCTTTCCAGCATTTCGTCGCACAAAGCGGCATAGTCGGCGGTCGCGGCGCAGCGGGGAGAGAAGAAGCAAAGGGGCTGAAGCGCCAGAGGCGCTTTTTTGACGTCAATATTCTTGCGGATGAAGGTTTTGAACGCGAGTTCGGGCAGCATGGCAGGGAAGTGGGAGATCATTTCCTTATCGAGACTGGAGCAGACCTCCACCGCCGTCATAAAGATGCCCAGCACGCGAATGTCGGGGTTGGCGATCTCGCGGACGGACTGGATGGTTTCCAGCATCACGTCATAGCCCTCGATGGAGTTCTTGTCCACCTTGATGGGGATGAGAACATACTCAACGGCGACCAGCACGTTGATGTTAAAAAGGCTTTCGAGAGAAGGGGAGCAGTCGAAGAATACAAAATCGTATGTATCGGGAAGCTGCGGCAGCAGGCGGCGCAGGGTGGTGTCCCTGCCGAAGGGCATTTCCTGCATGGCTGCCAGAGCCGGCGCCAACAGACCGCCGCCACGGATGAGATCCAGATGCTCGATACTGGTGTGGCAGATGGTGTCCGCCAGGACGGCGGTTTTGGATACGATCACGTCGGTCAGGGTGAAGGGGGACACGTCCGTCAGTTGGAGGTTGCTGGTGGCGTTGCCCTGAGTGTCCATGTCCACGATGAGAACCTTCTTGCCGCGGCGAACCAGCTCGCCCGCCAGATTGATGGCGCTGGTGGTCTTGCCGGTGCCGCCCTTCTGGTTCATGACAGCGATCGTTTTCATAACTGGCTACCTCCGTTCTTTTCCAGCTCCTCAATGCTGGCGACCTGCTCCAGCACGCTGTCTAAGATCAGCTGGCTCATGCTCATGTGCAGCTTGGCCGCGGCCATTTTGATGCGTGCCCGTTCGTCCTCCGTGGCGTAGACCAGCAGCTTGATCTTCTTTTCCTGTTCCATCGACGAAACCTCCGTTTGTGCGTCGTTTGATGTCGTTCCTTGAAAATTCCAGATGAAATCGTTTTTGCGGCTGCGGACAGTCCCACAGCGATCGTTCATTGAGGATATTATGACATTATAATGTCATGCCGTCAAGAGGAGAATGGTCGAAATGATGTCATAACGAAAAAATTTTTACTGCATATTGATGGCGTGTCGTGATTCTGAGAGTTAGGTCGGAAGCGTTCTTCCAAAATTTGATGAATAATAGAAGAATAGGGGGGAGCAAATATGATTTATTTCAAAGATTGGGAGATCTCACACGACGGCAGTATTCTGGCACGCCAGTACGACCATCTTTCCCGCGTGCTGCTGGTGCGCGGCACGCCGCAGGGCTATGACTGGGAGATGCGGGTACGGAAGGGGGACTGGTACGAGACCATTCCCCTGAGCCCCATGGAGGGGGACGTGGGCTGTGTGCTGACGGAAAAGCATCTGGCGCTGTGGGGCTGGTACAGCTTGCAGCTGGTGGGAACGCTCCGCACCGACGGCGTGACCGTACAGCACAGCAATGTGATCAGCGTTTTTGTGGCGGAAAGCCTGACAGACGGGGATTGGCCGGCCTCGCCCAGCGAGTTCACCCGGTTGGAGTCCAATGTTCGGGAGATGAATGGTCACCCGCCCATCCCCGGTGAAAACGGCTTTTGGATGCTGTGGGAGCTGGAGAGCCACAGCTACAAGGAGAGTGAATTCCCGCTGCCGAAGGGACTGGATGGCGTAAACGGCAAGGACGGCGTAAACGGCAAGGACGGGACAGACGGAAGAAATGGGACAGACGGCAAGGACGGCGTGGACGGCAAGACGCCGATTCGCGGCGTGGACTACTGGACCGAGGACGATGTAAGCGCCATGCGGGAATACATCGACAGACGGCTGGGGGTGGTCGAAAATGGCACTTACTGACAAGCTGACGGCGATCGCGGACGCGATCCGCGCAAAAAACGGCGGCGCGGACAAGCTGACGCTCGCGCAGATGCCGGAGAAGATCGCCACGATCCAGACCGGGACGGACACGGGCGACGCAACGGCAGAGGCGGGTGACGTGCGCAAGGGCAAGACCGCCTACGCCAAGGGGCAGAAGCTGGTGGGCACGCTGGAGGAGAGCGGGGGCGGCAGCCCCGCTTATGTGGTCGGCGCGCCGGTAGTGTTCACGCTCACCGGCTGGGACACCGCCGAGCAGGGGACGACCTACACCTTGACCGCCGAGGGCTACAAGATCGGCGAAAACGGCGTGCAGCTCGGTCTGCCGTCCGATTCCTCCACTGTCAACACGCAAGCAGTGATCGCAGCGGCGCTGACCATTGTGAACACCGCTGTTACCGCTCCGAACAAGAATACAAACACGGTGGGCTTCACCACCATCACCATTTCCGCTGTAAACGCGCCGAGCCGGGAACTGACCGTCGCCATCTTCGGGCTTGAAGAGGCGGAACGTGTCGCGGTGACAGAGCCCGTCATCGAGGGCATCCCCGCGCCGGTTGCGCGCAAATATCCCGCGAAGGTCGTCCGAGAGGGCAGACAGTTCACCGGCACGGTCGCGTGGTCGCCGAGCGCTGTGGCATTTAACTACGCTACGGTCTACACGGCGACCATCACGCTGAAGGCAAAGGTCGGATATACATTTGACGGCGTGGCGGAGAACTTCTTCACGGCAGCGGGCGCGGCGAGCGTCAGCAACGAGGCGAACAGCGGCGTTGTGACCGCCGTTTATCCGGCGACCGCCGAGAAGGGGGCGAAATCGTGAACTGGCTGAACCATGTTGCGGTGATTGCCGACGGAAACGGCCGCTGGGCGGAAAAGCGCGGCCTGGAGCGCGCCGCAGGACACGAGCAGGGTCTGAACCGGGTGGAGGACATGATGCACTGGTGCGTTGATATGGGTATCCCGGCGCTGTCCGTCTACTGCTTTTCGTGGGAGAACTGGAACCGCCCCAAGGAGGAAGTGGACGCGCTCTTTTCCATGGCGAACCGGTACTTTGAACGGTATCGGGAATTTGCGGCAAACAACATCCGCGTGCTCATCTCCGGGACGGACAAGCGCGTGCCGCCTGAGAGCATCGAAAAAATGGAGCGCATCCAGCGCGAGACCGCCCACTGTGACGGTCTGACGCTGAACCTGTGCTGCAACTACTCCGGGCGGATGGAGATCGTGGACGCCGTTGCCAAGGGCGCGCGGACGGAGGAGGAGATCACGGCGGCGCTGTATCAGGATCTTCCCGAGCCTGACCTAATCATCCGCACGGGCGGCTTTCAGCGGCTCTCCAACTTCCTGCTGTGGCAGTCCGCCTATTCAGAGCTTTACTTCACCGAAACGCTGTTCCCGGACTTTTCCCTTGGAGAGTTCCGCCACGCGGTCAAGATGTACGGCAGCATCAGAAGAAAGCGGGGCGGGGTATGAGCTACACATCCAATCAGTACAAGTATCTGCTGCTGAAGCGGCTCCAGCGGCATTTTTCCATGGGCAACGCCTACGACAGGGCGTATACACAGAGCTTTTTCTGGGAGCTGTTCGACGATTCCGTGACCGTTACAGAGGAGGCCTATCAGAACTTCTGCCGCCTGATGGACGACGAGCTCGCGCTCTGCGCGGAAAAGGGCTGGTATACCTGCAACAGCATTCCGCAAAAAGACATAAAAGAGCATGGGCTTTTGCTCACAAAGGCGTTCGCGGAGATCGGCGTCACGCTGAAGATCGGATTTCCCTCGATCGAGGAGGGGACGGCGACTTTCACAAAACCGAATGGCGCGGTCATGGTCTACACGGTCTCGCCGGGAAACAGTGCGGGCTTCAACTATTTCTACATCAACGCAAGGGCGGGCACGGAGTACCAATATGCCGCAGCGTCGGCGCCTGCCTACAATATGCAGGGGATGGACGTGCCGGAGGAACTGGGAAACCCGAAGATCGCGGGCCCCGGGACATATTGGAGCTACAACGCGGGCACGAAAACGGTGACCGTTTCCGGCGAGGGGGCCTACGCGGGTGCGGCGAAGGACGAGCAGCTTGGCAGCGGGCTGTATCATACGGTGATCCTCGGCGCGAACGTTTCCCGTCTGCTGAGAGAGTGCGTGATCCCCGGCGCTTCGGCGCTGGTGCTGCTGCGGCCCTCGGACGCAGGCTTTGCGGTCGACCCGCAGTTCAACCGCAGCGAGAAGCTGAACGTTTACACAGACTGCACTGCCGCCATTGAAGCGATGAAAGCGGTGGAAAAGCCGGAGAACATCACGCTGCACAGTCTGTCGGAATGGGGAGGATAAAAAAAGGGGCGCTTGCCGGACTGCGGCAAGCGCCCATCCCCTACATTGAACAAAAATTTGATTTTGTTCAATGATTCGACCGTGTTCCCCTCCGCTGCTTTTCGCCGACGGGTGCGAAAAAATCAGGTGCTTGTGGTATTTGTCGTTTTCTGCTATACTATATCCAACTTTTTGCGGTGTGGAGGTGTCAGCCCTATGACGGATACGGAACAGAGCTTATTGACCCTTTTGCGCCGCGCCCTCTTTGGATGTGAACTGCCGCTGCCATCGGATGTGGACTGGCAGCGTGTTTTTGAGGAAGCCGTCAGCCACAGCGTTCATTTGCTGGTTTATGACTGCCTGACGGAACAGGAACGAGCTGCCATCCCAAAGGAGACAGCCGTCCCCTGGCGGCAGGAGGTCCTCTCTGCCATGTGGTATAACGAGCAGCTCCTCGGCGAGCAGCAGGCGGTGCTCAAGGCGCTCTCGGCATTTCCCTGCGTGATTTTGAAGGGCAGCTCCTCCGCCGCGTGCTATCCCCGACCGGAGCTGCGCTGCGCCGGAGACATTGACCTGCTGCTCTTCCCCGCCGATGTAAAAAAAGCGGAGGCGATCCTCTGCGCAAGGGGTTACTGTCCGCCGGAGGACGAGCATCCCTTCCATCGCTCCATGCATCGGGAGCAATTTCTCGTGGAGCTGCACTTTGAGCCGCCCGGTATCCCTTTGGGCGCCAGCGGTGCGCCTTTGCGCGAGTATTTCCAGAATGCTGCGGGAGAAGGGATCTTTCGCGGCGGCCTTCCCGTCCTGCCGCCGGAGCGTCAGGCTGTTTTGCTGTTGCTTCACAAGCTGGAGCATATCACAAGCAGCGGACTGGGGCTGCGGCAGCTTTGCGATTGGGCGGTGTTTGTCCATTGTGATATGACGCCGGAGCGGTGGGAGGACTTGCTGCCAAAGCTGTCCCGATTCGGACTGCTTCCCTTCGCACGGGTCATCACCTGCATCTGCGTGGAGGAGCTTGGCCTGCCGCGGGAGGATGCCCCGTGGTGCATGACCGCGGATGAGGCGCTGTGCCGCGCGCTGCTTGCGGATATCCTGCGCACCGGGAACTTCGGCTGCAAGGAAGAACGCTACGGGCAGCGGCTCTTTACCGATGGACGGGCGGAAAATCGACTGGTCAGTTTCTTCCGCACGGGCGTTGAGACCTGCCATACCCATTGGCCTGCCTGCAAGGAGCATCCCCTCCTGCTGCCTGTCGCGCCTGCCGTGTTGGTGCTGCGCTACCGTGAGCAGAGAAAGACGGGAAAACGTCCGCCGTTTCGCCCCCTTACCGCGTACCGCAGCGCCGGAGAGCGACAGAAGCTTTACCACGCCCTTCGCCCCTTTGAACCGGAGGACGCGGGATAGAACGGAATATAGGGAGGCTGCGCTTCACAAGCGCAGCCTCCCTTTTTGGCATGGAATTATCCTTCGTTGAGCAAAAAGTCCAGCGCCTTTACGATTTTGATACCGTCCACGTCGCTGATAAGGTCGCAGTCCATGGCAATCACGATCTTCTCGTAATTGTCCTGCACAGCTTGCAGCGGCGCAAGTTCCCGTGCGCGGGTTTCGGGGGCGTTCATGTTGTCGGTGACTTGGATATACTTTTTCTCGTTCATCTTCGTTGCGATGAAGTCGATCTCCTTTTCACCGACCTTGCCGATGGCCACCTCATAACCACGCCGCAGCAGTTCAAAATAAACGATGTTTTCCAGAATGTGTCCCACATCGCCGCCCCGGTTTCCTAACAGGTAGGTGCGGAGGCCGGGATCGACGATATAGTATTTGCCCAGCGTCCGCAGATAGTCCTTCCCCTTGATGTCAAACCGCTTGACCTCATAGAAGATATAGGACTCCAACAGTGCGTCGATATAGGCAGAGATGGTCTGCACCGCAGGTTTGGTCTTTCTGCCATCGTCCAACAGGCCCTCGCTGACAAGGGTGCGCCCGATGGACGCAGCCGAGGTGTTGTTGCCGATGTTGTCAGCCAGAAACAGAATGATCTTGCGAAGCAGCAGCGCGTCGGTGACGGCCCGCTGTTCTTTCCGTTTGCCGCGCTCCAGAATGTCCCGCACGACCACAGCGGAATAAATACCGTCCAGCAGCATATTGGCGCGCTCCTGATCCAGCTCCGCCTCGGCCAGCGCCGGCATACCGCCAAACTGTGCGTAGGCTTCAAACAGGTCTCGCAGCTCATACGCTTCGCCGTCTTTTCCCTTGGCGCGCTGTTTCATAGTGCCGTTGGGGGCTTTGTACTCCTCCAGCAAATAGCCGTGGAAGTCCAAAAACTCACGGAAGGACAGCGGCAGCATCTTGATCTCCACATAGCGTCCGGACAGATACGTGGACAGTTCGGAGGAAAGCAGGTAGGCGTTGGAACCGGTCACATAAATGTCGCAATCCAGATCCACACGGAAGGAATTCACGGCATCCTGCCAGTCCCGAACTTTCTGCACCTCGTCCAAAAAGAGGTAGAGCCGCTTTTCCTTGGGTGCACGCTCCATCACATACTGATAAAGCTGCTTGCTGTCCATGTCTGCAAACTGCATGGACTCAAAGTTCATCGAGAGGATCTGTTCCTCCATGACGCCCTGTTCCCGCAGATGTGCCATCATCAATTTCAGCAGGCTGGATTTGCCGCAGCGCCGGATTCCGGTCACGACCTTGATGACCTCCATATCCTGAACGGAAATGAGCTTATCAAGGTACTGCGATCTGTTTTTTAACTCCATGATCCTGTCACCACCTTGAAACCATGATAGCACATCTACGGCATTAAGTAAAGTTTTTCACATTGATGTGAAAAACTTTTTTTCTGTCAAAGTTATTCATATCAATGCTACTTTTGCCGAGCCTGCGCCCCGCGGTATCGCCGTCTCACGCGCTGCGCCTGAGACGCAGCAGATTGGTTCGGGCGACGAGCTTGGACTTGCGCGGGTACGGGATGCACTGCATTGCGGTGTTCACTGCCTCGCGGCTCCCCGCGAGGATGACCTCCTTCCGCGCTCGCGAGATCGCGGTGTAGAGCAGATTGCGATACAGCATTTTTGCAGTCGCCGTGCTTACCGGCATGAGGATGGCGTCATACTGGCTGCCCTGACTTTTATGCACCGTCAGCGCATAGGCGAGCGCAAGGCGCGGTGGGGGCGCGTCGTCATTGGCAGCGCCGTATTTCTCCATACAGTCGATCTGCCAGGTCTTCAACGTTCCCCTGACCGCAAGCGTGGCGACACGGTGAGGCTTCTCTCCGCGAATATACAGCACGCCGACATCGCCGTTGCAGATGTTGTAATAGGAGTTGTTCTGCGTAACAATGACACGGTCGCCGTCACGGAATGCTCCCCATGTCTGCTTTTCCGCTGTCAGCGGGTTGACTTCATTTTGCAGGCGCGTGTTGAGCGCCTGTACGGAAAAGTCGGTTTTGGTCTTCACCGGAGAGAGGACCTGAATGCTCTCGCCCGCCCGGTAGCGCCGCGCAGCCTCCTCGCACAAAAGATCGGGAATGATCTTACTATCCGCGGAAAGCAGACGAAAGCTGTCATCCCATTGCAGTTCCCGCTCATCGCTCAGCTTTGGGAAGGCTGCGACGTTCTGCCGCAGCGCCGCGGCAGCCGCGCTTTGACGGTACTGCTGCGCCAGAAAGATTGAGGGGACGCCGAGCTTCAGAAGGTCGGAAAGGACATTCCCTGCCCCCACGGACAGCAGCTGATTCGGATCGCCGAGCAGGACGACGCGGCAATTCCTGCGAACACGGTTCAGGATACCGGCGAGCATCTCCAGCGACACCATCGACGCCTCGTCGACAACGACCAGTCCGGTGCGGATCCAGCAAACGGCGTCCAGAAAGTTTGCATCCGGGACCTTCCCCAGTGCGCCGTGGACCGTGCGCGCCTCGATCCCGGTGCGCTCGGTGAGGTTGCGCGTAGCCTTGCCGGTCGGGGCGGCGAGCACATATGCCTCGGAACTGTCAACGCTCCCTCTGAAACAGTGTACAATGGCTTCAATGAGCGTGGTCTTGCCGCTGCCGGCGCCGCCGAGGATGACGGCGAGGCGGCTGTTCAGCGCCAGACCGATCGCCTTGCGCTGCTGCTCGCTGAGAAGTATGTCCCCGGCGCGGAGCTCCTTCGGGATCTCCATGACCGGCAAAGCCGGGTCTTTAAGGATGTCAGCGAGCTGCTCCGCCGCAGTCACCTCATATTCCCATGTCCGCTGGGCATACAGATGACACCCCTCCTGATGGAGGAAGGCGGCTTGCAGCAGGAGAGATTTATCCGTGTAGAATTGCTGTTTGGTGAGGTCAGGTCTCACCGTCTTGCTGACGCGGAACAGGATCTCATCCGTGCAGTAGGCATCCCCGTTCTTGCCGATGGTATCCATGGCAGTGAGGATGTACTTTCCGTTTTCCTTGATCTCCCACTTTTCCTCGTCTGTAAAGGCCTTCGCCGTGGCGGGCTTCTTATCCATATGGTTTCCTTTCCGGCGGTTCAGGGATCCGCCTTGGCGTTGAGCGCCTCGACCGCTTTGGCGAGCGCAGGCGCAGACTGATGCAGATAGCCCTCGGTCGTTTTAATGTCTGCGTGTCCCGTGAGCGCTGCAATGGTCTCCATGGGAACGCCGCCTGCCTGCAGCATCGTCACATAGGTGTGGCGGCAGCAATGCGGCGAAAGCGGCCGCACCTGACCGACATTTTTCAGCGCCGTGTAGAATCGCCGGCGGAAGGAACCGATGCCATAGAGCGGGGCCTCACCGGGGCAGGTCCAGACATAGGGTGCGCCGCTGTGCTCTCGAAGATACCGAACGTAGGGGCGAAACTGTTCCGGGATCGGAATGACACGACGGCTGCGGGCGCTCTTGGGCGGCCCGAGCTGCGGCACGCCATTCACCATCTTCACGGCGTATTCAACGTGGATCACAGAGCCGTCCTCACTGATGTCCTCGGGGCGCAGTGCCAGCAGCTCCTGCACGCGCATCCCGCTGCACAAAAGCGTGCGGATGCTGTTGCCGAGCAGATCGTCCGGCAGCGCCCCTATCGGTCGGGTGACTTCCCTTTCCGTGAACGCGTCCTTTTCCTTATGCTCTCCGCGAAAGCCGTTCTGCTTGCTGCGCACGGTCTTGGTCTTGCGCGCAGGATTGCGGAGAACCAATCCGTTGCTGTCAGCGGCATCGAAGATCTGGATGAGCATGGCGCGGCATTTGCGGATCATCGAAAGCGAGTAGCCGTCGGCACTCAGCTTGTCCAGAAAACGGTTGATGTGGATGGGAAGGATCTCTGCGAGCGGCTGCTCCCCAAAGCCTCTTTTCAGCGCCTTGAGCGTGTACTGATACGAGGAGGCTTTTCATGGAACTGACGATCATCATCTTATATCTGCTTGCGATCTTTGGCGTTGGCATTTACTGCAACAAGTTCAACAAAGGACTTGACGACTATCTGGTCGCCGGTCGCCGTCTTGGCGTCGGTCTTGCCACCGGTACGCTCGTTGCGACCTATTTCGGCGGCGGCTACGTCATCGGCGTCGGCGGCGAGGCGTTCTCCACCGGCCTGAGCGCCTACTGGAGTCCCATTGCCGGCGGTCTGGGCATTCTGGCCGTCTGCCTGATCCTCAAGAAAATGGAAGGCATGAAGCTCTACACTGTGACGGAAATCGTAGAGCGTCGCTACAATAGCTCCGTACTGCGTCTGTTGACCACCATTCTCTCCCTGCTGGCGCTCATCGGCATTCTTGCCAGTCAGGTCACCTCCGCGGGCAGCGTCATTGCCTCCCTCGGCTTCGGCTCGCTGACCACCTGCTCGATCATCGTCGCTGCCTTCTTCATCGGCTTCACCGCTTTCGGCGGCATGTGGGCCGTTACCGTCACCGACTTCGTGCAGATCGTTGTGGCCGCCGTCGGCCTGATCGCGGCAACCATCTTCACGATCGTCAAGAGCGGCGGCTGGGCTGCGGTCGTGGAAAAGATCGCAGCAACCAATCCGCCGGACAACTACTATAACATTCTCAAGGGAACCGAGCCGTCCTATGTCCTCTGGCTAATCCTGCCCATGTTCATCTACACGCTCATTGGTCAGGACGTCTATCAGAGTCTCTTCGCTGCCAAGGATACCAAAACAGCCTACAAGTCCGCGATCCTCTCCTGCATTATCCTCATCTTCATCTGCCTGTTTCCCGTTCTCCTCGGTATGGCGGCGCGCGGGCTGTATCCTGAGATCACCGTCTCATCCCTCGTGATCCCGACCGTTATTCGCGGCGTTCTGCCTCCGGTCTTCTCCGGCTTCACGCTGGCGGCGATCATTGCGGCGGTCGTTTCCACCGCAGATTCCATCCTCACCGCAGCAACCTCCCATGTGGTCAATGACTTCTATGTCCGCTACCTCTGCAAAGAGGACACGCAGGATCCCGCCGTGCAGAAAAAGCTGCTCAATCTCTCCCGCATGGCGACGTTGGTCATCGGCATCATCTCCGTGGTCATCGCACTGGCGATCCCCTCTGTGCTGACGATCCTCAATTCTTCCTACACGCTCTTCACCGCCGGCGTCTTTGCACCCGTGGTCTGCGGTCTGATGTGGAAGAAGGCAACCAAGGCCGGCGCCTACGCTGGTCTGATCAGCGGCCTTGTATTCGTGGCCCTCGGCTGGAGCGGCTTCTCCTTTTTCGGTATCCCCAGCGACATTGCCAGTTCCCTGCTGTCCGTAATCGTGCTGATCATCGTCTCGCTGATCACCTACAAGCCCGAGCAGGCCAAGGCCTGATTCCGACAGTCAGAATTCCGCATCCAATGGAAAAGAGAGATCGCATTTATGCGATCTCTCTTTTTGGCTTCAGCTGATTTCGGAGATTCTTCTCTCTGGGAATAATGAACTCAAAGTTCTCGTTGATCTCAGACTTTGTCTGCTCTCTGTCGGGCACAGCAATTCTTTTCAGAGGAAATGTCCTGATTTCTTGGGCGGCTGACAGCCCGCCCAAACGGTATTTTATTTTTGCCGTTACTATAACACCCCCTGCGATATAACTATTTCACGGCTCGATTTTTCGGTTTTGAAAAGGATGAAAAACCTTGCCATAAACCTGCAACCCTTGATATACGGGGCTTTTCCGGTTTGTCGTAATTATACCATAAGGGCACACCTTCGCAACGCTGACACTGTAAAACGGCGTGGATGTGAAAACCGTCAGCAGTAGCCGCTGTATGACAGCACCGCTACAAACAGGTAGGCATCCAACCGCTCTCCAGTGTCCGTGTCCACCAGAGCTGCCGTCTGCCCCGCTCAGTCCACCTGCATGGTCTTACCGGGCTTGTGCTCCAGGTGCATGGTGGCTTTCGTTTTGTGGACATAGTCCGTGTAATACTTATTGAACTGGGTGGATTTGTAGGGCAGTTCGCCGTTCTGATGGCACTGCTCACAGTATTCCACCCACAGCAGGCTCAAGGTGACGCCGTTCTTCTGCATCTCACGGTGCACCCACTCGTAGTCCGGCATCTTGTAGACAGGATCCTTTTGCTCGGTTGGAAATAAACGCTGGGAAACTCCCTGCTGCGACATGGACTGAGCTTGCTGCCAGTCAAGTTTCTGTTCCCGAGCCCGGGCTAATGTGCGTGTGACCGTGTTGTGACCGCAACCAGCGGCATCTACGATCTCTCGGTGTGTGAGTCCCAGACTTTTCAGCCGAAGGATCTCTTTGTGATTGACCATGATAAGGCCTCCTAAATTGAATTTGCATCTGACGATGCTGAACTCATTTTAGTGGCTATCCTGTCAATGCACCATGGCTGCGGTGACCTTGCACCATTTTAGCGGTTTGGCTGCACCATTCGTGCGGTCTACACGCACCGTTTCAGGCGGCGTATTCGTCTGCCGCTTCTGGAAAAAGATGGATGCGGCACACACGGTTGTGCGCTTTGTAACCAGCTGGGCAACGACTATGGAGGATGTGCGTCAGTTAGAGCTTGTTCTTGAAAATTCGTAACGTACTCTCGCCACGAGAGGAACAGAGCTGCGATTTGCTTTTGCAAATCGCGGCTCTGTTCCTTTTAGCGTGTCGCGGTTTTCTCATTTTTAGGAGTTCGCGCTGATTGTCGGGACACAACAGGGTGTCGCGCGTGAGCGCAAAAGCCATTGGATATCTATATTTTTTCGATATGTACTACTTTATATGGAAGGTCTTGGATTTTAATAAATTGACCGCATTATTATGTCATTGAGGATATGTCTTGGAACGACTTTGCCGGGCAATGACCAAAACAGCGGAAAGGGCCGCAATATGGCGGCTCTCCCCTCTTTACTGGTTTCCGGTCGGACGCTTCCGTCACATAGGGGCAATAAGGGCAGGCAGCGAGAAATTGCAAAAAATGGTCAAAAGGATTCCTTCGTTTTTTACACAGTACAGATGCCGAAACAGTACCTTTTCATGAAAAGCGCAGTTACTTAGGACGCAACTTTTGACGGAAGGTACACATGGGGAGTTTGCGGAAAATGACGGAGTGTGCCGTTGCGCCGGAATCAGAAAAGGAGGGAAAGTACGGATGACGAAAATCCAACTTTTCATGAGAAGTGTAGTTGCTTAGAATGCAACTTTTGGCGGAATGTACACATTGTGAAATTGTAGAAAATGAGCGATTTCGGATCGCGGGAAATCCATGCGCATCAAGGGCTTTCCGGCAACAGGGCGAAGCGAACCTTGCTCCGTACCGACGCGGAATGTTTGTTCCACGCTCGTTCCGCTTTTGTTCCGCATTTTGCGCGCGGGATGCTGTGAAGCAGAACGCATGAAGTCCCGTGACCCTTGCGGACACAGGACTTCTTCGGGAGGTGTGCTGAGGTTCGAAAATAGTGCCTCTTGAATCCTATTCTTGAAATCTCTCCCCTTCTTCTGCGCGAGAGCCGCCAAGCTCTGCCCGCGTCGGCGCGAAACGCGGGACTTCTTACGACAAAACTCTGCAAAAGTTAAGAAAAAATACAGAAATACGCTAAAATGTTGCAAAAAAATCCGAGCTGACTATAATGAAATAAGCTTTATTGACCGCGCGGATGTGCGCGGCAGAAAAACCGCGCACGTTTCAGGCGCGGACGATCAAGGGGATGATGGGCGCGAACCGTTGGAACAGGCAACGAACGCTCCCCGCGGCGGGGAAGGAGAGAAAGAAAACAGGAATAGGAGGAACAGTCATGGACAAAAACAGGCAGAGCGGCTTTACGCTGGTCGAGCTTGTCGTGGTCATTGCGATCATGGGCATTTTGGCCGGCGTCGGCTCGGCGGCGTACTCGGGCTATGTGAAAAAGGCGAACGAGGCGGCGGACTTGCAGCTTCTCGGCGCGGTGAACACGGCGTTTGCATCCGCGTCCTACGATGCGGGACAGTATGACGGCAGACCATCCGGCGGCGCGGCGTCTCTGACCGAGGACGGCAAGGTGGAGAAGGTCATCTCCACGGTCGACCGAAACGGTGAATTCTTTCAGAAGTATTTTTCCGGCAATCAGGACAGCCGGTTCAAGGTATATACCAACCTCGCGTACGACAGGGCGACGGGCACCTTCCACGGCGCGGTGCTCACCGCGGCGACCGACAAGGACGGCAATACGGTCCTGCACTATAGCATCAACGGGCAGGACTATGAATTTACGGCTACGCAGGAGCAGCTCGACGCATTTCGCGCCTCGACCTTCGGCGAGAACATGACCATGAACGGCCTCACCGGCAATGTGGGTGGAATGATCAATGCGCTGAATTCTGCCCTTGGTGGGGGCAATTTCCTTGCGGGTGTTCTTATAGATGCCGGTATGGCTCCCGAAACCTTGGGGATAAAACCGGATGAAAACGAAAACTACAGCGAGCTTGATAAGCAGAGGCTGGCAAACGCGGCGCTGCTGCTGGCGGCGCGGGAAACAGACGAAAATACCGCGGAAACCCTGCTTGCGCTGCTTGCCACGGATGAGGAGGAAGCGCTGGGCGAAAAGCTATATTGCCTTTTTGACATCGATCATGTAGGCGAGACGATGAGCAACGCGGGGGCGTTGTACGGCGTCATGTCCGCCTTTGCGCATTCCGAGCAAGCGAAGGACTGGACAACGACCGTAGATGACAAAGAATACAATGCAGAACAGTATTATAACTATGTCAATCAGCAGATCGCCGCTGCCGCCAATAGCGGAAAAGATGGCGGAGAAAAACTAAGTGATATCCTTGCCGCGCTTGGGCAGCTTGGGTCGTTTGTTCAGGACGAGGTCGGCATGACGCCACAATTCATGGAATATATTACCGGCACGGAACCGCTGGATGAAAGCGCGCAGATCAACAAGGATCTGGACGGCTACATCAGCGCGATGCAGGCGCTCAGCCAGAATCAGGAGGGCTTAATCGCCGCCGGTATTCTGGAAAACGGCGCGGACAGCGGAAACATTTCCCCGATCCTGGACCTGCTGTTCGCCCCGAAGAAATGAAGCGCCCTCCCCCATCGGACAGGCACATGATAAAAACGACCCCCGTAAGCGATCAAATGAACCGCTTACGGGGGATTTTTTGCTCGGATGCGGGGAAGATGGCCGCGCGGAACGCTTAGCCCTCCTCTGTGTAGCCGTTTGGATTTTGCACCTGCCAGTTCCAGGAGTCTCTGGCACAGTCCTTATAGTCATATTCCGCCGTCCAGCCAAGGATGTTCTTTGCCTTTTCAACGGCGGCAAAGCTCAAGGGCACGTCGCCCGGCCGCGGGCCGACGATGCGGTAAGGCACCTTCCTGCCCGATGCCTCTTCAAACGCGGACACCAGCTGCAGCACGGTCGTTCCCTTGCCCGTCCCCAGATTGAAAACGTCATATTTGCTGTCCGTTTTTTCAAGATAGTTCAGCGCCGCAATGTGCCCCTTTGCCAGATCGACAACGTGGATGTAGTCGCGGACCCCCGTTCCGTCCACGGTATCGTACTGATCGCCGTAAACGCTCAGATACGGGAACTGCCCGAGCAGGGTGCGGGTGATGTAGGGGGCAAGGTTGTTGGGGGCCTTCTGACCGCAGTCCTCGCCGATGAGCCCGGAGGGATGCGCGCCGACGGGGTTGAAGTAGCGCAGCGAGGCAAAGCGGAACTTGTCGCGCTGCCGCGCGAAATCATGCAGGAGCAGCTCGTTGAGATACTTGCTGAACCCATACGGGCAGCAGACCTTGCCGACAACATCGCTCTCGCGGTTCGGCATGGTCTCGGGCGTGCCGTACACCGTTGCCGAGGAGGAGAACACCAGCTTGTACACCTGATGCTTTTCCATTGCGTTGAGAAGATGGAAGGTAGACGTCAGGTTGGTGTCGAGATATCTTCCGGGGTCTTCAACGGACTCCGCGACGGATTTTAAGCCCGCAAAGTGGATCACGGCGTCCAGACGGTTCTCCGCAAAGACCTTCTCAAGTGCAGCGCTGTCCAACAGGTCGATCTGATAGAAAGCAGGCCGCTTGTTTGTTATCTTCTGGATGCGGTCGATCACCTCGACCTTGGAATTGCACAGATTGTCGGCAATGACAACGTCATAGCCGGCATTCAGAAGCTCCACCACCGTGTGGCTCCCAATAAAACCCGTACCGCCCGTCACCAATATCGTCATGGCTCATGTTCCTCTCTTTTCCGTTTGTTTCTTGCCGATTTCGCGTTTTTTGCTCAAAGCAATCCCTTCTGCTCTAACTTTGACATATACCAGGACTTTTTCAGGCTCTTTTCGTTGGCGTAGGTATAGACCACGGTATCCACAAGCGTGAGATCGCCGTTGTTGTCCCGGATGAGCGTTTCCATGGCGCGGATGACCTCGTCCATCTTCCCGTCGCACTCCTTTTCCAAGGCGTTCGCCCGGGAAAGATAGCCCTTTGCCATCTTCGCAAGCTGAGTCGTTGTCCGCTTTTCCGCGGGCAGCGCCAGATACTCCGCCTTGGCGTCGGCATACATCGTATCGAGCGCCAGCGTGTACTCCTCGCGCAGGACGTAGACCTTGGCGATGAGCGCCGACAACTCCTTCTGATAGCTGCTTTCCGCGCTCTTTTCGCTCTTCTCGCCCGCGGCCGCCGCGTCCGGCGTCTCAGGTGCAGCGTCCGTTTTGCCGCCGCTTTCCGGGCGGCTTGCCGGGACAGCGCTCTCCGCATCGGGTTGGGAGGGTTCCCCTCCCCCGCTGCCCGTCAGGCGCTCCATAAGCTGCTCCTGCGTCATCGAGCCGTCGCGCAGCGCCTGACGCTCCTCCTCCGTGACCTCGCGCACCGTGACCTCGCTCGCCGAGCGCACCGCCTCTTCGATCATCTGACGGTTTTCCTCCAGCTTTTCCTCCAGCTCGGCCGATGTATGCTGCGTCGCGGCATGGATCGCTTTTAAGTTATCGCGCTGCCACCAGAAAAGCCCCGCCAGCGATACCGCCAGCAGTACAAGAATGGTGCAGAGAATGGTTTTACGCCGTTTCAAGCCGTTTCCTCCACTTTTTTGAGGTCCATTTTCCTCATCCACCAGTTCCAACGCCTGTTATGAGACTTCTGCCGTTGCTCGACCGTTGATCTCCTCCGGGGAAGTATATGTCGGGACCATCTCGCGCAGCATGGCGATCAGCTCCTGCGGCGGGATGTCGCGGGTGACGGCTTCATCCAGCCGCAGCAGGTCATCCATGATGACGTCCTTTGAAATGTCCTGCTGCTGTTCGATGAAGATCTTCTCATTGCTTGTTTTGGAGAGTGTTCCACTGCGCATCAGCAGCTCCTCATAGAGCTTTTCGCCGGGGCGCAGGCCGATCTCCTGAATGGTGATATCCTTATCCAGCTCCAGCCCGGACAGGCGGATGAGGTTTTCCGCCAGCTCCAGGATCTTCACCGGCTCGCCCATGTCCAGAACGAAGATCTCGCTCCGCTTTGCCATGGCGCCCGCCTCGAGCACCAGCTGGGCAGCCTCAGGAATGGTCATAAAGTAGCGGATGATGCGCCTATCCGTGATGGTGACGGGGCCGCCCTCCTGGATCTGCTTTTTGAAAAGGGGTACAACAGAGCCATTGGAGCCAAGCACATTGCCAAACCGCACTGCGCAGAATTCTGTGGGGCTGTCCGTCCTGCTTTGCAGGATCATCTCGCAGAAGCGCTTGGTCGCGCCCATGAAGTTGGTGGGATTCACAGCCTTATCCGTGGAGATCATGACAAACTTTTTGACGCCGAACTTCTCCGCCGCCCGCACCACATGATATGTGCCGAAAATGTTGTTCTTGATGGCCTCCTCTGGGCATTCCTCCATCAGCGGGACATGCTTGTGGGCCGCCGCATGGAGCACGATGTCAGGGCGATACATCTGAAACAGGCTGTAAACTTTTTCCTTATCTCGCACGGAGGCGATCTCCACCCGCAGGTTCAGCCGATCGCCCCATACACGCCGCAGCTCCTGCTGGATATCATAAGCATTGTTCTCGTAAATATCCAGAATGATGAGCTGCTTGGGCTGATATTTGGCGATCTGACGGCAAAGCTCGCTGCCGATGGAGCCGCCGCCTCCGGTCACAAGAACGGTCTGACCCTGCAAGAATTTCAGCAGGACCGCCGTATCCAGCTTGACCGGCTCTCTGCCGAGCAGATCTTCTACCTGCACATCCTTCACCGCCGCCATGCTCACCTCGCCGTTCACCAGCTGGTAAATTCCCGGCAGGCTCCGTACACGGCAGCTCGTTTTCTGGCAGATGTTCAGGATCTCTTTCTTATCCTTGGCAGACGCTGCGGGAATGGCAAGGACGATCTGCGTGATCCGCTCCTTTTTGACCATCTCGGGGATCTTCTCCCGCCCGCCGACGATGGGCACGTTCCCGATGTACTTGCCCTGCTTGCTCTTGTCGTCGTCGATGATGCAGCAGACATGGCTTTTTAGCTGCGGCGTGACGGAGATCTCCCGCAGGAGCATTCGCCCCGCCTCGCCCGCGCCGATGAGCATGACGCGCTCGCCCTCCTGCCTTGCCTGACGGGCGGAGCTTGCGAACATCCGCAGAAAGCGGAAGGTGCAGCGCCCGCCCACCAGCAGGAACAGCTGGAACAAAAGCTCCATGAAGAGCACGCTCCTCGGCTGGTGATAGCCGAAAAGCGCCGCCGGCACATGGAACGCGCAATAGGCGAGGACGACGGATATCACCATCTCGGCGACATCATGGGCGCTGACGTAGCGCCAGAGATAGCGGTACATCCGGCGCGGCCAGAAGACCGCCGCCGTGACCAGGAACTGAACGGGCAGAGCACGAAACCACGGCTCAAGATATCCGGAAGGCACCTGCTCAAAGTCGAAGTCGAAGCGCACCAGCAGCGCAAGACCGCCCGCCACAATGATGAAAATGGCGTCCATCAGGAGGAAGAGCACCGTCTGGACGGGGACGCTTTTTTGAATCGTTTTCATACTATGCCCCCATGGATCTGCGGTAAAAGGCAGTCCCTCCACTGCCTTTTACCGTACTCTTTTGAATTCTCCGCTCAGCGGAGGGCGACGCTGTCAGACGCCTCGCAGATGTTCTTCCACGCCCAATGGGTCTGGGGGACATCCGGGTACTGGCGGGCATTCTCGTAAGACTGACCTGCCATGCAGCGGCCCAGCAGACGGTTCAGCAGAACGGCTGCCTGCGCGCGGGTGATGTGCTGATTGGGGGCAAACTGCCCGTTGCCGACGCCGTTGACCCAGCCGAAGGACGCCGCCGTGGAAATGGCGTCAAACGCCCAGTGGCTGGCGGGCACGTCGGTAAAGGTCTCTCCGCTCGCGGAGACCTGAGTGAAGCGTGCGCAGATGGTGACAAACTCGGCGCGGGTGATGGGCTGATTCGGGGCAAACTTGCCGTTGCCGACGCCCTCCACGATGCCAAGAGAGGCAAGGGCATTCACCGCCTCGGCGCACCAGAGCGTGTCGGGGACGTCCGTAAAGGTGGATTTGGAGGAAACCTTCTGCTCCTTCAGCAGGCGGTAGAAGATCTGCGCCACCTGTCCGCGGGTAACGGAACTTGCGGGATAGAACCTGCCGTCCGCCATGCCCTGCATATAGGCAATGTCCTGATCGGTGTTCAGCTGCTTGGCGATGCCGGTCACATTGGGGTCGGCGACCATCACGGCGCGAACGGACACGCTGCTTTCGGGCATGGTGAAGGTGTAGACGCCGTCAGACTGCTTGCTCACGGGAATGTCGTTGCCGCTCACATCCTTGACCGCCAGATCGGAGAGGACATAGCCGTTCGACGCGGCGCTGTCCCGGATGACGGCGGTCCCACCCTTGGGCAGGGTATTCTTGTCCGCGCGCAGCGTGTTGTTCGGCACAGGCTCCACAACGATCTTGTGACCGTCGGGCGTGGGCACGACGGGCGGATTCACGCCGCTGTCCGAGCCGGTGGTGTAGGCCTTGAGCGTCACGGTCACGGTATAGAGACGGCCGTTGTCCCGATAGGTCACGCGGTTGACGCGGTCGACCGTGAGGTTCGCGAAGGTGGAGGAAAGGCTCTTGAGCGTATCCTTGAAGGAGCTGTCCACGCTGTCATAATACTTCTCCACGTAGAGGTTCCACGCGCTCTCGCCCTGCCGGAACGCCTCGGCGCCCGTGTCCACGATGGTTCTGAGGCCGGTTCCGGCGAAAATGCTCTCCAATTCGCCGTATTTGCTGTCGACGACGGAGGCAAGCTCCGATGCAAGGGGCGTGTCCATCGTGCCATACCGGCTGGAGGAGGCGCTGAGCGTCCGCTCCACGCCGTCGGCATCGGGACCGGTGATGGTCACATCGACATAATAGGTCGTGGCTGCCAGCGCGGTCTGCGACAGCAGCGTGCACAGCACCAGCATCAGTGCCAGCGTTCTCGCAATGTTCCGTTTCATGTTCATCTTCATCCTCCATTGTATAATAAGTTGTAAGAATCACGTTTCTACTTTTTCAGACAATGCCCTCAAGATGCAGCGTCTCGCTGTGCAACCTGCCCGGCAGGGCGCTGTGATGGGTGGCGAATACCGCCGCCGGATACGCGCCCGTCAGCTCTGTCAGCAGCCGTGCCTCCGTATCCTCGTCCAGCGCCGAGGTGATCTCATCCAGCAGCAAAAAGCGCGGGGCGGAAAGCATCGCGCGGGCGATGGCAAGGCGCTGGCGCTGTCCCGCGGAAAGACCGCCCCCCTCTTCGCTCAGGACGGTTTCAAGGCGGTCGGGCAGGTCGCGGACAAAGCCGCATTGCGCCCGATCCAACACCTCCCAAAGGGCGGCGTCATCCGCGTCGGGCTTTGCCAGCAGCAGATTTTCGCGAATACTGCCGGAAAAGAGCCAGGGCGTCTGTGGGACATAGCCGAACAGTCCCCGCACGGCAGCGGAGCAAGGGAGCTCCCCCTGCTCGGTTTCAAGGTATACCCGGCCCTGCTGGGGGTGATAAAGCCCCAGAATGAGGCGGAAAAGCGTGCTTTTTCCGCTCCCGGATATTCCCGTGAGGCAGGTCCAGCGATCGAGCGGCAGCCGCGCGGAAAAATTCCGCAGAACAGGCTGTTCCTCGCCCTCATAGGAAAAGGTGACATTTTCAAATACGATGGCGCGAAAGACGTCGTCCTCCGCCGCCGCTTCGCCCGGCGCCTCCCCAGGCAGGGAATACAGCTCATCCAGCCGCGCCTCCGCCGCGCGGACGGCTGCCAGCCGGGACTGAACGCCCGACAAGCCCGTGAGCGGGCTTTGGAACATCGCGAGGAGCTGTAAGAGCGCCGCAAGGTCGCCGAAGGAGAGCCTTCCTTCCCGAATGGCGATGCCGCCCCAGACAAGAAGAACGGCGTACCCAAGCTGCAATACGGCGGAAAACCCGGTTCCGACCCCCGTTGAGAAGACGCGCAGGCGCTTGCGCTCGCGCAGCCACTCCTTCTGCCGTCCTTCAAAGCGGCGGACAGCCTCCTCCCCCGCCGTCATGCTGCGCAGAAGCTCCGTATGCTCCAGGATCTCCTGCGTGCAGCCCGTCAGACCTTCCTCCGCCTGACGCACGCGCAGATGCCGCCGCGTCAGATACTTTCGCAGCAGCCGCCCGCCGGCGATCGCCAGCGCGCCCGCGCCTACGACCGCAAGGGCAAGGGGGATATTGACGAAAAACAGCGCAGATGCGGCGCAAAGCAGTCGGATGAGCTGCCCCGCCACCTGGGGGCGGCCGACGATCCGCCATTCGCAGACGGTGTAAGCGTCCTGCGTCAGGCGGCTGAAGACCTGCCCGCTGTGGTAGTGGCTGTATGCCTCCGCATCCTTGCTCAAAAGCGTATCAAGCGTGTCGCGCCGCAGCGATACCGCCGCGCGGTCGACCGTCCTGCCGGAAAGCAGGTCAAGCCCGCCGTCGAGCAGCGGGAGAGCCAGCGCCAGAAACAACAGCACCCAGCCCCACGGACTGCCGCCCTCGTCCAGCACCCGGCGGCTCACCAGGGCAAGCGCCGCGATGCCGAACGCCTGCGCGGCGATGCCTGCATACAGCAGCGTGAGCGGCGCTTTGTACGCGCCCGCCGCCTTTTTCTTCGACTGACTCATCTCATCTTCTCCCGCGTATCAGTCCCCTCCGTGCCCGCTGAAGGAATCGCAGCAGCCTCAGCAAGGGGCGACGGGCGGGAAAGGTATAGACCCAGAAGTGTTCATAAAGCCGGTAGGGTCGGGACAGGGCGGTTTCCCGCCAGAGTCCCTTGCGGCGAAAGGCGGTGACGTACGCAATGATCTGCGCCTCATCGACCTGCTCCCCTTCCCACTGCGCGTCGCCGCAGCAAAGGCAGACGCCGGACGCACACAGGCGGATGACGCGGTGCAGGATATAGCTGCCGTCCGCCTTCTGATAGAGGGCGATATCGCCTGGTTGCACGCGGCGGTCGAGCCGCGCAAGGCGCACCATGTCCCGCCCATCGGCAAGAAGCGGCCACATACTGTTTCCTGTTACCGGAAGGAGCGCTTCTCCGTGCGCAAGCTGCTCATCGAGCAGTTCGCGCAGCTGCGCCATGGGGATCTGCCGGACCTGCATCTTACAGACCGTCCACCGCGCCGACGGGTCTCAGCTTGTCAAGAAAGGCGGCTGCGTCTGCCTCCGCCTGCTCCCGTTCGACCGAATACACGGCGCATAAGGCGTCTCCAAGGCTTTGGAGCGTCTGTTCCTGTTCCAAAAGGCCCCATAAAAATGCGCCGGTCTCGTTTACGGAGATCATTCCCGGAAACGCTTCGGCAGCCGCCCCCAGGGGGACGATGACCGACATATCTGCGACCCGGCGCAGGATGAAATTCTCATTTCTTCGCATATTCCCTCTCCTGTTCTGCGCGCGCTGCGGTGAAGATCGCGTCGCTGCGGCAAAGGAGCGCTTTGAGCGCATCCCCCGTCAGACGCTTTTTGGCAACGGCAGCGGCAGGGCCCAGATCGGGCGCGCGCTGCTGCGTGCCGTGACAGTCGGATGCAAGGAAAAAGGATTGCCCCTCCCTCAGCAGCCGAAGGAGTTTCCACCGCGCCATGGGATGCAGCAGGCATCCGGCACTGAGCTGGATGGGGACGTTCAGGCGATACAATTCCTGTATGTGCTCTTTCTTCTGCCGCCCCAGATACCGCTCCAGATGCGCCAGCACCGGCGTAACGCCGCTCTGCGCCGCCAGAGAGTAAAGCTGGTCGATCATACTATTGTTCCAGAGGGTGAAGGGCAGTTCCAGCAGCAAATAACGGCTCGAACCGAGACACAGTGCCTCAAGATCGTCCCAATGGTTCATATTTGGCATCCATGCCACCTCTGCACCCAACACAAGGTCGGGAAAAGGTTCGGCGGTTTTCTCCATCGCTGCGGAAAGATGCTCCCAAGCGGCTTGACGACGCGCGAGAAACTGCTCAATGCTCTCCCTGTCCCGATGAAAATGGGGGGTGAGCGCTACACCCGTAACGCCCTGCGCTGCCTCCATGCGGAGCATTGCAAGACTGGCTGCCGTGTCCGGCGCGCCATCGTCCATGCGGGGCAGAATATGGGTGTGAAGATCGGTCATGGGATGCTCCGTTCCCCGCTGTCCGGCTTCTCCTGTCCGTATCCGTAACCGTAGCCGTGCCCATAGCCGTAGCCATAGCCGCGTCCGTAGCCGTAGCGGTGACGTCGATAGCCGTATTTCCGATATCCGTAGTATCCGCTCTCCCTCGTCACCTCGTTGAGAACAAAGCCGAGGATCTTCGCATGGGAGCGCTCTAACTGCTCCACCGCGCGCAGGACGCTCCCGCGCTCGGAAAGACCTGCACGTACCACGAACAGCACGCCGCTGCTCTCAGGCACCAGAACGCAGGCATCCGTCACCAGATTGACGGGAGACGTATCGAGAATGATGTAATCGTAGTTTTTCTGCAGGCTATCAAGCAGCGTTTTCATGCGGGAGGAACCGAGCAGTTCCGACGGGTTGGGCGGCACGTCGCCGGCAAAAATGACGTCAAGATCCTCAATGCCGGAATCATGGATGGCCTTTCCCAGCAGCTCCGGCTGGATGAGCAGGTTGCTCAGTCCTACCTTTTCCTTCGCGGACAGCAGACGCGCCAGCTTGGGACGGCGCAGGTCACAGTCGATCAGAAGGACGCGCTGCTTCATCTCCGCATAGGAGATGGCAAGGTTGAGTGCGGTGATGCTCTTTCCTTCGGATTGCATGGCGGAGGTCACGATCAGGACCTTGCACGCCGTCTCGTCCGCCAGGGAAAAGGTCACGTTGGTCCGCAGGGTCTTATAGGACTCGCGGATGAAAAAATCGCTCTTTTCCGAGAGGATGTTTTTCCGCTCCACTTCCATGATCGCGGCAGTATCCGGCGCGTCGTGCCGCCGGGATCTCCGCAGAAGAGAAAAATGCTTTCTTTTCATGTCGCCTTACCTCTCTCCGCCGTGCTCATCGGCTTTTTGCGCGTTGAGACCCGTTTTTTTCCGCTCATTCTCCGCAAAGGAGGGGATCTGCCCCAGCATGGGAAGATCGAAAAGCTGCGTCAGGTCTTCCTCGTTCTTGATGCGAACGTCCATCAGATACAGCAGCGTGACATAGACGACCGCGAGAAGCAGACCCACCGCGCAGCCCAAAAGGGTATTTTTCCGATAGCTTGGGGTGTAGCGGCTCGTGGGCACCTTGGCATGGTCGATGATCTTGGTGGAGCTGCCTTCGACAAATTCCTCGATCTCGCCGGGGGCGACGGTCGCCACCGCGTTGGCGATCTTCGCCGCCATCTCCGGATCGGGGTGGGAGATGTACACGGAGAACAGCTCGGTCTCATCCACCTGCGCCGTCGTCATCATGCCGCGGATCTCAGCCGCAGAGTAATCGAGCTTCGCGTTCTTTACCACCTTTTCCAGCACGGTATCGCTGCGGATGATGTTGACATAGGTGTTGACGAGCTGCTGGGAGGTCGCAAGGTTGGCTGCGCTGATATAATCCACCTGCTGATTCGCCTTTATATTGTTGACGTAAATGGTGACGTTGGCACGATACAGCGGCGTAATGAAATTGGCGGTGTAGATCAGGGAGATCGCCGCGGCGGCAAGTGCGCACAGCAGGATCAGCCGCCACCGCCTGAGGTAAAGCAGCAGCAGCTTCCAAAGGTCGATCTCCAGAATGTCGCTGGATCGGTTGATGTTGGATTCGTTCATGGTTGTATTTCCCTTTCTGTCTGCGTTTGGACAGATCTTGAGCGGGGCTTTTCGCCCCTTTTGGCGAGAGACCGCCTGAATAGTCTAAAGGCGGCACAAAAAGCCGCATATCAGTCGGTACTCTTTGTGCCGCTTCCGTCCACTGGCAGCGGGCAGCACGGTGTTTGCGTACTGCCTCCTGTCAATCGATGGGTTTGGCTTGATCCGGAAACAGTTTCTCCCGGACAAAATAGGCGGCGCTGTCGTCATTCCGGCAAATCAGCCGGAACACGTTCGTCTCCCGCAGGAGACGGTCTGCCGCGGCAAGCAGCCGCTCCATATCCTCCCGATGCAGACGGAAGGGGGTCTGGCTCAGCAGCAGAGGTAAAGCCTCCGCCGGAGTGAGCGGCTGTAAAGCGTTTTCCTCCCCCTGAAAGAGGAAGCAGATCGCGCGCAGGGGCGCGCTGCGATTCTGATGCAGCGCCTCCTTGCCGGACCACGGCGTGCCGAAGACCTGCCACACACCGCTTTCGCGGCGCAGGGCGGGCTTGTCATCATTCAGAATGGACGCGCCGAACAGGCGCACCCATTTTTCCGTGTGGGTGGATTTCCCCGTGCCCGGCGGCGCGGAAAAGCACACGGCCTGTCCGCAATATTCCACCGCCGAGGCGTGGAGCATCATCCCCTCGTGGGAGAGAAGCCCTACGGCAAAGCAGTCGCCTGTGGCGATGTACTCCGCAAGGTCCTCCGTTTCCAGCTCGGGACAGAGCGACAGCGCCTGCGCGCCGCCCACGCGGATGGTGATATCCGCCGCGCCGCCCCGGGCGGAGGTCCGATAGACCTCCGCCTGGGCAGCCGTGCGTCCCTTGGGGGACATTTCAACAATCAGATCGGCGATTCGGTAACGCATTACTTTTTGCGGATCTTTCCATCCTCGCCCCAGTAGGTGCGATTGCTTCCTGTGACGCTGGCGTTCTTAACGACGCCCTTGTAGCCCCACTTATTCAGGGCGATGTTGTCATCCTGCGTCGAACCTGGAGCAGCCAGTGCTTCCAGCGGCGCAAGCAGGATCGGCTCGGCTGTCGGAGCGGTATAAGGTTTTTTTACGTTATTCATCATGCTTAGTTTACTCCGCTTGTTTGGTGATGCCCAGCTCTTTCAGGAATTTGTCGAGGATCGCCTGCTGCGTCTCATCGAGTTCACCGGGGTTCGTCCAAGCATCCTCAAAGCTCCACAGTTTCGGTTCGCTATCCTGCGTTCCGTTATTTTTGAACATTGCCTGCGCGGTTGCGGAGATCTTCTTAGTGTAGCCATCGGGTTTCGCCTTGTCGAAGGAACGCTTCAGGTACACCTCGAAGAGATAGTCGTCACCACTGAGAACGACTTCGCTAGTGCCCTCCTCTCCCTCCTTGGGCATAGGGGGAATGACCGTATCGGCAGTAAACTCATATTTGGCTTCACCGAGCAGATTGTTATTATTATCCTTTAGCGTAAAGCCCAGAGACGTCAGGTAATCCTTTGCGGCTTCGTCGCCCTGGAACTTGCCGATGAAGAACAGCGCGCACTGCGGCGTGCCGCCGGTGGCCAGCTCAAAGCGGTAGCCGCTGACGGAGATGTTGAAGCGGTGGAAGGTATATTCCGTGCCATCCTCGTTTTTGATCGCCACATAGCGGAGGGAGTCGTACCCGTCGACCGTTTTCGCACTCGTCTCATGCACGAGGGCAACATTGCCCGTCACCGTGCCGTCGAGCTTGCCTGCTTTCGCATCGTCATACGTGTCCGTAGCGCTGTCCATGCCGTAAAGGGTCTTGTCGCCCATATCGAAGTCGCCCGTCACCGTGTAACCGTTCAGGTCGAGATAGATAGCCTTGTCAGTGGTGACGTTCCCAGTGGCGCTGTGCAGCATTTTGATGTAAGTGTTGCCGCTGCTGTTTTGCGGGAATTTAGTCACGGCTTCTTGCAGGGTGTCGTATTTTGTTGTGCCGATCTCCGCGACTTTCAGGTTCGGTACCCATTTGCCCTTACACTCCTGGCATTTGCAGTAGGTAAAGGTATCGCCGGCGCTGGAACCCGCGGTTAGGGTGTAGGGCTCATCAGCGCCGTCAGCGTTGTGCAGCTTGGCGGCGGTGATGGGGATCTCATGTGCCGTCACGCTGCCCTTCTGCGTGTACTGATACGTCTTGGTCTCCGTGCCGGGATTGTCCTGCTGGTTATAGACACCGGTACCGGCGCTGGAGCAGATGTCTGCGCCGCCTGCGGTGGTGTAGATACCGCCGATAGCGGTCAGCGTACCGTTGACGTCCACCTTTACATCCGCCAGAGTAGCACGCTTACCTGTCCGTCCGGGGGCAACAACTACCGACATGTACTGTGCGTCACCGGCACCGCAGTAGCCGCCCCACTCATCCTCGTCGTAGATGTAGATGCTCTTGCCGCTGGACACCACCAGCTCGGCGCCCTTGGCGATGGTGGTCTCCACGCCGGGCAGCAGCGCCGCCGTCTGGTTGATGGACAGCTTGCTGCCCGAGGTCAAATCAACAGTCATATTGTTGGTAAATGGCAGAACATAGCTGCTGGAGCTGACGCTCACGCCTGCCAGCTTTAGGTTCAGACTGTTAACCTCCGCCACACCGTCGATGGTATAATGGATGCGGTCGGTGGCGCCGTCATACGCCTTGGTCAGGCTGCCGGAAACCAGCTTAAACATACCCTTGTCACCGATAAAGGGAATGGAGGTGGGGTTGATCTTCCTTATGGCGTATACCGCAGTATACGCCGTCTCGCTGGCGCCGGCGTGCAGGGTCAGGGGTACCTCCACATTCTGCACGGCGTACTGGCTAAAGGGGAACACCTTGTTGCCCATATCAGAAGATGCCGAGCCGCCGCGGAAGTCCAGAATCTGGTACCACTCGTAGACAGAGCCACCGCGCTCCACGGTGACGGCGCCGCTGCCGGAGATGAAGCCCCATGCGTACAGGCTTGCGCCGGACTGCACGGTGATGGCGCTGCCGGATTCCATTTTGATGTAGCCATAAGGCCCAACGATTTGGCCCTGCTTACCGCCGGGGGCAGCATAATACTGACCGCCGACGCTGATGGCCGCCCCGCTTGCAAGGGTGAGGGAGCTGCCCGCCGCCATGGTCAGCGTCCGGAAGGGCTTAGCGGTCGGGGTAGAGGTGATGGCGGTCGGGGTACTGGTATAGCAGGTCTTGGCCGCATCGAAGGGGATCAGCAGGGTAACCTTGGAGGGGATGGTGTAGTTCCCCGTGATCTTACCGCTCTCGGCGAGTGTGATGATAGCGGGCAGTTTCTTCTGCGCCTCCGCGATCGCCTCGTTCAGGTCGTCAAACACCTGACCGCCGGTTTCAAAGAACGCCGCCGTTTTGCTCGCAAACCGCGCCGTGATGGTACGGTTACTGTCAAAGTTCAG